>Ga0207645_10001572_pt1 | contig 18630 bp, 16 predicted proteins | sample KBSM53metaG_FD_184331 | JGI IMG/M metagenome (GOLD analysis project Ga0207645, IMG submission 184331) | Miscanthus rhizosphere microbial communities from Kellogg Biological Station, Michigan, USA - KBS M5-3 metaG (SPAdes) (version 2) | ecosystem: Host-associated > Plants > Roots > Rhizosphere >...
ATCCCATTTCGGCGATTGCCCTGGCCACGCGATGCGGTTCAGCGATGTCGTACTTTGGCGGGCGACCGTGGGCGACGGCGCAGTAGGCACAGTTGCGGGTGCAGACGTCGCCGAGGATCATGAAGGTGGCCGTGCCGTGTTCCCAGCACTCGCCAACGTTGGGGCAGTGCGCTTCCTCGCATACTGAATGGAGGTCGAGCTCGCGCATCAAGCCCTTGAGTCGCATGTAGTTGGGGCCGCCTGGCGCTTTCACCTTGAGCCACGACGGTTTCCGCTCCGGGAGCGGCTCGGCGCGATGACGCCCCATGATCTGGTAGAGAGTCTCTGTCATTTCCTGGCTGCTGACGGGGGACAGGGTCCGTCGAGCTTAGGCAATCTACATCAAAAGCGGTCGGGGCGAAATTGATACAGGTCGTGGCTAAGTGGTGATTCTGTCACGAGATCGGCGATTATATCCCCCGTCAGGGGGGCCATCAGGACGCCGTTGCGTGAGTGTCCGCAGGCATAGATGAGGGAAGGGTGGTGCGGGTCGGCGCCGATAATCGGCAGCATATCGGGCGTCACCGGCCGGAGGCCGGCCCAGGCTTGCGTCACCTTCGCTGATGACAGCACCGGGCAGATTTCCTCGGCCGCGGTGCGGACCTTTCTCAGACCATCGGCCGTCGTGCTCGAATCGAACCCCACGTTTTCCATGGTGCTGCCGCCGATGGTGACATCCCCGCGCGGCACGACGTACCCACGCGGTCCGTAAGCGACGTGGCGGAGTGGAACGCTCGAGTACGACACGAGTTGCCCACGCGCCGGCTCGACTGCGCGAGCGTACGCAGCGCCGGAGATTTCTCCCGACCAGGCGCCGGCGGCGATGACGACATGACGCCCGCTGAAGCTTCCGGCGGAGTCCGTGATGACCTCACAGGAATCTGTGCGGGGATGAACCTGTTGGACACCTTCATCGCGCCGCTCAATCAACCTGCTCTCGCCGCACAATTTCTCCAGCGCAGCGAGAAGCGCGACGTTATCGACAGCGCCGTCGTCGGCGTTGAACATGGCGCCAAGGGCGTGAGGGAGTGCCGGCTCGAGGCGGTGAAGCTCGTTTGCGTCGAGCCATTGAGTCGTTGGTAGAGCGGATTTCCGCAGCCCCTTGATGCCTTTCTGACTCAGCGCGATCTGGAGAATGCCACGCCGGTTGAGGGGCACAGCGATATCAGTGCGATCGTAGAGGTATTCGACGTACGACGGATAACGGTCGCGCGCAGCGATGCCGAAAGCGTGAGCGGGGCCGGGCGCCCGTTCGACCGATGGTGCGAGCATTCCCGCTGCGGCGGCGGAGGCTGCCCCTGGGCGTTGGTCGCCGATGAGCATGACCTTGAGCCGGCGGTCTGAAAGCGCGGCCGCGGCGCTTAGCCCGATCAGCCCCGTGCCAACTACGATTACGTCGCTGCTCAGCTGGCTTGCTCCGCCGGAACGCACTCCAGAAACGCCTTCGCACGAGGCCTTGCCTTCGCCAGCTCCAAAGACCCGTCGCTAGTGCTGAAACTCCTCTCGTGAAACAAGCTGGTGGGCATTATCGTAAGTCTCTTAGTCACTTTTACCGCATCGGAGAACATCATGTTACGCGCAATTTTCATGATTGGCCTTTTCGCCCTGTTGGGCCTCTTCGCCGTGGGCATGGTGTTCAAGCTATTCGGCGGACTGGTCGGCCTCACCTTCTGGCTCGTGGCCCTGGCGATCAAGGTCTGCATCGTCGGCGGGCTGCTTTACTTCGGAATCCGGATTCTATCGCCCGGAACTGCAGCCCGGCTTAGAGATCGATTCTCGGGTACGAGGCTGACTCGGTACTAGCTTCGGAGTACAGGCCAGCGCGCTGCGAAGAGCAATTACAAAACAGAAGCGGGGAGCTGTTAGCTAGTCAGCTTGATAGCAAACAGCTCCCTGCCGCGCTTTATGCATCAGCGGAGAGCTCGGAGCCAGCTCCAAGCTCACACTGTAGACAGTGTAGTGACGCCTGCCAGCCGTAAAGCTGACTAAGCTTTGAGCTCCCCCGCTTCAGTATTGAACCAACCCCGATCGCGTCGGGATCTCAACGCCGAGACTCGAGCGCCTCGACAACCCCCCATGCCAGCATTGGCACCATGATCTCATGGTGTCCCGTGATCTCGTAGCCCTTTCCGCTTCCCTGCGTCGATCGCTGGACGACGTTGACGCGTGGCCGGTAGTGGCGCTGCATGTCGAGATCGCAGGTGGTGAACCCGGTCGGCTTTCCGCCGTTGAGATTGCGCGCGATCGTCAGCGCTTTGAGGAAGACCTCCGGCATGATCACCGCGCTACCCAGGTTGAGTACGACGCCGCCATCTTGCAGGGCAGGGAGCGATGCGGCGAGGCGGCGGAAATCACGGTGGCTGGTATCGCCGATCGCCGCACCGTCTGCTGCGGGGTGCTGGTGGATTATCTCGGCACCTAGAGCCGCGTGAACGGTGCAGGGGATGCCGAGTCTCGAGGCGGCGAGGAGCACTGAAAGCTCACCGTTCGACAGCTCCGATTCCTGGAGCGCGCGTGCGAGAGACTCGCCCATGCCCCAGCCGTTTTTCATCCCCGCGCTGAAGGCCTGATTCATCCCGCGACCGGTTTCCTCGGCCATTCCGAAGGTTCCGTCGACAAGCCCGCGCGCGACATCCTCGGAAGTCGCGCCGAATCGCGCGATCTCATAATCGTGAATCGCCGCCGAACCGTTCATCCCGATGTGGGTGATCACCCGGCGGTCCATCAGGTCGATGAGAAGCGGAGCGAGACCCGTTTTCACTATGTGTCCGCCAAGCATTACGACGACGGCCTTTCCTGATTTCGCCGCGTAAGCGATCGCGCCGACCACTCGCAGAAAATCGCGTGCGACGAGAACGTCGGGCAACGACTTGAGGAACGCGGCGAAGCTGCGATCCCGCGCTGGCGGCGGAGGAGAAGCGAACTCGGAGGCAGCGACTTTGTTGGGGCGCCGCTCTATCGGAACAGTGCGGACACGGGAGAGATCGACTTCAGCGGGTGCTTTCCGCTCAGGAGTCGGGCTCTCCGATTTTTTCCCCGCGCGCGCGCCTTTCGACGCGCGGGGACCGCGGCTACCGCCTATGGATTCGGCGATGGGGAGAAGGACTTGAGATAGAGATTCAGTGAGCCGAAAGACAGCTTCGACTTGAGCTGCAGCATGATGTGCCGGTCGTCGTCAGAAAGCCACACTTCAGCGTGGCCATTCTCCGAAAAAATGCCTTTCGTCTTGATGACGGGCTGGACTACGACGGCGTCAAACGTCCCCGCGGGAACCTTTACTTTTTCCTTGCGCAGAACCTTGATGCGCACAGGATTCCTGTCCGGTCGGAAGTACCTGTTGAAGTCATAGGTCTGGCCGACCTCGAGCGGAATCGTCCTCAGAAAATAGAGAAACGATCCATCATCTAGCGGCTGGCTGACTGATGGCTCTTCCTTGTGCGGCTGTTTGGACGTCTGCACAAAGATCGCGCGTTCCGGATAGATCTCGAAGCGTCGTTCGGTGTCCTTGCCACCCTCCTCCAGCTCCTGGATGAAACGAAGCGACGAGAGCGTTTCCGCGTCCATCCAGCTCTGGTAGACGTCGTTGACGCGGTACATGAAGTTGCCGCCGCGTACCCAGAACGCCGTGTGCCACGCCGGGCGTCCACGCAGGTTATCGAGTCCGACAACCTCCATGTGTGCATTGCCGACTCTGAGCACCCCAAATCTCACTTCGTACTCGAGCTTCTCGCCGACGTTGAACGGAACCTTGGCGTGCTTCACGGTAGTGGCTGTGGCAGCCGTAGCCGGTGTAGCGGCGGTTGTCGATTGAGCGTGGGTTTTTCCAACGCTCGCTGTTGCCAGCATCGCCAGGCCGAGGATGGCGTGTCTCACGCTGCACCCCCTGCCGACGCCAGCCCCCGCGCTCGACGACTGAAGCGGAAGAGATTCAACGCGTCAGCAACGGGTCGCACACGCGTCTCGCGGGTTCTGACATCGTAGCGCGGAGCGAGGTCAACATTTTCCACTCTGCGCGCGAATGGACGAGCCTTGAGCAGGAGCTCCATGTTCGCAGCCCAGCCGGTGGCGGCGACGATCGGGTTGTCGCCGATGGCCTTTACCAGCTCGCGCAGTACCGAGATCCGGTATAGCCGAAAAGTGGTGAATGGGTCAGCGGCCTCGGTACGTGGAAGTCCGGTGCGCTGAATCCAGTTGGCGAAGCTATGGAGGCGGCGGACGGCCGCGGGGGCCTCGCTCAGCTCCTGTTTGGCCGCTACGATGTCAGCGCCGCCTTCGAAGCGCTTAACGAGCTCCGGAATATGCTCAGGCTGGTCCGTAAAATCTGCTTGCATGATGATTAGAGCGTCTCTCCGAGCATATCGCGTGCGCCGTGAGACTTCGCGAACCAGACGTTCGAGCGCGAATCCGTAACCCTTCCGGTCGGCACCGCGAATCACGCTGAGCGGGATGACCTCGGCATAGGGCTCGAGGGTCTCGCGAGTTCCGTCGGTGCTTCCGTCGTCGTAAACGACGATCTCGTACTCGCGGGAATAGTCCTGAAAGACGCGCCGAATGCGCCAGAGCAGCACGCCAACGGTTTGTGCCTCGTTATATGTCGGAATACAGATGTAGATCAAAGCATTTCGGGCTAGGGTGACGACGGGATCCAAGGCAAGATAGGAGAGGCGGCCAACGAGCCGCTACCCCGCAAGCACTCTATTGTACACCTCAGCGGTTCGTTCGATCATGCGTCGGGAATCGAACTCTTTAGCCCGTTGTTTTGCGCCTTCCGCCAGCATTGCGCGGAGACCGTCGTCACTTATGAGTGCTGCCGCGGCGCGAACGAAACCCGCGACGTCACCGGGCGGGATCAGCAGGCCACTCTTGCCATCTTCGATGACTTCAGGGAGTCCCCCGACGGCGAATGCGATCGGTGGAACTCCGAGCGCCATCGCATCGATCACGGATGTACCCAGGCCTTCCGATCGAGATGGGTGCCACAGCACGTCGAGGCCGGAGACCGCGTCGTGAATCTCCTCGACGAAACCGGCGTCATATCCTTCTACGCCGGAGACCGTCGTACCGCCCGATCCTTTGCCGCCGAGGAGCACGAGTCGGGTGCGCCTGAAAAGCTCGCCGGGAAGGCGGCGCGCAATACCGCTCACCATGTCGAGGCCCTTTTCCTGAGTCATGGCCCCCACGATTCCACAAACGATCGTGCTGGCCGGCCAGCTCCGCTCGCGCCGCCAGTTGCGGGGACGCCTGACCTGCGGCGCCGGCACGCCCGAGTAGACGACCTCGATGCGCTCCGCCGGCACCCCAGCCTTCACCATAACTTTTTTCACCGCTTCCGAGATTGCGATGAAGGCGTCGACGCCGTGTCGATACTTGAGGCGAACCTGCTTCGGTGGAAAAGCGACGCGGCGGGTTACGATGAGCCGTGTCTTCCGGCGTCCGAGCAACGCGATGCGCGCGATCGAATGCGATCTGGCGTCGTGTGCGTGGACGATGCTGGCGCTCCACTCGCGCGCGACCGCGCGCAGCTCGCGCGCCGACCGGATGTCCCACTCGCCGCGCAGCGTCAGTCGATATGTGGGCAGCCCTGCCTGATCCGCGCGGCGAATGAGTGGCGAGCCGGTTGGTGCCACGACCAGAGTCCGGTAACCAAGGTCGCGCAACCCCGTGGCGAGCAGGAATACCTGACGCTGGCCGCCGCGCCAACTGCGCCCGGAGTCGACGTGAAGAATCCGGGGAAGATCCACTAAGCTTCGAGCTGTTTCGCGAACGCCTTGAAGAGTCCGCGATCCCACGGTTCGGCAGACTCGGTCATTTCTTCCGGGTGCCACTGGACGCCCATCACCCACCAATCTTCGTCGGTGGACTCGATGCCCTCGATTATTCCGTCGGGGGATCTGGCAGTGACGCGCATACCGTCGGCCACGCGCTTGACCGACTGGTGATGAAAGGAATTCACAGTGCAGTGCTCCGTGCCGACAGCTCTGGCAATGAGCGAGCCGGGCTCGATGCTGACTTCGTGTGAGCGTGAAGTGCGAGCGCCTTCGTCGTCGTGATCGATCGTCGTCTCGCACTGCGTTGGGATGTCCTGCACCAGTGAGCCGCCGAGAGCGACGTTGAGAATTTGAATGCCCCGACAGATAGCGAGCACCGGCGTTCCCCGGGCGCGCGCTTCCTCTACGAGCGCCGCTTCCGTCGCATCGCGGGCCGCATTGACGGAGACTACCTTTTCGTGGCGCTTTTCTCCGTAGCGCGCTGGATCAACGTCCTCGCCCCCGGTCAGCACCAGACCGGCAACGGAGTCAAGCACCGACGCCGCGGCATCAGCGCTTGAAAGCGGTGGAACTATAAGTGGTATGAGCCCTGCTCTTTCAAGGGCTGTCACGTAGGCGGCGGTCAGCCGGACACGTCTGGTATCGCCCTCGGGGCGAATACTGGCCGTTACAGCAACTGTGCAGGCAGAAACCGGCTTGCGCGCGGACGACACGAGTGATTTCTCTCCGAAAGGGTACGTTGGCTTTGCTGCTCGCCGGCGCGTGGGCGACTACGGCACAGCCTCAAAACCTGAATAGCCTCCCCGTAGCGTGCAAGGGGGAGCGGATCACCCGCATCGACATCGAGACGAACCCGCCATTCCGCGTAACCGGGGAAACGGTTTGGAACAAGGCCGGTCGCTGGATCGCGAAGCAGCACATGACCACGCGCGACGCCGTGATTCGGCGTTATCTCGCGCTCCGCCTTGGCGATCGATGCACCGACGTGCGGCGCTTCGAGTCAGAGCGCATTCTGCGCGCGCAGCCCTTTATCGCCGACGCAACCGTGCTGGCGTATTCAGACGGGAACGGCGGGATCGTGCTGTACGTCACAACTATCGACGAGCGCTCGCTGATAGTCGGTGTCGGCCTTGGCGGCGCCGGGCGAGTCTTTCATTCGCTGCTGCTGGGTGATGACAACCTGATGGGAAGCGCGATGCATGCCGACGTCAGCTGGCGAAAGAGCGAAGACTTTCGCGATGTGTACGCAGGGAAGTTCGTGGACTACCAGTTCCTCGGCAGACCCTATCAGCTGGGCCTGGTTGGCGGGCGCCGGGAGCTTGGCAGCGACTGGGCCATCGACCTGAGCCACCCATTTCTTACCGACCTCCAGCGGTTCTCGTGGCGGACGACGTCGGGCTACATCAACAATTATTTCTACTTCAGGCGCCCCGACAATGACCCCGCGGCCATCAAGCTTTTGCGGTCATACAGCGACATCGGTGGCGTGGTTCGAATCGGCCCCCCGCTTGGGCGTCTCGCGCTGGTGGGGGGCTCACTCTCATTCGAGGACGAAGATCCGGCGCAGTCGCCAGTACTCATCAGCGATGGACAAATCACTCCCGACACGAGCACCGCGCTCATCAACCGCTACACGAAGCACCAGACATCGAGAGTCAACGCGTTGTGGGGCATCCGTAACGTTCACTATCTGCGCGCCGCGGGCTTCGATGCTCCCGAGGGAACACAGGATCTGCGCACCGGCTTTCAGCTCGCTACGCTGGTGGGTAAAGGCGTGACTTTCCTCCGCGGAAGGGAGAGCGACATGTTTGCGTCTGCCGACTTCTACGCGGGCAAGGCCTCTCCGCGTTGGTATACCGCGATCGACGTCTCGGGTGAGGGTCGAAACGAGCCTGGTGGCTTAGGCTGGGATGGGATGCTCGCACACGGGAGGGCAGCAGGTTATTTCAAGGCGTTCGATCGCCACACCCTGATGACGGACCTCACCTTCAGCGGCGGCTGGCGGCAGCGCATCCCGTTTCAGCTCACCTTCGCCGACTTCGATGGTGGACTGCGCGGCTTCAGAAAGTCGGATGAGGGCGGCGGTCGGCGACTGGTGTGGCGCGCCGAGGATCGATATCTGGTTGGCCGTTACAGACAGCTGGCGAGCATTGCAGTGGCCGGTTTCGTCGACGTTGGCGAGATGTGGGCGGGCGATTCCCCCTTTGGCGTCAACACCGGCTTGGCGAGCTCCCTCGGATTCAGTCTGCTCGCCTCGTCCCCGCCACAGTCGCGTCGTGTTTCACGGGTCGATGTCGCGTTTCCCATTCGCGGCCAAGCCGGCCGCGGATGGGAGGTACGATTCACAGTCAACGATCTGACGAGAGTCTTCCGAAACGAGCCACGGGACATCGTCAACAACCGTGAGCGTGCTATCCCCGCATCCGTGTTTAATTGGCCGTAGGGCGCGGAAGGCGGAAGGCGGAAGGCGGAAGGCGGGAGGTTTGTGTGGACCCGGCTTATCTCGACCCGGACGGCACGAACTCCCACCTCGTGTAAACGTTGGCGATTACGTTCAGCTCGCCGGGGGTGATAGGCGTTGGCACCGCTTGGCCTCCACTGGAAGTCAGCATCCCAGCAGCCTCAAAACTGGCACCGCGAAGAGCAATCGGCTGCGAGATTGGGCCAGTGTTCATCGACAGCAGGCGTCCAAGTGTCCCGCCGGCGGCGCGGGCCATCACGTCGGCGTCGCTGCGCGCTTGCTTCACCGCGTCAGACAGTGCTGTGCGTCGCGCCTGATCGGTGTTCGAAGCGAGATACTGAATCGACGATACGTTGGTGGCGCCGGCGCCGATCGCCGCATCGATTACCCGACCGAGATCGTCGAGGCGCCGCACCTCGGCGCGAATTGTGTTCCGCGCAGTGTAACCCCTAACCCGCGGCTCCTGGTTTTTCGGGTACTCATAGATCTGCTCGAGGTTGTAACCGGTAGTCGTCACCTGTTGGTCGGTGAGTCCCAGCGCTCGCAACGCCGAGATGATGTTCGCGACCTTGGCCGCGTTTTGAGATGCGGTCTGGGCAGCATTCGGAGTTTGTGTGACCACGCCGATCTGCAAATAGGCGTAGTCGGGAGCGAGGCTTACCTGGCCACGACCGCCGGCGGTAATCTCGGGATGCGCGAGTTGTGGTTGAACCTGCAACTGCGCCTGCGCCAAGGAAGAGCCTTGCACTGCGAAAAGAAGCGCGAGAATCGTGTTCACTAACCTGGGCATTTTCCCTCCGGGAGACGGCGTGGGCCCACCACGGTAAGACGCACCTTGGGGCATTGATTGCACACCCCACGCCGCCTTGCCCGCTCTATCTTTGGCCCGCCGGAACTCCCTTCATCATCTTCCTCACCGCGAAGACGAGCAGTCCGCAAACCACGGCTGCGGCGAACAAGAACATCGAAGTTTGACGGAACAGCGTCGGCATCTGATCGAGCTTTTCCGGATCGACGTGTCCGCCCACCAGACCGGCGATGAGGTTGCCGAGGGCAGCGGCCATGAACCAGACGCCCATCATCTGACCCTTGAACTTGAAGGGCGCCAGCTTGGTCATCGAGCTGAGACCGACAGGACTGAGTGACAGCTCGCCCACCGTCTGGAAGAAATAGCTCAACACCAGCCACCATGGCGAAACGCGGATGTTGCCGCCGCCGTTGATGACGATGTTGGCCGCCATCCACATCACGACGAAGCCGATGCCGGCGAAGACCAGTCCCCACGCAAACTTCGCCACGCTCGATGGATCGCGGCCACGTTTGCCCAGCGCGATCCAGACGATGGCAAAGACCGGTGCCAATGCAATCACGAACACCGAGTTGGCGGCCTGGAGCCAGAGCGTCGGCATCTCCCAGCCAAACACAACTCGATCGGTGTAGTCGCGAGCGAACAGATTGAGCGATGTGGGAGCCTGCTCGAACGCGGACCAGAAGATAGCCGCGAAGAAGAAGAGCAGGATGATCACGATGACGCGCTTCTTCTCCTCGGTGTCGAGCCCGCCACCGATGAACAGGTAGGCAAAGTAGATCAGCGCCGACCCGACGATCACCACGGTCATCTTGCGCGCCATCGAGACGGGATCGATGTGAATAACTCCCGACATGGTGAGCAGGACGAGCAGCGCAATTATGCCGACCGCGATGAGCGCGGTCATCTTTACCCGGCGGTGCTCGCGCGGATCGGTAGACGCCGGCGCCATACCAATGTCTCCGAGTGTCTTGTCCGCGCGCAGTCTATAAGTAACGAGTCCGATCAGCATGCCGACGCCGGCGGCGCCAAACCCGAGGTGCCAGCCAACTTTTTCACCCAGGTAGCCGGTGACGAGCGGCGCGACGAGAGCGCCGATGTTGATCCCCATGTAGAAGATCGAGAAACCGGCATCGCGTCGTGATGCGCCCTCGGGATACAGATCACCGACTATCGCCGAGATGTTCGGTTTTAGCAGTCCGGTGCCGAGGACGATGAAGATCAACCCGATGAAGAACGCCGAGTGCGCAAAGACAATCGACAGCGCGATGGAGAGGTGGCCCAGCGCGATGAGGATGCCGCCGTACCAGATTGCCCGCCTGAGGCCAAGCAGCCGGTCGGCGATCCATCCACCGGGCAGTGAGGCGAGATAGACGCACGCGGCATAGATGCCGACGATCGATGAAGCGGTGGTGCGATCGAACCCGAACCCGCCCTGCGCCAGCGCCGCGGTCATGAACAGCACCAGCAGCGGCCGGATGCCGTAGTACGAGAACCGCTCCCACATCTCGGTGAAGAAGAGAGTGGAGAGGCCAACCGGGTGGCCGAAGAAGCTTCGCCCGCCCTCTCCGCTTCTGAAGCCGGGTGGTGGCTCGTCGTGAGTTACGGTGCCTGCCGAGGGCTGATGGAATACGTCTTTCTCGCGTTTGGCCATGATCCGGGGGGTTTGGGTGCTATGCGTGTACCGCGGCGAGTGGGAGGTAGCGCTCAGGTGGATGTACGCCGCCAGCCTCCTTTTGTTGCTCCCAGCTGATCGTTGTCGGCGTCTGCTTGATGCAGTGCACGAAGTGTCCGGGCGCTTTTTCCTCTAGCGGGGGAACGATCTTCATGCACGCGACGTCCTTCGCCGGATGGTGACAACGGGGGTGAAACACGCATCCGGGAGGTGGATTCGCCGGTGACGGAACGTCGCCGGAAAGAATGATTCGCTCTTTGCGCGCCTTCGGATCGGCGACGGGCACCGCCGATAAAAGCGCCTGAGTGTAGGGCATCAGCGGCTCACGATACAGATCGTCCCCGCTTGCAAGCTCCACGACTTTGCCAAGGTACATCACCGCCACGCGGTCGGCGATATGCTCGACGACGGACAGATCGTGCGCGATGAACATGTAGGTGAGATTGTGATCGCGCTGCAGATCCTCGAGCAGATTGATCACCTGCGCCTGAACCGACACATCGAGCGCCGAAACAGGCTCGTCGCATACTATGAACTTGGGTTCGACAGAAAGGGCGCGCGCTATTCCTATGCGCTGGCGCTGACCGCCGGAGAATTCGTGTGGGTAGCGTGATGCGTATTCTGGGCGAAGGCCGACTTCACGGAGCAACTGGCTGACGCGCGCGTCCGCCGCGGCTCCTTCGGCCAGCTTATGAATGGTGAGGCCTTCGCGGATTATCGCGCCGATGGTCATGCGCGGATTGAGCGAGGACACCGGATCCTGAAAGATGATCTGCATCTCGCGACGGACCGCGCGCAGTTCGGATGTGCTCATTGCCCTGACATCGCGGCCCTCGAACAGAATCTGGCCGTCGGTCGGCTCTATCAGGCGCAGTATTGTGCGGCCGGTGGTCGTTTTGCCGCAGCCCGATTCGCCGACGACGCCAAGCGTCTCACCGCGCGATACATCGAATGAGACATCGTTCACGGCTTTCACCGATCCAACCTGTCGCGAGAAGACTCCCTTCCTGATGGGGAATTCCTTGCGGAGATTCCGGACCGAGAGCAGTGCGTTGCCCGCTGCTGGTTGTCCGCTGGCTGCTGTGCTCATGCTGCGTCCACTCCTTCCTGCACCACCAGCGGCGGGTGGGGATCCTGACGCCGCTGCGGCTCGCGCGCGAGATGACAGCGCGAGATGTGATTCGCGCCCACGTCGTAGAGCGGCGGGTGCTCGTGTGCCGGCAGATTCCACGAGTACGGACAGCGCTCGAAGAACCGGCATCCCTTCGGCCAGCTGGTCGGCGCTGGAACCGTGCCGGGAATTACGTTGAGACGCGCCTGGTCGTGGCCGATGTGCGGCATCGAATGGATCAGCCCTTCGGTATAGGGATGGTGCGGATGCTCGAAGAGCTCGTTCACCGGCGCCTGCTCCACAATCTCTCCCGCGTACATCACGATGACGCGCGACGTCGTCTCGGCGATGACACCGAGATCGTGGGTGATCATGAGGATCGACGTTCCGAATTCCTTCTGCAGGTGCATCAGCAGGTCGAGGATCTGCGCCTGGATGGTGACGTCGAGTGCAGTAGTCGGCTCGTCGGCGATGACCAGCGCCGGCTTCATGATCAGCGCCATAGCTATGAGCACGCGCTGGCGCATTCCGCCGGAGAGCTGGTGGGGGTATTGTCTGGCGCGCTCTTCAGGGGCGGGGATTCCAGTGAGCCCCAATGTCTCGACCGCCCGATCCCACGCCTTTTTTCTGCTGAGTCCGGAGTGAATGCGCGCGACCTCTGCAACCTGATCGCCGACCGTGAAAACCGGGTTGAGCGCCGACATCGGCTCCTGGAAGATCATCGAGATCCGGTTGCCGCGAACTTTCCGCATCTCTTCATCATCCAGAGTGACGAGATTCCTCCCCTCGAATTCCATCACGCTGCCGGACTCGATTCGCCCTGGCGGTTGAATGAGGCGCAGAATGGAAAGCGCAGTCACCGACTTTCCGCAGCCCGATTCACCGACGATTCCAACCGTCTCGCCCGCTCCCACGTCGAATGAGACGCCGTCGACTGCTTTAGCGATTCCGCTCTCGGTATAAAACCAGGTGCGCAGGTCGCGGATGGAAAGCAGTGGCGCCATGCTATGACCGCCTCTCGTAAAACTCGCGCAGCGCTTCGGCGAGGATGTTGAGAGTCATCACCGTCAGAACCATGAACAGACCCGGAAAGAGTGACATCCACCACAATGTCGCAACCTGATCGGCGCCATCCTGAATGATGTTCCCCCAGCTGGCCAGTGGTTGCGGAACGCCGATTCCCAGGAACGAGAGGCCCGCTTCGAGGACGATCACGTGGCCGACGCCGATCGTCGCCGCGACGGCGATCGGCGAGACCAGATTCGGCAGCAGGTGTCTCGCCAGAATTCGCCGCCGACTGGCGCCCAGCGCCCGCGCCGCGGTCACGAATTCCGCGTGTTTCAACGCAAGAACCTGACCTCTGACGATGCGACTGAGGCCAAACCAGCCCGTGAGTCCGAGGAAGAGTATCAGCGGCGCGATCGAGAGGTGCGGCCACGCCACCAGGACTCCAAGAAGGAGGAGCAGTCGCGGAATCGAAAGAAAGGCATCCAGGATCCGCATCATCACCGCGTCGAGCATTCCGCCGACATAACCGGCAATGGCTCCGTACGCGACGCCAAACGTGAGACTGACGAAAGTCGCGAGGACGCCGATCACGAGCGACAGTCGGGCGCCGTAGAGCACTCGACTCAGCACATCACGACTGTAGGGATCAGTACCGAATGGATGCGCAAGAGAGGGCGACTGACTCTTGAGAGCGACGATGTCGGGCTGCGCCGCCGGATCGTACGGCGCGATCAGGGGCGCCAATATCCCAACGAGGACGATGACAGCGAGTACGACGAGCGCGATGCGAGACGACCGCTTGCGCAAAAGCGCGCGGACGCTCAATGCCAGCGGCGACTCGCGCGGGCGCGCGGCGCTAGATGTTGCGGACACGGGGGTCGGCCCAGGCATAGAGCAGATCGGCGGCGAGGCTGCCGAGGGTGACCATGATGCTGCCGATCATCACACCTCCAACGACGAGCGGATAATCACGCGTGCCGATAGCGTAGACGACCGCGTATCCCATTCCCGGCCAGGCGAAGATTCGCTCGATGAAGAACGCGCCGGTGAGCAACGCCGGAAACGAGAGACCGATCAGGGTGATCGTTGGCAGAAGCGCATTGCGCAGTGCATGCCTTCTTAAAATCTGGCGCTCGGTAAGTCCCTTCAGGCGTGCCGTGCGGATGTAATCGGAAGGGAGGACGTCGAGGAGCGCGGCGCGCTGATAACGTGCCACGGACGCCGACGCGAGTAGAATGAGCGTCATTGCCGGCAGAGCGAGATGGTACAGTCGATCGACTATTCGTCCACCTGCGCTCAGATAGTCATGCGTGACTGGATCAACCGCGCCGCCCACGGGGAAGATCGGAAGCCAGTATGCGAGCGACAGCAACGCAAGCAAAGCCAGCCAGAAATCCGGCATCGCGATGAAGAGCAGCGTTATGCCATTGAGGGCGTGGTCAGTCGTCGTGCCTCGCCTTGCCACTTGAATGAGCGCGATCAGAATCCCGAGCGCGAAGCTGCCGACGAGGGCGACACCCATCAGCAGCAGCGTATTCGGCAGAGCCTGGCCAAGAACCTCACTGACCGGACGATCGTGTGAGAACGACCACCCCAGCTCGCCGCGCGAGAGAGCGCCGACGTAGCGCACGAACTGCTCGGGCAGGGGCCGATCGAGACCGTATTGAGCGCGCAGCGTCTCGCGTACTGACTCGCTCACGTTCGGATTGTCGAGGACGGCGCTAAAGGGATCGCCCGGGGCGAGGTGAATCAGCGCGAATGTAATCGTGGCGACGATCGCGACGATTATCGCGGCCTGCGCCAGCCGTCGCGCGATGTAGCGGAGCACCCGCTACGGAGTTTTCTGGCCCGCCGGCTGAGCGGGTGCTGAAGCGGCGGGGGAGGCAGAGGGAACCTTGTCGCGGGCGATCCGCTTGTCCGCGGGAATCGACCATTCGGGTATGTGTATCCACCACGAATCCGGGCGCAGCGTCTCGATATCGAGTCGCGAGTGATACCCAGCTATTTGGCGCGGCTCCGCCAGCCAGATCGCCGGCGCGTCCTGAATGATCGTCTGGTATGCCCTGGTGAAGTAGGCTTTTCGCTTCGCCAGATCCACGGAAGCCAGGGCGCTATCGATGTTCGCGTCGAACACGGGATTCTCGTAGGTGCCGTAGTTGTTGCCGTTCGTCGAGCGCGACCCGGCGATTCCCCAGGACCCCAGCACCGCGCCCGGACTCGGCTGAGTGTTCCACTGGCCGATCGTCGCGTCGATAGTACGCTTTCTGTCCTTCTCGACGAGAACGGGGAAGTCGAGCTTCTCGATCTCTGCGTTCACCCCGACGCGACGGAACTGCTCCTGGAGCAGAACCGCGTACTGCACGCGCACCTGACTTGTCCCCGGTACGGAAATGGTGAACCGCAAAGGACGGTCATTGCGAGTGCGCATGCTGTCTCTCGTAGTGACGCGCCAACCGAGAGAATCGAGAATCTGACGGGAACGTGCCGGGTCGTACGGGATCTGTTGGAGGTTCGGATCGGTGGTCGGATACACACGCAGCGTCGGGCCGAGTGCCGGCTGGGCGAGAGTGTCGTAAACACTTCGCACGAGGGCGGCGCGATCGACCGCCATCGTCAAAGCCCGTCTCAGCTCACGGTTGCCGAAGATCGGGTGCGGGCGGTCCCGATCGTTCGGGTTACGCAGGTTGAACTGCAGAAACTGATACGAGAGTGAGCGAAAGGTTCTGGTGCGGAGATCTTTGTGCTTCGCCACTTCCTTCAGGTCATCCGGTCTCAGCTGGGGAAAGAAATCGGTCTCGCCGGTGAGAAACCTCGTCAGCGCTCCGTTGAAGTCGGGCGCAATGCTCCAGACCAGGCGAGAGAGCTTCGGCGCGCCGCGATAGTTGGCGGTATCAGCGACCAACTCCACTGCGGCACGCGGGATCCAGCGCACGAACCGGTAGGGCCCCGATCCGATGGGATGCTTGGCCGCCTCCGAGCCGCGCCAGCCCGCCGGAGCGATGTCTTTCCAAACGTGCTCCGGCATGATCGGGAGCTGGTAGACAGCGTCGTAGAACTGTTGCGGCGATCTGCTGTGGAACCAGAAAACGGCAGTGGAAGAATCGGGAGTCGTAACTGAATCGATGTTGGTAATAACCGAAGCGGCCGGCGATCCGAGTGTCGAATCCTTGGTGCTTGCGATTGTGAATCGGACGTCGTTGGAGCGCACGGGCTGCCCGTCGTGCCACTTCGCGTTCGGGTTGAGGTGAAAGGCGATACTCATCGAGTCCTTCGCCCACGTCCAACGATCGGCGAGTCTGGGAGTGAAGCCGCGATCGTTCACGACGTTCAACGAGTCGCCGATGTCGGCGAGCCGGTCGTAGACCATGTCGACGATCTGCGCCCCCGTCGTCGTCTGCAGAAGGTTGGGGATGAGAACGTCGGGATCACCGCCGGTGGAGATTGCGAGTGTGCCGCCGCTGCTGCCGCCTCTGGACGACTCGGTGGAGCACCCGCAAACGAGCAACGCGCAAAGGATCCCAACGTATCTCATCGTCGCCATGTCCATTCCTCATCCAGAAAGTGGGGAACGCGCCCGAGGGCCTCGCTTCGCACATCTTCTTCGCGCAGCTCGGTTGCCTCGGGGTCTTCCAGATTGCGCACAGCTTCGAACATCGCCTCTGCAACTTCTTCAGCCTTCGGCGAACGCCCGAGAAGGGCGCGCAGCGTAGCCGGCGCTCCGATCCGGCTCGTTGCGCTCTCTCCCGCCCTCGTATAAACCGGAAGAGAGGACTGATCATCATCGACGAGGATGGAGCCGTGCTGCAACAGCGCGCCGTTCTCGCGCCATTGCGCGCTGCCCACGAGCTTGGATCCGTCGGCGACCAGCTCGCCTTCGGATGGAACGTCGAAGCAGGGTCTCATGCCCGGCATCGGTGCCTGCCCTGTTGCGATCGCTGGCTGTGCCAAGACACCAAGGGCGCCCAGGCCGGCGCGAAGCAAGTCGTTTATGCGGCCGTATGTATCGTGGAGCGACCTGCGTTCCTCGACCGGCGCCGTCACGCTGTAAGTGACTTCGCGGTGGTGAAGGATCGCGCGCCCCCCGGTCGGGCGACGCACGACATCGATCCCGGCCGCGCGCAACTTGTCCAGATCATAGTGGCCGCGCGCGATCTGGTTGCGCCCCAGCGAGAGCGTGGCGTGGCTCCATGTGTAGATGCTGAAGACGGTCTCGCCGGTCCGCGCCGCGCGCGCCTGAAGCGCGCTGTCGCGCGCCATGTTCTCGGCGCCGGTGCGAGGCGGAGCGAGCAGAAGACGCCAGCGGCTGTAACTGCGCCGGAAGTACATACGGTGTTAAATTGTCACTCCTATGAGCACCACAATCAAGCACGTTGATGCGGCCATTCCCGCCGCTGAATCTTTCGTTCCAAGACACGTAGGGCCCGACGAGAAAGACGTCGCCGAGATGCTGAAAACGCTCGGCCAGCCGTCACTCGACGCACTGATCGATGCCACCATTCCGCGAAAAATCCGTGTTCGCGAAGGGCTGAATCTCCCGAAAGGGATGACCGAGCTGGAAGTGCTGACCTATTTCCGGGCGCTGGCCGCGAGAAATCAGGTGTTCAGGTCGTTCATCGGAATGGGGTACTCCGACTGCGTCACTCCGCCGGTGATCCAGAGAAACATCATCGAGAATCCCGGCTGGTACACCGCCTACACCCCTTATCAGGCGGAGATTGCGCAGGGTCGTCTCGAGGCTCTGCTCAACTTCCAGACGATGGTGATCGATCTGACCGGGCTGGAGATCGCCAACGCGTCTCTGCTCGACGAGGGTACGGCGGCAGCTGAAGCGATGACGATGAGCTACGCGCTGAAGGGAAAGCCTGGCAAGGAGGTTTTCCTGGTGGCGTCGGAGTGTCATCCGCAGACGATCGACGTCGTGAAAACCCGCGCCAGTGTGCGCGGCATCGAAGTCAAAGTGTCGAGCTACGCCGACTTCAAGATCGGACCGGAGGTTTTCGGCGCGCTGGTGCAGTACCCCGCGACCGACGGCGCCGTAATCGACTACACAAAAACGGTCGAACAGGTGCACGCAGCCGACGCCCTGGTGACCGTGGCAGCCGACATTTTGAGCCTTGTTCTGTTGACGCCGCCGGGTGAATGGGGCGCCGACATCGTCGTCGGCAACAGCCAGCGATTCGGCGTTCCGCTCGGGTACGGCGGACCACATGCCGCCTTCTTCGCGACCCGGGACGAATTCAAACGCCATCTTCCAGGCCGCATCATCGGAGTCTCGCGGGATGCGGATGGGAAACCGGCGCTGCGCATGGCGCTGCAGACGCGCGAGCAGCACATCAGACGCGAGAAGGCGACGAGCAACGTCTGCACCGCGCAGGTGTTACTGGCAGTGGTGGCGAGCATGTATGCGGTTTACCACGGACCGCGGGGACTTACTCGAATCGCGCGCCGAGTTCACGGCTTCACGGCCGCGCTTAGTGAAGGACTTCGCCGGCTCGGCTTCACCATCGTGCACGATGATTTCTTCGACACGATCAGAGTGAGCGTCGGCAAGCGCAACAGTCAGAAAATCATCGAGGAAGCACAGAGCCGGCGCATCAACGTGCGGTTCATGGACGATCGGACGATCGTGATCGCGCTCGACGAAACGGTCAGCGAAGCGGACATCGAAAACCTGCTCGTCTCCTTTAACGAGGGCAAAGATCCGGAGTTCGGGATCGAGGATCTCGCTTCAGGAACCGATGCCCGCTACGACGAGCGATT
>Ga0207645_10001576_pt1 | contig 18621 bp, 16 predicted proteins | sample KBSM53metaG_FD_184331 | JGI IMG/M metagenome (GOLD analysis project Ga0207645, IMG submission 184331) | Miscanthus rhizosphere microbial communities from Kellogg Biological Station, Michigan, USA - KBS M5-3 metaG (SPAdes) (version 2) | ecosystem: Host-associated > Plants > Roots > Rhizosphere >...
CGCTGGGGAAACCGCTGAACGCGTTTCAAAATTACGCGCCGCTGTCGTAGCGCAGGCCTTCAGGCCTGCCGACCAGCGGCGCGGGCAGCCCTGCCCGCCGTCGCCAAGGCTATGGCGGGTCCGCCGTAGCTTCAGCGAAGGCGGAAGGGCTGCGCTACGTTGAATTTTGAAACGCACTCCTAGAGGCGTTCCGCGGACCGGAGTACATGGCCGCCTGTGCGCGTCAGCCACAGGCTGCCGATGAGCGTGATCAACGCGCATCCCACCATCACCAGCGCCGGGGCGGTGTTCATGCCGGTCGACCGGATCAGGCTGGTCGCCACCAGCGGCGCCGTGCCGCTGAACGCGGTGAAGGCGACGTTGAACCCGAGCGCGACGCCGCTGAAGCGGACGCGGGTCGGGAAGAGATCGGTCAGGAGCACCGCGAACGAGCCGTTGACCAGCGCGGCGACGGCGCCCCCCGTCACCAGCAGCAGCGTCGGGCTGGCCGCCCGCGACGCGAGCGCGCTGTAGAACGGAAACGCGAGCAGCAGCAGCGCCAGCGCACCGGTGCGCAGCAGAATGCGCGGCGGCACGCGCTCCGCGACGCCGCCGACGGCCAGGATGCCAAGGGCGTGGACGATGACGCCGACAGTCTGCGAGACGGCGGCCTGGCGCGGGCTGTAGCCGAGCACGCCCGACATGTACGCGGCGGTGTGCGCGAAATAGAGACCGGTGAATCCCGCCGTCGCCGCGAGGCTCGCGACGCCGACGACGACCGACGAGAGGTGCGTGCGCAGCAGCTCGCCGAACGGCCGACGCGACGCCAGCGCCTTCATCCGTGCGAACTCCGGCGACTCTTCGAGCGAGCGCCGCAGCGCGAAACTCAACAGGCCGCCGAGCCCGCCGATGACGAACGCGATTCGCCACCCGATCGACGGCACCAGCGCGGGCGGCAGCCAGGTGCGCACGGCCAGGCTCACGCCGGTGGCAGCCGCGACGCCCATCGTCACGCACGAGAACACCACCGTGCAGACGAACGGCGCCTGCCGCGGGGCGGTCTCGACCACGTAGGTCAGCGCGCCGGGCAGCTCGCCGCCGAGACAGAAGCCCTGCACCAGCCGCAGCGCGACCATCAGCGCGCTGGCCGCTGCGCCCCAGACGGCGAAGGTCGGCACCAGCCCCATGCCGAGGGTGGCGCCCGACATCACGAAGATCGAGATCAGGAACACGCGGCGGCGTCCGAACCGATCGCCGAAATGGCTGAGGACGATGCCGCCGATCGGCCGGGCGAGGTAGCCGGCGGCGAACGCGGCAAACGACACCATCAGCGAGACGAGCGGCGTCGGGTTGGGGAAGATCGCGTCGGCGATGTCCTTGGCGAAGATGCCGAAGATGACGAAGTCGTAGAACTCCAGCGTGCCGCCGAGGCTGGCGAGCAGCACGATGCGCCAGCCGGCGGCGCTGATCCGGTTCGAGTCGGGTGAGGCGGTCGTCTGAGGCACGGCAGATATAATAGGAAATTCGGCGCACGACCTCATGGATCCCAGTCACATCCGAAACTTCTCCGTCATCGCGCACATCGACCACGGCAAGTCGACGCTCGCCGACCGCTTCCTCGAGCTCACCGGCGCGCTGCAGGCGCGGGAGATGGAAGCGCAGGTGCTCGACGCCATGGATCTGGAGCGCGAGCGCGGCATCACCATCAAGGCGCACCCGGTCCGGCTGAACTACAGCGCCGCCAACGGCGAGAAATACGTCCTCAACCTCATCGACACGCCCGGCCACGTCGATTTCTCCTACGAGGTCACGCGGTCGCTGGCGGCGTGCGAGGGGGCGCTGCTGCTGGTCGACGCCTCGCAGGGGGTCGAGGCGCAGACGCTGGCCAACGCCTACCTCGCGGTCGACAACAACCTCGAAATCATCCCGGTGATCAACAAGATCGACCTGCCCAGCGCGCAGCCCGAGGAGGCGCGGCGCCAGATCACCGACATCATCGGCCTCGACGGCGATCACGCGATCCTCGCCAGCGCCAAAGTGGGCACCGGCGTCGTCGACGTGCTCGAGGCGATCGTCCACCGGCTGCCGCCGCCGGCCGGCGATACCGAGGCGCCGCTGAAAGCGCTGATCTTCGACTCCTGGTACGACGCCTACCGGGGCGTCGTGATCGTGGTGCGCGTGATCGACGGCGTGCTGCGGCCGGGGATGAAGATCCGGCTGATGGCCGAGGGGCAGGATTACGAGTCGCTGCAGGTCGGCATCTTCGCGCCGAAGGCGACGCCGGCCGACGAGCTCGCCGTCGGCGAGGTCGGCTTTCTCGTCGCCAACATCAAGAAGATCAGCGACGCCAAGATCGGCGACACCATCACCGAGAGCACCCGCCCCGCGCTCGAGCCGTTTCCCGGCTTCAAGCCGCTGAAGCCGATGGTGTTTGCCGGCTTCTACCCGGTCGAAGGGCACCAGTATCCGGAGTTGCGTGACGCGCTCGAAAAACTGCGGCTGAACGACGCCTCGTTCTTCTACGAGCCGGAAACCTCGGCGGCGCTCGGCTTCGGCTTCCGCTGCGGCTTCCTCGGTCTGCTGCACATGGAGATCGTCCAGGAGCGGCTCGAGCGCGAGTTCGACATGGACCTGGTGACGACGGCGCCGGGCGTGCTTTACCGCGTCACCACCACCGACGGCACCGTGCAGGAGATCGACAGCCCGGCGAAACTGCCCGACGCCGGTTTGATCAAGATGATCGAGGAGCCGGTGATCACGGCGATGATCCTGACGCCGGCCGAGCACGTCGGCGGCATTCTCCAGCTCTGCCAGGACAAGCGCGGTGTCCAGAAGACGCTGGAGTACCTGGCCTCCGATCGCGTGCTCATCACCTACGAGCTGCCGTTCAACGAGGTGGTGCTCGACTTCTACGACAAGCTGAAGACCATCTCCCGGGGCTACGCGTCGCTCGACTATCATGTGACCGGCTACTGGCCCTCGCCGCTGGTCAAGCTCGATATCCTGGTGAACGGCGACCCGGTGGACGCACTCTCGATCATCGTCCACCGCGACATGGCGTACGAGCGCGGCCGCGCGCTGGCGTCGAAGATGCGGGAACTGATCCCGCGGCAGATGTTCGAGGTCGCGATCCAGGCGGCGATCGGCGGCCGGATCATCGCCCGCGAGTCGGTCAAGCCGATGCGCAAGAACGTGCTCGCCAAGTGCTATGGCGGCGACATCACGCGCAAGCGCAAGCTGCTCGAGAAGCAGAAGGAAGGCAAGAAGCGGATGAAGCAGGTCGGCAAGGTGCAGATCCCGCAGGAGGCGTTCCTGGCGGTGCTGAAGATGGGGACCGAAACCGAATGACCGGCGAGTTCAGGAAGTCGACGCTGCGCGAGTACTTCGAGTCGATCGTCATCGCCGTCATCCTGGCGCTCTTCATCCGCACCTTCGTCGTCCAGGCGTTCAAGATTCCGACCGGGTCGATGGAGGAGAACCTGCTCATCGGCGACCACCTGCTGGTCAACAAGTTCGTCTTCGGGCCGACCTCGACGCCGATCGAGCGGGCGGTGCTGCCGGTGGGGACGATCACCCGCGGCAACGTGATCGTCTTCAAGTACCCGGAGGAGCCGGATCGCGACTTCATCAAGCGCGTGATCGGCCTCCCCGGCGAGACGGTCGAGGTGCGCGACAAGAAGGTCTACATCAACGGCCAGCCGCTCGACGAGCCGTACGTGCACTTCCTGCTGCCGCCGTCGTCGACCGACTCGGCGTTCCACGAGGTGACCTCGTTCGACGTCCGCGAGCGGTACGGACCGGTGACGGTGCCGCCGAACCAGTACTTCGTGATGGGCGACAACCGCGACAACTCGCAGGACAGCCGCTACTGGGGCTTCCTGCCGCGCGATAACGTCAAGGGGAAGGCGCTGCTGATCTACTGGTCGTACCAGGCCGAGCGCGAGGACTATCAGGAGGGCGGCGGCATCGGCGCGACGGTGAAGGACCTGGTATCAGTGTTCGCGCACTTTTTCACGCGCACCCGCTGGGATCGGATGCTGCATCAGATTCACTAGATCAGGCCGTGATCAAGACGATCCTCAAGCTGGCGCTCGTGGCCCTCGTTGCCAATGCCACCTGGCAGGGGGTCAACGCCTATTGGCCGCACTACAAGTTCGAGGACGCGGTGCGCTCGACGGTGCAGTTCCGCAGCAACCGGACCGACGCGGAGCTGCGCGCGCGGATCCTCGAGCTCGCCGCGAACTACGATGTGCCGGTCGCCGAGGACGACATCGACATCAAACGTGAGGAGGCGCACACGGTGGTCGACGCCTCCTATGTGCGCCCGGTCAGCTTCGTTCCCGGCTACACCTACAAACTGCCGTTCAAGCTGCACGTCGACACGTTCTCGGTCGACACGCCGGTCCAGGGCGGATCAACCCCGAAGTAGCGCGTCGGTTTCACCGGCGATGCGGGCGGCGTCCTGCGACAGCCGCGCGCTCTCGGCCTTGACGCGCGCCACATAGGGCTCGTCGGCGACGCTGCCGATGTTGATGTCAATGTTCAGCGCCGCGCCGCGCAGCCCGGCGCCGAGAAGCGCTGCCGCCACACCGACGTCGCTCGCCGCCGCCCGGTGGCCGTTCGCGGCAACCGTTTTCGCGTGCTCGATCGCCGCCGCCGACAGGCGCATCACGTCGAGCGGCACTTCGGTTGCCGCACGCAGCGCCTGCTGAATCGCCGGCTTGCGTGCCGCCTGCTCCTCGGGCGTGCCCTTCGGCAGCTTGTAGGCGGCGACGACCTGGTCGTAGGCGCCGGCGTCGGCGTCGATCGCAGCGGTGAGCCGCGAGCGGATCCCGCCAAGCGCGGCCGATGCCGCCGCCAGCGCGGCGCGCTCCGCGTCGCTGCCGCTGCGCGTCTTCGGCAGGCCAGCCACCATCATCAACAGCGACGCGCCGACTGCAGACGCAAGCGCCGAGGCCGAGCCGCCGCCTGGAGTCGGATCGGGCGAGCTGAAGGCGGCGAGGAGATCGCGAAGCGGCACGTCAGCGAGCGCCATCGGCTGTCCCATCCTGGTGGATCACGACGCGTCCCTTCTTGATCACGGTGCGGATCGTCCCCGGCGCGACGCGCACCAGATCGATCGCCGGGCCATCGACGATGACGGCGTCCATCTGCTTGCCGGGCTCGAGGCTGCCGACGACCTCGTGACGATCGAGCGCGTAGGCGGCGTTGATGGTCGCGCCGACCAGCGCCTCCTCGAAGGTGAGGTTCATGCCGAAGCAGGCCAGCGCCATCGCGAACGGCATCGACGGCGAGAAGCCGCCGCCCGGGTTGACGTCGGTCGCCAGCGCCACCGGCACGCCCTGATCGATCAGCATGCGGCCGGGCGCGAAGCGCCCCAGCTTGAGATAGAACGACGCAATCGGCAGCAGCGTGGCGACGACGCCGGCGGCGGCGAGGCCCGCCGCGCCGGGCTTGTCCACATAGATCAGATGATCGGCCGAGCGCGCGCGCACGTCCGCGGCGACGTCCGACCCGCCGCTGAGGCCGAACTCGTCGGCGTGAATCCGCGGCCGCAGCCCGGCGGCGTCGCCGGCGCGCAGGATGTGGCGCGATTCGTCGGGGGTGAAGACGCCGTGCTCGCAGAACACGTCGCACCAGTCGGCCAGCCCCTCGTTCGCCACCGCCGGGATCATCTCGCCGACCACCAGATCGATGTAGTCGCTGCGGTGGTCGCGGTATTCCGCCGGCACCTCGTGCGCGCCGAGGAAGGTCGACGCGATCTCGACGTCGTGCTCGGCGGCGAGGGCGCGGATGACGCGCAGCATCTTGATCTCGCCGTCGAGCGTCAGGGCGTAGCCGCTCTTCGCCTCGCAGGTGGTGGTGCCGCAGCGGAGCATCTCGTCGAGGCGGCGGCGCGAGGCGGCGGCGAGCGCCGCGTCGGTGGCGGCGCGAGTCGCCACCACCGTGCCGAGGATGCCGCCTCCCTCGGCGGCGATCTCGGCGTAGGTCGTGCCGGTCAGGCGGCGCCGCAGTTCCTCGCGCCGATCGCCGGCGAAGACCAGGTGGGTATGCGGATCGACGAAGCCGGGCACGACCGCGCCGCCGTGTGCGTCGACCATGACGGCGTCCGGCGTCAGCGCGACCTCGCGCTCGAGCAGCGACTCGAAGCCGACGAAAACGATCCTCCCCTCGAAGGCGGCGATGCAGGCGCGCGGAATCGGGCGGGCGTCGGCTTGCGCCGCTCCGCGCCGCGGCGCCGGGCCCGCACAGGTCAGGACTTCGAGGGTGTTGCGGACGAGGAAGTCGGCGGCGGGCACGCCGCTATTGTAGAGCCCGGACGTCGTCGGCGGTCACGCCGGAGATCACGACACGCTTCTGGCGGCTGCGTTCACCGCTGACGATCTGGATATTGCGTTTCGGGATGCTGAGGGCGGTGGCGAAGAATGCGATGACCGCGTCGTTGGCGGCCCCTTCGACCGGCGCTGCGGCGACGCGCAGCAGCAGCGCGCCGTCGCGGGTCCCGGCGCAGCCGGTGCGGCCGGCGCGCGGGATGACGCGGACGTCGATCTCGACGCCCGCGCCGGTCTGACGTATCAGGAGAGGCCTTGCACGCGGCGCGCGACCGGTGCGTCGCCCTTGTCGACGTTCTCGACCGCCAGCCGCGGACGGTGCAGCAGGATCTTCTCTTCGCGCTCGCGCGCTTCCTGCTCGCGGACGAATTCCAGCGTGTTCTTCAGCGTCGCGATCGTCGCCTCGAGCGTCACTTCGGCGTCCTTGCGTTTCAGCTTGAGCCCGTCGATCTCGCGCTGCACGTCCTCGAGCCGCGCCTGGGTCTTCTCGAGCAGCAGCTCCGAGCGCCCCTGCGCCTCGCGGATGATCCGCTGCGCCTCGCCCTCGGCGGTGGCACGGATGTCGTCCGATATCTTCTGCGCCGTCAGCAGCGTGCTCTGCAGGTTTTTCTCGTGCTCCTTGTGGGCGGCGATCGACGCTTCCGCGCGCATGAGCTCCTGACGCAGCCGGTCGGTCTCGCGGAGCGCCTGCTCGTAGTCGTCGGCCACGGCGGCCAGGAACGAGGTGACTTCTACCGGGTCCAAACCACGGAATTTCCGGTGAAATTTCTGCTGCCTGAGGTCGAGCGGGCTGACATTCATGCGGATCTACTCTCCGTCTTCCTGTATCGGCCGGAATGTGCAATTCCGACAGGAGGTAGTCAGAGCTCATCCGTAGGGGCCGAGCTTGCTCGGCCCCGATGCCCGAATAGCGCCGTCCCGACCCGCACCAGCGTCGCCCCTTCCTCAATCGCGACCTCGAAGTCGTGGCTCATGCCCATCGAGAGCTCGCCGAGCATCGAGGCGTCGACGCCCCGGGCGAGCAGGCGGTCGCGGACGCCGCGCAGCTCGCGGAAGAAGGGGCGCGACCCCTCCGGGTCGTCGAAGGCCGGCGGCAGCAGCATTAGCCCGGCGGCGCGAACGGCGCGGCAGCCGCGCGCGGCGGCAAAGATGTCGGCCAGTTCCTGTTCGCGCGCGCCGAACTTCGTCGCCTCGCCGGCCAGGTCGACCTGCACCAGCAGATCGATCTGGCGCCGCGCCGCGGCCGCGGCTTCTTCGAGCCTGGCGACGAGCGCCGGCGAGTCGACCGAGTGGACGGCGTCGAATCGCGCCGCCTTCTTCGCCTTGTTCGACTGCAGATGCCCGACGAGATGCCACCGCAGCGGCAGCGTCGAGGTCGCGTCCATCTTCTGCAGCGCTTCCTGCACTTTGTTTTCGCCGAAGTCGCGGTGGCCGGCGGCAGCGAGCGCGGCGACGCACTCGGCGGGAAATGTCTTGGAGACGGCGACGAGGCGGATGGAGGCGGGGTCGCGCTTCGCCCGGCCGGCGGCCCGCTCGATGCGAGAGCGGATATCCTCCAGCCGGGCGTGGAGCGCAGACGCGTCGATCACTACTTCTTCAGCGAGCCGAGGATTCCTTTCGCGGTAGCGGCGTTCGGGCCGGTCGGCGCGAGCTTCAAATAGGTTTCGAACTCGGTGGTCGCGCCGGCGAGATTCCCCTCGTTCACCAGCGCCATGCCGAGCTGATAGTGCGATTCGGCGTGGTTCGGGTTGGCGGCAATCGCCGCCTCGAACTGCTTCTTCGCGTCGGCGATCTTGCCGGCGTTCCAGAGGATCACGCCCTGGTTGAACATCGCGTCGGCGTTGCCGCCGCCGCCGCCCGCCGCCGCCGCGCCGCCGGCGCCGCCGCTCAGCTCCATCGCCTTCGCGCTGGCCGCCGCCGCCTCGTCGAACTTGCGCGTCGCGTTGTAGATGTTGGCCAGCCCGCTGTACGCCTCGGCGTAGTCCGGCTTCATCTCGATCGCTTTCTTGTACGCCGCTTCGGCCTTGTCGTAATCCTTCTTCTGCGACTCGGAGTAGGCGATGTTGTAGTAGCAGTCGAAGCAGTTGGCGTTCATCCCCGCGGCTGCGGTGAACTTCGCGATCGCCTCGTCGTGGTTGCCGGCGCGGCTCGCGGCGACGCCTTCATCGAAGGCCTTCTTCAGCTCGGCGTTCTTCGCCGCCGCTTCCTTCGACGGTCCGCCGGCGCCGAGCACCAGGTTCGCTTCCGCCGGGCGGCTGATGCTGACGCGCACCTCCGCGGTGTTCGAGCTGACCTTGTCCTTCTCGGCCGTCACCTTGTAGGGGCCGCCCTGCAGGCCGATCTGGATGAACTCGCCCTTCTTGTTCGACTTGGTTTCGAAGTGGCGGCTGACGCCCTCGACCATGTCGATGGTGACCTTGGCCCCCTCGACCGGCTGGCCGTTGGTGTCCTTGACCACGCCCTTGATCATGCCCGTCGACTGGGCGAAAGCCGGTGCGGCAATCGCCAGCGACAGCGCGATGACCGACGCAACCAGCCAGGGAAGCCGGCCGTTCAATCGGCTGACCATGAACTCCTCCTGAGAAAAGATAGCAACTCGCACGTAGGGGGTAGTTTACCCCGATCTGCGTCAGTTCGAAAAAAACGCCTGGACCTGATCTAGCTCGTGAACGATCGGCGCCGGCGGCAGCGAGGCGATGAAGCGCCGGCCGTAGCCCTTGGTCCGCAGCCGCGGGTCGAGAATCGCCAGCACGCCCCGGTCGCGGCGATGGCGGATGAGGCGGCCGAGTCCCTGCTGCAGCGCCAGGATCGCCAGCGGCACCTGGTACTCGGCAAAGGGATCGCCGCCGCGGGCGCGGACGAGATCGATCCGCGCCGCCGTGATCGGATCCGATGGCGACGCGAACGGCAGCTTGTCGACGATGACGCAGCTCAGGGCGTCGCCGACGACGTCGACGCCCTGCCAGAAGCTCGAGGTGGCGAACAGCACGGCGTGGGGCGTGCTGCGAAACTGATTGAGGAGCTGCGACCGCGGCGCGCTTCCCTGCGCGAGGATGGGAAAATCGAGCGCCATCTCCGCCAGCGCCTGCACCGCCCGCATCGTCGCATAGCTGGTGAAGAGGACGAACGCGCGTCCCTCGGAGGCGCGGAGCAGCTGCACCACCTCGCGGCTGGCGGCAACCGAAAAGCTGTCCTCGCGCGGGTCGGGCATGCGGCGCGGCAGGTAGAGGATCGCCTGCCGCCGGAAATCGAATTCCGACGGCAGGCGCACTTCGCTGGCGTGGGCGATGCCGAGCCGCGATCGCAGGTAGTCGAACGCGCCGTCGACGGTCAGCGTCGCCGAGGTCAACACGACGGTGCGGAAGCGATCGAACAGGTGCTCGCGCAGGATCGCCGAGACGTCGATCGGCGCCGCGCGCAGGAACACGCCGCGGCCGCGAAACTCGACGAAGTAGACGAAGCTCTCGTCGCCGCCGCGCAGGAGGAAGCGCAGGTCGTTGCGAATCTCTCCCGCCCTGCGCGCGAGCGTCGCGGCATCAGTGTCCGCCCCCTCGCCCTCGTCCGGCGACGCCGATCCCGCGCCCTTGACCGAGGGCAGGCTGAGGATGGTCTCGATCGCGTCGAGCGCTCCGGTGAGGCCGGCCGCGGCGTCGCGCACTTCCGCGAGTGACTCCGCGGTGGCGCGTACGCGCTCTTCGCTCTTGATCCGCCTGTCGACGCGGTGGGCGAACGCCACATCGGTGAAGAACTGACGCGCGCAGTCGCGCACCGCGTCGATCGTCCTGGCCAGCTCGCTCTTCGCCTTGTCGTCCGCGACGGCGAGCCGCTCGGCGTCGCGCGCCAGTTCCTCGACGCGGTAGTTGCTGACCCCGATGCCGAAATACTGCGTCGCGACATCTTCGAGCTGATGCGCCTCGTCGAGGACGATGCGGCTGAACGCGGGGATGACCTCGCCGTAGGCGCTCAACCTCACCGACGCATCGGCGCACAAAAGGTGATGGTTGACGATGACGATGTCAGATTCTGCCGCGGCCTGCCGCATGCGGGTGACGAAGCACTCCTCGAACCGCGGGCATTCGGTGCCGAGGCAGGTGTCGGCGGTCGCGGCCACCTCGTTCCAGAACCCGAGATCCTCGGGCAGATCCTGCAGCTCGGCGCGATCGCCGGTCTTGGTGCGCTGCGCCCACTCGCGGACGATCGGCAGGAAGACGTCGTGCGACGCGGGCGCGAACCCGGCCTCGTCCGTCAGCTTTTCGAGCTTGTGCAGGCACAGGTAGTTGGCGCGCCCTTTCATGTACGTCGCCGTGAAGGGCCGGCCAAGCGCGTCGCGCAGCGCCGGGATGTCCTTGAAGAAAATCTGCTCCTGCAGGTTCTTGGTGCCAGTTGAGACGAGCACCCGCTCGCCGCTCAGGATGGCGGGAACGAGGTAGGCGAGCGTCTTGCCGGTGCCGGTGCCAGCTTCGGCGAGGAGCACGCCGCCGCGCTCGAAGACGCGGGCGACCGCCGCCGCCATCTCGACCTGGCCGGGCCGCGGCTCGAAGTCGGGCATCGCCCGCGCCAGCGCGCCGTCCGGCGCGAACACCGCGTCGACCGCCGCGGTTACGCTTCCGGGTACAGCGGGAACTTCCGGCACAGCAGCTCGACTTCGGCCCGGACCATGCCGAGCGCGCGATCGTCGTCGGGGGTTTTCAACGCGCGCGTGAACAGCTCGCCGATCGTCTCCATCTCGCTCTCGCGCATCCCGCGCGTCGTCACCGCCGGCGTGCCGACGCGAATGCCGCTGGCGACCATCGGCGGATTTTGATCGAACGGAATGGCGTTCTTGTTGACCGTGATGCCGGCCTTACCGAGCGCGGCCTCTGCCACCTTGCCGGTCAGCCCCTTCGAGAAGACGTCGACCAGCATCAGGTGATTGTCGGTGCCGCCGCTGACCAGCCGGAAGCCGGAGGCGCTGAGGGCGCTGGCGAGCCGGGCGGCGTTGGCGACGATCTGCCGCTGGTAGACCGCGAACGCCGGCTCGGATGCCTCCTTCAGGCAGACCGCCTTGGCGGCGATGATGTGCATCAGCGGCCCGCCCTGCACACCAGGGAAGACGGTGCGATCGAGGTCCTTCGCGTACTGCTCGCGGCAGAGCACGAGGCCGCCGCGCGGCCCGCGCAGCGTCTTGTGCGTGGTCGTGGTGACGAAGTCGGAATGGGGCACGGGGCTCGGGTGCACGCCGGCGGCGACGAGCCCGGCGATGTGCGCCATGTCGGTGAACACCGGCGCGCCGATGCGATCGGCGACGGCCCGGATCTTTGCGAAGTCGATCACGCGCGGATACGCGCTGGCGCCGACGATGATCATCTTCGGCCGGTGCTCGTCGGCTAGCCGCGCCAGTTCGTCGTAGTCGATGCGCTCGTCGTCCTTGCGCACGCCGTAGGGGACGATGGTGTAGAGCTTGCCCGAAAAATTCAGCGGGTGGCCGTGGGTCAGGTGGCCGCCGTGCGCGAGGTTCATGCCGAGCACGGTGTCACCCGGCTTGAGAAGGGTCAGGTAGACGGCCATGTTCGCCTGCGCGCCCGAGTGCGGCTGCACGTTGGCGTGCTCGGCGCCGAAGAGCGACGTCGCGCGCGCCAGCGCGGCACGCTCGGCGACGTCGACGAACTCGCAGCCGCCGTAGTAGCGCTTCCCCGGATAGCCTTCGGCGTACTTGTTGGTCATGACCGAGCCGGCGGCTTCGAGCACGGCGCGGCTGACGAAGTTTTCCGAGGCGATCAGCTCGAGGCCGTGATTCTGGCGGTGCAGTTCGTCACGGATGGCGCCGGCGATCTCGGGATCGGTTTCGGCGAGGGTGCGCCAGAGTGGAATCTTGGTTTCTGTGGCCATTGTCCTGCCTGCCTGTTACCGGCCGAGATGCGCGTTCTCGGCGTCGCGAATCTGATCGAGCCGGCGCTGATGGCGTCCGCCCTCGAACGGCGTGTTCAGCCAGAGGGTGAGGATTTCATCGGCGAGCCCGAAGGCGACGATCCGCCCGCCCATCGACAGCACATTCGCGTCGTTGTGCTGGCGCGAGAGCCGTGCGGTGTAGAGATCGTTGCAGAGCGCGGCGCGGACGCCGGCCACCTTGTTGGCGGCGATCTGCTCGCCCTGGCCGCTGCCGCCGACGACGATGCCGCGCTCGGCGCGCCCTTCGGTGACGGCGCGGCCGACAGCGATGCAGATCGGCGGGTAGTCGACCGACGCCTCGCTGTCGGTGCCGTGATCCTCGACCGTGTGCCCGAGCCGCGACAGCGTCTCTTTCAGGTGTTCCTTCAACACGAAGCCGGCATGATCGGCGCCGATAGCGATCCGCACGGCGAAGGATTGTACTATGACGCTTCGCGGTGCCGAGAACCACGAACCACGAACCAAGAACCGTGCGCGAACCCTGAACCGTGAACCCTGAACCCCGAACCTCGAGCCGCGCCACGCTTCCCACCGCGGTCGTTTCCGCCCGCGGCGAACAACGCCTGCGCGGCGGCCATCCCTGGATCTACCGCAGCGACGTCGCCGACGTGCGCGCCGAGGGCGGCGACATCGTCCAGGTGCGAAGCCCGCGCGGCCAGGTGGTCGGCTCGGCGCTGTTCAGCGATCGTTCGCAGATCACGCTGCGGATGCTGACCCACGGTGAGCAGCCGGCCGATGCGGCGCTGGTTCGGCAGCGGCTGGAAACTTCAATCGCGTTCCGCAACTCGCTCGGGATTGACGCCACGGCGTATCGCCTCGTGCACGGCGAAGCCGATCTTTTGCCGTCGCTGATCGTCGACCGCTACGGCGACTACCTCGTCGTACAGGCGCTGTCGCAGGGAATGGATCGGCTGCTGCCATCGATCGTCGAGGCATTGACGGACCTGCTGCATCCGCGCGGCGTCCTGGCGCGCAATGATCCGCGGGCGCGCGTGCTCGAAGGGCTGGAGCAGCGTGTCGACGTGCTGTCGGGCGAGGTTCCCGAAACGGTGACGGTGACCGAGACCGGCATCGAGTACGACGCCGACCTGCGCCGCGGGCAGAAGACCGGCCTCTTCCTCGATCAGCGCGAGAACCGCGCCGCGGCGGCCGCCTATGCGCGCGGACGCCTGCTCGACTGCTTCAGCTACAACGGCGGCTTCGCGCTGGTGATGGGCCGGCACTGCACGGAAACGATCGCCTTCGACGTCTCCGAGGAGGCGGTCTCGCGCATCCGCCAGAACGCGTCGCGCAACGGGATTGCGGTCGACGCCCGCGCCGGCAACGTGTTCGACGAACTGCGCGGCCTCGATCGTCTCGGCGAACGCTTCGACACCATCGTCCTCGACCCGCCGGCGTTCGCCAAGAACAAGGCGGCGATCGTCAACGCCACGGCGGGCTACAAGGAGATCAACCTGCGCGCGCTGCGGTTGCTGAAACCGGGCGGGACGCTCGTCACCTGCAGCTGTTCGTACAATATCAACGAGGCGGCCTTCGCCGGCATCGTCCACGAGGCGTCGGTCGACGCGCAGGCGCACGTCACGGTGGTCGAGAAGCGGATGCAGGGGCGCGATCACCCGGTGCTGCTCGGGGTGCCCGAGACCTACTACCTGAAATGCTTCATCCTGCGGAAGGTGGCGTGACCACGCCGAAAGCGGCAGCGACGGCCGCGCGCCGCGACCTGGCGCGCCTCGCGCGTCCGGCAGGCAGCTTCGACGCCAGCCGCTATTTCCGCGGCGCCGACGATCTGCGCTTTCACAACGTCGGCACCCGGGCGATGCGCGCGCTCGCACGGACGATTCACGCCGCCAACCGCGAGCGCTGGACGATTCGCGATGCGACGGCGTTTGCCGAGGCGCTGATCGTCGATCCCTACCTGGAAGCAAAGTCGGTCGGTATCGAGGTGGTGGCGCGCTACCGCCGGGACTTCGCGCCGCGTGATCTCGCGGTCTACAAGCGCTGGCTCGCGGGCAACCACTCGGCCAACTGGGCGACGACCGACACGATCTGCGGCGAGCTGATCGGACCGCTGCTGGTGAGGTATCCGGCGCTGGCGCCGCGGATGCGCGCGTGGGCGCGGGACCGCAACCTGTGGGTCCGACGCGCCGCAGCGGTCGGGCTGATTCCATCGGTACGGCGCGGCCTCGCGCTCGATCTGGCCTACGAAGTCGCCGCGGCGCTGCACGCGGACAGGCACGATCTGATACAGAAAGCGGTCGGCTGGATGCTGCGCGAAGCGGGAAAAGTGGACGCGCCTCGGCTCGAGCGCTATTTGCGCGCGAACGGTCCGGCGATTCCGCGCACGACGCTCCGTTATGCAATCGAGCGGTTTCCGGAGGGGAAGCGGCGCGCGCTGCTGGCGGCGACGCGCACTGCCACCGCAGGGGCTGGGGCCCAGGGACTCGGGGCTGGCTGAGGCGCCGCTGCGCGGTGCCGTTGCAGGGAGGTGTCCAGATGGGAGCGGAAGCGGATTGCGCCGTCCGATTCAAAGGCAAGAACGCGACCGGGCGCGCGCGTTTAGAGACGACCGCGCTGCAGTTTCGCGGTGGTGATCTCAAGCTCTCGATTCCGTTCACTGAGATGGCGAAGGTTTCGGCCCGCGGCGGCACCTTGAGCGTCGCCTTCGCCGACGGCACCGCCGCCTTCGATCTGGGCGACGCGGCGCCGAGGTGGGCGGAGAAGATTCTCAACCCGCCGTCGCGGCTGAAGAAGATCGGCGCCGCCGCCGGCTGGCGCGTCTCGGCGCTCGGCGTCAGCGATGAGTCGTTCCTGCAGGAGCTCGAATCGACCGTTTCGATGCTGTCGATCGGCCGCGTCGTGAAGGACTCCGACGCCATCTTCTTCGAGGTCGACAAGGCCGCGGCGCTCGCGCGGCTCGAGAAGCTGAAGGCGTCGCTCAAGCCGAACGGCGCGGTGTGGATAATCCGGCCGAAGGGACGGCCGGAAATCTCCGAACGGGCGACGATGGCGGCGGGGAAGGCGGCGGGGCTGGTCGACGTCAAGGTGGTCGCGTTCTCGCCGACGCATACGGCGGAAAAATTCGTCATCCCGGTGAAGGCGCGCCCGCAGCCATGACGCGCCGCGCCGGGCGCCGGTTGACGCCGTGGTTCCTCGCGTCGGCCGGCTACCTCGCGCTCACACTGCTGTATACCTGGCCGCTGCCGCTGCGCATGACGAGCGCGGTGGCGCCAGACCCCGGCGATCCGCTCCTGTCCACGTGGATCCTGTGGTGGAACGCGCACGCCGTGCCGCTGACCGCGCGCTGGTGGGACGCGCCGATGTTCTGGCCGATGCGTGGCGCGCTGGCCCTCTCCGAGCACATGCTCGGCCTGAGCCTCCTTGCCACGCCGCTGCAATGGCTCGGCGCCGGACCAATCGCCGCCTACAACGTGCTGTTCGTCCTGTCGTTTCCGCTGTGCGCGCTCGCCGCGCACGCGCTCGGCCACACCCTCACCGGCCGCCACGACGCGGCGGCAATCGCGGGCGTGGGGTTCGCATTCAATCCCTATCGCACCTCGCAGCTGCCGCACCTGCACATCCTGTGGTCGTTCTGGATGCCGCTGGCGCTGATGGCGCTGCACCGGTACGCGCGCGACGGCCGGCGCCGCTGGCTGGTCGTGTTCACCGTGTCGTGGATCGGCCAGGCGCTGTCGAACGGGTATTTCCAGTTGTTCTTCCCCGTGCTGCTTGCGCTGTGGCTCGTCTGGTTCGTCGCGCGGCCGGGCGATCTGCGCCGCGCGTGGGCGATTGCCGCGGCCTTCGCGATCGGCGCCGTGGCACTGCTGCCGATCGCGGTTCCGTACCTGCGGCTGCACGAGCAGCTCGCGCTCGAGCGCCGTTACCTCGAGATCGTCACCTTCAGCGCCGACCTGCGCTCGTTTACCAGCGCGCCGCCGCGCACGCTCGCGTCGCTGCTGCTCAGCGGCGGCAACGCCGAACAGCAGCTGTTCCCCGGCGTCTTCGTCGTGGTGCTGGTCGCCTGGGCGGCGATTGACGCGCTGCGATCGCGAGTCGAGGAGCCGCCGCGACGGCGGCTCGCGCCGCTCGTGCTGGCAGGGGCAGCGATGGCGCTGGCGGTGATTTCAGCGGCCGTCCGCCTCGGCCATCCCTGGTCGCTCGGCCTCGGCGGCATCACGCTCGTCAGCGTCACGACCGCGGTGAAGCCGATGACGGCGGCCATCTGGTTCGCGATCTTCGCCGTCGCGGCAAGCGGGGCGATGGCCCGCGCGATTCGAGCACGATCGGCGTTCGCGTTCTACGTCGTGGCCGCGGCGGCGATGTACATCCTCAGCCTCGGACCGCAGCCGTCGCTGTCCGGCTCGCCGTTCTGGTACCGGGCGCCGTATGCGTGGCTGATGGAGCTGCCGGGATTTCAGAACGTCCGCGCCCCGGCGCGTTTCGCGATGCTGGCGCAACTGTGCCTCGCCGTGGCCGCCGCGCTCGCCTTTGCCAGGATCCGCAGCCGTCTGCCGCGCGGCACGGCCGGCGCTGTGCTTGCCGCCGCGCTCGTCGGCATCGCGGCCGACGGCTGGATCCTCGGGCTGCCGCTCGCGCCGCTGCCGGAGCGGTTTGCGTCGCTCGAATCGGGGGAGACCGGCGCCGTCGTGGAGCTTCCGGTCGACGACATGATCCCGGGCATCGCCGCGCTGTATCGCTCGATGTTCCATCGCCGGCCGACCGTGAACGGATACAGCGGCTTCATGCCGATCCATTACGCAACGTTGCGCGAGGCGGTCGCGAGCGACGGCATGGACGCGTTCGACGGGATCACGCTGGATGGACCGTTGACGTTCGTCGACGCCGGCGGACGAATCGTCGCCACCCGCGAGCGCCGCGTCGCGGACGCGGTGCCGGCCGGCCGCCCGCTGCCGGTTCGCGGCGTCGCCGCCGGCCATACGCCGATCGATCTCGCGGCGCTGATCGATGGTGACCGGCGCACGCGGTGGGACAGCGGCGCGCCGCAGGACGGCCGCGAGTCGATCACCATCGATCTCGGCGCGCCGCAGCGCCTGAGCGCCATGACGCTCGCGCTCGGTCCGTACTACGCCGACTTCCCGCGGCTGCTCTCGATCGACACGTCCGACGACCTGCATGGGTGGACGGAGCGATGGAGCGGACGAACCGGCGCGAAAGCCGTAAGCGCGGCGATCGCAGACGCGCGGCTGGTGCCGCTGACGATCACGTTCCCGTCAGCGGTGGCGCGCTACGTCCGCTTGCGCCAGCTCGGCGCCGACAAAACCTACCACTGGTCGATTTCGGAACTTTCGGTCTACCCGGGGCAGCCCTAAAGGGCTGCGCTACGACGAGACGGCGCCTGCCGCCTGACTCCTGAACTGGCCACTGGCGACTGACTCGACGACTGCGACTGCCGACTGACTCAGCGAACGCCCGTCGAATTTGCTGTATAGTCGCAAATACCGCCAGGGGTATCCCCGATGTCCGGGATTGAGACAAACCCTTGGAACCTGATCCGGTTCAGACCGGCGGAGGGAGTGCGGACATGTCAGAGTTCTCCACAGCGTTTCCCAATTCTCAAAAGGTCTTCGTCGACGGCGACCTCGGCGTGCGCGTGCCGATGCGCGAGATCGCGCTGTCGAAAGGCGAGCCGCCGCTGCGCGTCTACGACACCAGCGGGCCGCAAGGACACGACGTCAAGGGCGGCCTGCCGAAGCTGCGTGAAGCGTGGGTGAACGAGCGGCTGGCACAGCGCGCCGCCGGCGCGCCGGTCACCCAGCTGCACTACGCGCGCAAGGGCGAGATCACCGAGGAGATGGCGTTCATCGCCGTCCGCGAGGGTCTGCCCGCCGAGTTCGTGCGCGACGAGGTCGCGCGCGGCCGCGCGATCATCCCGTCGAACATCCGCCACCTCGAGCTCGAGCCGATGATCATCGGCCGCAACTTCCTGGTGAAGATCAACGCCAACATCGGCAACTCCGCCGTGTCGTCGTCGATCGAGGAGGAAGTCGAGAAGCTGCGCTGGGCGACGCTGTGGGGCGCCGACACGGTGATGGATCTCTCCACCGGCCGGAACATCCACGAGACGCGCGAATGGATCCTGCGCAACTCCTCCGTGCCGATCGGCACCGTGCCGATCTATCAGGCGCTCGAGAAAGTCGGCGGCCGCCCCGAGGACCTCACCTGGGAGGTCTATCGCGACACGCTCGTCGAACAGTGCGAGCAGGGCGTCGACTATTTCACCGTTCACGCCGGCGTGCTGCTGCGCTACATCCCGATGACCGCCCGGCGCGTCACCGGCATCGTCTCGCGCGGCGGCTCGATCATGGCCAAGTGGTGCCTGGCGCACCACCAGGAGAACTTCACCTACACGCACTTCCGCGAGATC
>Ga0207645_10001580_pt1 | contig 18589 bp, 18 predicted proteins | sample KBSM53metaG_FD_184331 | JGI IMG/M metagenome (GOLD analysis project Ga0207645, IMG submission 184331) | Miscanthus rhizosphere microbial communities from Kellogg Biological Station, Michigan, USA - KBS M5-3 metaG (SPAdes) (version 2) | ecosystem: Host-associated > Plants > Roots > Rhizosphere >...
CAGAGGGCTGCTGCAGCGCCGTCAAGGCCGTTGGCTTCGCCGCGGCTGCGTCCTCCGCTGCCAGCGTGCCGAGCGGGAACGCGCCGAGCGCGAAGCCGCTCGCGACGCTGAGCTTCAGGAAACTGCGGCGCGCCAGGCCGGCCGGCTCGGCGTCGGCTTCGGCGTGCTGCTGCGACGCCAGCAGCGCCTGCAGGTGGCGCGGCAGCTCGAAGGTGGTGGGATCGAAATGCATGGGGTGGTCCTTCAGGCGAGCGACTTGGCGGCGTCGGCGATCGCGGCGCGGATGCGGGCATACGTGCCGCAGCGGCAGATGTTGCCGGCCATCGCCGCGTCGATCTCGGCGTCGGTGGGCAGCTTGCCGGGCGGCACGGTCTTCAGGAACGCGGTCGCCGACATGATCTGGCCGCTCTGGCAATAGCCGCACTGCGCGACGTCGTGCTTGACCCAGGCTTCGTGCACCGCCTGGCCGACCTTGTCGGCGCCGCCGGTGACGGCTTCGATCGTCGTGATCTTCTGGCCTGCGGCCGCCGAGATCGGCGTCACGCAGGAGCGGATGGCCTGGCCGTTCAGGTGCACCGTGCAGGCGCCGCACAGCGCCGCGCCGCAGCCGAACTTGGTGCCGGTCATGCCGAGCGTGTCGCGCAGTGCCCAGAGGATCGGCGTCGACGGATCGGCATTGACCTGGCGGTCCTGGCCGTTGATGTTGAGGGTGCTCATCGGGGTCCTTTAGCCGAACAAATATTCAACCAAAGGATAGCCGCCGGCGCTTGTCCGGTCAAGTCGCAGTGTCGGTATCGCTATCGGTGTCGGCTCCTAGGCCTTGATACCGTCCCAGCACAGCCCGAAGGCCATGGCCAGATGGGCCTCGCTGCGCTTGAGCGCGCCCGAGCGCAGCAGGTTGGCGGTTTCGCGCACCGACCCGGCGAAGCCGCTGATCAGCAGCGGCGTCGGCACGTCCTTCAGGATCTGCTGCGCCTTCGCGCGCTCGATCAGGTCGACCCAGTCCTTGATCAGGCGCGCCGACAGGTCGCGGCTGGCCTCGCTGAACCACGGCGAGTTGTAGTACTGCTCGATGAAGACCATCTGCGCCGAGTGGCTGAGGCGGTGCTCCAGCCAGTTGCGCCACATGCGCTGGAAGCGGCTGCGAAACGGCGCCGCGGGGTCGTCGCCCTGCATCAGCGTCGCGGTGGTCTGCGTCTTGGCCTGCTCGTAGAGCGCGACCATCAATTCCTCTTTGGATTTGAAGTAGACGTACAGGGTGCCGGTGGCCAGGCCGGCCTCGCGCGCGATCGCGGCCATCGTCAGGCCGCTCAGGCCGATCTGCTCGACCAGCGTGAACGTGGCCCGCGCGATGGCGCGCAGCTTGTCGTCGTCCTTCGGCTTCACCGTCCTACTATAGTCGAACAAATATTCACAAATTCGGGATCTCGCACTCCCAACGCGGCTGCGGGGAGCCACGCTTGCATCGCCGCGCCGCAGGTTCTACGCTGGCCGCCCGCCACACATCCTTCGAAAGGAGACCTCGATGAAGCTCTATCTCGCTCCCGGTGCGTGCAGCTTGTCCGAGCACATCGCCTTGCACGAAGCCGGGCTGCCGTTCGACCGCATCACGGTCGACCTGCGCGCCAAGCGCACCCAGGACGGCGTCGACTACAACACGATCAATCCGAAGGGCTACGTGCCCGCGCTGGTGCTCGACGACGGCCAGATGCTGACCGAGAACGTCGCGATCCTCGACTGGATCGCCGACCATTGCCCGCGCCTGGCGCCCCAGGGCGAGCACGCGCACAGCCGCATGCTCGAGATGCTGGCGTTCATCTCGACCGAGATCCACAAGCAGTTCGGCCGCACGTTCTTCCCGACCAGCGACGCCGAGAAGGACGCAGCGTTCGAGAAGATCGACCGGCGCCTGAGCTACCTCGCCGAACGCCTGAAGAGCGACTACCTGTTCGGGCTCGATGTCACGGTGGCCGACGCCTACCTGTACGTGATGCTGCGCTGGGCCGTCGCGAAGGAACGCCCGTTGCCGGGGCCGCTCGCCGCGTACAAGGCACGCATGGAAGCACGTCCGGCAGTGAAACTGGCATTGCAGCACGAGGGCCTCGATCAGAAGTGAGCTCACCGGCGTCGGCCGGCATCGGGGTGCCGCCTCGGCGGCACACCCGGACACGCCCAGACCGGCCCGCCCGGCATAACATAGCCTCACTGTGAACCCCCATACCGTCAGCCTCGAACGTTTCGTCGAAGCCCAGGAGCCTGTCTTCGACCAGGTCCTGATCGAGCTGGCGCAAGGCCGCAAGCAGACCCACTGGATGTGGTTCGTGTTCCCGCAGTTCAAGGGGCTGGGTCGCAGTTCGGTGGCCGAGCATTTCGGCATCGTGTCGGTCGACGAGGCCTTCCAGTACCTCGAGCATCCGGTGCTCGGGCCGCGGCTCGAACAATGCGTCCGGCTGGTGCTGGAGGTTCCTCCGGGCAAGTCGGCCTACGACATCTTCGGCTCGCTCGACTACCTGAAGTTCAAGTCGTCGCTGACCTTGTTCAAGCATGTCGCCGGCGGCGCGGACACCGTCTTCGCGAAAGCACTCGATCGCTTCTTCGCCGGCCAGCCCGACACGGCCACGATGAACATGATGCCCCAGATGGGCGGCACGACGACCTGGTAATGCGGCCCGGAGCATGCACGCCGGCCGCCCTCCACTGCGCACCGTCCCCGCCCGATGCGACCCGCCTGCGCGTCGGCCCGCCGCCGCGCGGCGCGCGGCCTGGCTGATCGGCCTGTCGCTGGCGCTGCTGCTGGCGTTTGCGGCGGCGGCCGCCGGCCCGGAACGCGAGCTCGTCGTCGGCAGCGAACAGGACTACCCGCCCTTCGCGGTCGGCATGACCGACGCCACCGCGGGCGGGTTCACCGTCGAACTGTGGCAGGCGGTCGCGAAGGAACAGCGGCTCGCCTACACGCTGCGTGTGCGGCCGTTCAACGAGCTGTTGCAGAGCTTCAAGGCCGGCGAGATCGATGTGCTGCTGAACCTCGCGAAGTCGGACGCGCGGCGCGGCTTCGCCGACTTCTCGGCGACCCATGTGGTGGTCGGCGGCGCGATCTTCGTGCGCAGCGGCGAGACGCGCGTCCGCACCGAGGCCGACCTGCCCGGCAAGGCCATCATCGTGCTGCGCGGCGACCTGGCGCACGACTACGCGCTCGGCAAGGGCTGGGGCGCTCAGCTGGTGCTCGTCGACACCACCGAGAGCGGCCTGCGCCTGCTGGCGGCCGGGCAGCACGATGCGATGCTGGTCAGCAAGCTGGCCGGCCTGCAGACGATCCGCAGCCAGCACATCGACGGGGTGACGGCGCTCGACGCGAAGCCCGGCTTTTCACAGCGCTTCGCGTTCGCGGTGCGCAAGGGCGACACCGAGCTGCTGACGCACATCAACGAGGGTCTGTCGCTGGTGCGCGCCAACGGCGACTACGACGACCTGTACGACAAGTGGTTCGGCCCGTACGAGGCCCGCCAGTTCGGTTGGCGCGACCTGTGGCCGGCGCTGCTCGCCATCGTGCTGCTCGCGGTCGGCGCGTGGGCGCTTTCGCTGCGCAATCGGCAGCTGGCGCGCCGGCGCGCCGCCGCGATCCTGCGCGACAGCGAGGAGCGCTGGAAGTTCGCGCTCGAGGGCGCCGGCGACGGCGTCTGGGATGCCGATCTGGCGACCGGGCAGTCGCTGTATTCGCGACGCTGGAAAGAGATCATCGGCTACCGCGACGACGAGATCGGCAGCGGCGCCGACGAATGGTGGGGGCGCATCCATCCCGACGATCTGCCGCGGGTGCGGCGCGAGAACGAGCGCTGCGTCGACGGCTTACAGGACCACTTCGTCGACGAGTACCGGATGCGCGCGAAGGACGGACGCTGGGTCTGGATCCTCGACCGCGGCAAGGTCGTGAGCCGCTCCGCCGACGGCAAGGCGCGGCGGATGATCGGCACGCATGCCGACATCAGCGCCCGCAAGGCGGGCGAGGCGCGCGAGGCCGCGCGCGCCAGGGTCATGCTGCTGGTCGCGACCGGCAGCTCGCTGCCGGTGATCCTCGAGACGATGGTCCGCGACGTCGAGTCGATGAGCGACTGGAAGTGCAGCATCCTGTTGGTCGATCCGACCGGCGCCAGACTGGTGGCCGGCGCCGCGCCCAGCTTGCCGGAAGTCTTCAACCGCGCGGTCGAGGGGCTGGCGATCGCGAACGGCGAGGGCGCATGCGGCGCGGCCGCGCTGGCGAAAACGCGCGTCATCTGCGAAGACGTCCGCGTCGACCCGCGCTGGGTGCGCTTTCGCGACGTGGCCGAGCAGGCCGGCATCCGCGCGTGCTGGTCGGAGCCGATCCTGGGCTCGGGCGGCATCCTGCTCGGCACCTTCGCGAACTACCATCACGCGCCGGGCGCGCCGTCGCAGGCGCAGATCGACGACATCGCCGCGGCGGCGCAGATCGCCGCGATCGCGATCGAGCGCAAGCGCGGCGAACAGGCGCTGCGCGACAGCGAGGAGCGGCTGCAGCGGGCCCTCGACGCCTCGCGCCTCGCACTGTGGGATTTCGATCTCGAGACGGGCGAGGTGTACCTGTCCGAAGCCTGGTCGCAGATGCTCGGCGGCGCGTGCACGCCGACCCGCACCACCTTCGAGGCGCTGACCGCGATGGTGCCCGATGACGACCAGTCCCGAATAGCGGCGGCGATGTCCGACGCGATGCGGGGCGTGACGCCGAACTACGCGGTCGAGCACCGGGTGCGCCGGCCCGACGGCCAGATGCTGTGGATCGTCAGCCAGGGGCGCGCGGTCGGGCGCGACGCCGACGGCCGGGTGCACCGCGCCATCGGCACCAACCGCGACATCACCGAGCGCAAGCACGCCGAGATGACGCAGCGCGTGCTCGAGTCGCAGCTGCGCGAAGCGCAGAAGCTCCAGGCCATCGGCACGCTGGCCGGCGGCATCGCGCACGACTTCAACAACATCATGGCCGCGATCCTGGGCAACGTCGCGTTCGTGCGCCAGGATGTCGGCCCGGCCCATCCGGCGCAGCGCTACCTCGAGCAGATCAACAAGGCGGGCCTGCGTGCGCGCAGCCTGGTGCAGCAGATCCTCGCGTTCAGCCGCCAGCAGCCGAGCGAGTTTGTCGCGGTCTCGCTGCGGCCGCTGGTCGAGGAGACCGTCGCGATGCTGCGCTCGACCGTCGATGCGTCGGTGCGCGTGCGCACGCGGCTGCCGGATGCCACCCTGGCGGTCATCGGCAACCCGACGCAGCTGCAGCAGGTGCTGCTGAACTTCGGCACCAATGCATGGCAGGCCCTCGTGCACGGCGCCGGCACGATCGAGGTCGGGTTGGCGCAGATCGATTTCGGCGATGGCGCAGGCGCCGCCCGGCCGGTGGGTCTCGAGCCGGGCAGCCATGCGCATCTCTGGGTGCGCGACGACGGCTGCGGCATGGACGAGGCGACACGCGTGCGCATCTTCGAGCCGTTCTTCACGACCAAGCCGGTCGGCCAGGGCACCGGCCTCGGGCTGGCGGTGGCGCATGGCATCGTCGAGGCGCACGGCGGCGCGATCACGGTGCGCAGCGCGCCCGGCCAGGGCAGCACGATCGACCTGTACCTGCCGCTGGTCGACTACGAAACGCTGCCGATGCCGCTGGAGACCGTGCGCAGCGAGCCGCTGCCGCACGGCCACGGCGAGCACGTGCTCTATGTCGACGACGACGAGGTCATGGCGCTGATGGTGCAGGGCCTGCTGCAGCGGCTCGGCTACCGGGCCACGACCAACCTCGATGCGCGCGCCGCGATCGAGATGGTCGAGCGCGATCCGAACGGCTACGACCTCGTCGTGACCGACTTCAACATGCCGAACTGCTCGGGCCTGGACCTGGTGCGCGCGCTGGCGCGCATCCGGCCGAGCCTGCCGGTGGCGATCAGCTCGGGCTACGTCTCCGACGAATTGCGCTCGACCGCGACCGATCTCGGCGTGCGCGGCGTGATGCAGAAGGAGCACACGCTCGAGGAACTCGGCGCGCTCGTGCATGCCGCGCTGAACGGCGCCGAGGTGTGGGAGCGGGGATGAGCGCAGGCCGGCCGGTCGCGCTCACGCCCTGTCACGCTGGCTGCCCGAAGCCGCCCTTCATCGCCTCGCGCAGGAACGCGACGAACGCCTGCACCGCGCGCGGCACCTGCGGGCTGTACGGCCGGATCGCGTGGATGCGGCTGCCGAACGCGCCGACCGAGCGCCAGCCCGGCAGCACGACCGTGAGCCGGCCGGCCGCGACGTCGCGCGCGGCGCTGAAATCGGGCAGCAGCGCGATGCCGCAACCGGCGAGCGCGAGCTCGCGCAGCGCCTCGCTGTTGTTCGCGGCGAACGAGCCGCGGACCGGCACGCTGACGCGTGCGCTCTTGTCGCGCAGCGACTCGAAGCGCCAGACCGGTGCCGCGCCGCCGCGCACATAGTGCAGGCAGTTGTGCGCTGGCAGCTCGTCGGGCCGGGCCGGCGCGCCGTGGCGGCGCAGGTACGGGCGCGAGGCAACGAGCACCGACCGTGTCTCGCACAGCGGCCAGGCCACATGCGTGTCGGGCACGGTCTCGACATGGCGGATCGCGAGATCGAAGCCTTCCTGGGCCAGCGAGCTCAGGCGGTCCGACAGCTCGAGCTCGATGCGCAGCGCCGGGTTCTGGCGCAGGAAGGTCGCGATGTGCGGCACGATCTGCTGCCGCCCGAGCGCGACCGGCGCCGTCACGCGCAGCAGGCCGCTCGGCTCGGCGGCGAGGTCCTTGACACCGCTGAAGCTGCGCTCGATCGCGACGAACGCGTCGCGCGTCGCATCCACCAGCTGCTGGCCGGCTTCGGTCAGGCGCACGCTGCGGGTCGTGCGCCGCACCAGCGGCACGCCGGTGGCGCGCTCGAGCTCGCTGATGCGGTGGCTGACCGCCGCCTTGCTGACGCCGAGGCGGCTCGCCGCGGCGGTGTAGCTGCCCAGCGCCGCGAGCACACCGAGCCAGTGCACATGCGACCACAGGGCCTCGACACTCTTGGTTTTCATCCGAGGCATTGTTCAATAAAACGAACAGCGATTCCACCGAAGCGGGCTTGGTCCGAAACCGTTTGCTTTCTACACTTCGCGCATCCACATCGTTCAGGAGACACCATGGGCGCACCCGAAGCTTTCACCGCCGCATTCGCCTCATCGGCCGAAGTCGGCCACTACATCGGCGGCCGCGCGGTCGCTGCGACCTCCGGGCGTCGCCAGGCGGTCTACAACCCGAGCACCGGTGCGGTCGCACGCCAGGTCGCGCTGGCCTCGGTCGACGAGGTGGCGGACGCGGTCGCGTCGGCGAAGGCCGCCTTCCCGGCCTGGTCGGAAATGCCGCCGATCCGGCGCGCGCGGGTGCTGAACAATTTCCTCGCGCTGCTCAACGAGCACCGCGACACGCTCGCCGCGATGATCACCGCCGAGCACGGCAAGGTCTTCACCGATGCGCAGGGCGAGGTCACGCGCGGCATCGACATCGTCGAGTTCGCCTGCGGCGTGCCGCAGTTGCTGAAGGGCGACTTCACCGACCAGGTCTCGACCGGCATCGACAACTGGACCCTGCGCCAGCCGCTCGGCGTGGTCGCCGGCATCACGCCGTTCAACTTCCCGTGCATGGTGCCGATGTGGATGTATCCGGTGGCCATCGCCTGCGGAAACACCTTTATCCTGAAGCCGAGCGAGCGCGATCCTTCGTGTTCCGTCTTCATGGCCGAACTGCTGACGCAGGCCGGGCTGCCCGACGGCGTGTTCAACGTCGTGCAGGGCGACAAGGTCGCGGTCGATGCGCTGCTGACCCACCCCGATGTGAAGGCGCTGAGCTTCGTCGGCTCGACGCCGATCGCGCAGTACATCTACGAGACCGGCGCGCACCATGGCAAGCGCGTGCAGGCGCTGGGCGGCGCGAAGAACCACATGGTCGTGATGCCCGACGCCGACATCGAGCAGTCGGTCGATGCCCTGATCGGCGCGGCCTACGGCTCGGCCGGCGAGCGCTGCATGGCGATCAGCGTTGCGGTGCTGGTCGGCGATGTGGCCGACAAGATCGTGCCGAAGCTGGCCGAGCGCGCGAAGACCCTGAAGGTCAAGAACGGCATGGAGCTCGATGCCGAGATGGGCCCGATCGTCACGAAGCAGGCGCTCGAGCGCATCGAAGGCTACATCGGCACCGGCATCGAAGAGGGCGCGACACTCGTCGTCGACGGCCGTGGCCTGAAGGTCGCCGGCCACGCCGAAGGCTTCTTCACCGGCGGCACGCTGTTCGACCACGTGACGCCGCAGATGCGCATCTACAAGGAAGAGATCTTCGGCCCGGTGCTGTCGTGCGTGCGTGTGCACGACCTCGCCGAAGCGGTCGAGCTGGTCAACGCGCACGAGTTCGGCAACGGCGTGGCCTGCTTCACCAGCGACGGCAACGTCGCACGCGAGTTCTCGCGCCGGGTGCAGGTCGGCATGGTCGGCATCAACGTGCCGATCCCGGTGCCGATGGCCTGGCACGGCTTCGGCGGCTGGAAGCGCTCGCTGTTCGGCGACATGCACGCCTACGGCGAAGAGGGCGTGCGCTTCTACACCAAGCAGAAGTCGATCATGCAGCGCTGGCCGTCGAGCATCGCGAAGGGCGCCGAGTTCGTGATGCCGACCGCGAAGTAGAGCGGCCCGGGGATCGCGGTCACCCGCTGTCCCCGGCTATCTCGCCGCCTTCAGCGCGGTCGCGAGCGCGACCAGCGCCGCGACGACGGCGTCGACCGATTGCGCCGCGGCCGCATCGCGCAGTGCGCCGTCGCCGTCGAACGCCTCGTGCGCTCGCGCGAGCGCGAACTGGCGCGGCACGACGATCATCGCGAACGCCATCTGCAGATACAGGCGCAGCGCATTCATTGCGCGCAGGCCGCCGCCCAGGCCGGGCGAGGCTGACAGCAGCGCGACCGGCTTGCCGTCGGTCACCGCCAAACCCGATGTCTGCGCCGGCTGCGACGGCGACGCCTTGATGCGCGAGAGCCAGTCGAAGGCATTGATCAGCAGTGGCGCCGGGAAGCCGTTGTATTCGGGCGCGGCGATCAGCACGCCGTCGCAAGCGAGCAGGGCCTGCTGCAGCCGCGCGGCACCGGGCGGCACGCCCGAGGCTGTCTCGATGTCGCCGTCGTAGAGCGGCAGCGCCAGCGCGCGCAGGTCCAGGTGCGTGACCTGGATGTCGAGCGCGCGCGCTCGCGCGGCCGCGAACTGGGCCAGTCGCAGGTTCAAGGACCCGCTGCGTGCGCTGCCCGAGATGAACAGCAGATCGGGTGTCGGCATGCGGTCGGCTCCGGTGGTGGTGGTGGGCATCCGGCCCTGCCGACGGGGCTTGGCAGAATCGCGCGATGCGGGCCTGAGAATGTAGACGCAGATCCGTCGATATCCTTGCCCCCTGCCCATGACCTTCGAAACCTTCATGCCCACGACCGCCACGATTGCACTGTCTTCGATTCGCGCGAGCACGTCGCGCCCGAGCGCCGCCCCCGCGGCGCGCTGGCGCGTCGCCGATGTCGAGGCGCTGTACGCGCTGCCGTTCCCGGATCTGCTGTTCAAGGCGCAGCAGGTGCACCGCGCGCACTTCGATCCGAACCAGGTGCAGCTCTCGACCCTGCTGTCGATCAAGACCGGCGGCTGCCCGGAAGACTGCGCCTACTGCCCGCAGTCGGCGAGCTTCGACACCGGTGTCGAGGCCGGCAAGCTGATGCCGCTGGCCGAGGTGGTGCAGGCCGCCCGGGCCGCCCAGGCGCAGGGCGCGACGCGCTTCTGCATGGGTGCGGCCTGGCGCAGCCCGAAGCCGCGCGACATCGAGCGCGTCAGCGAGATGGTGCGCGCGGTGCGCGCGCTCGGCCTGGAGACCTGCATGACCCTGGGCATGCTCGATGCGCCGCAGGCCCACGCGCTGAAGGACGCCGGGCTCGACTACTACAACCACAACCTCGACAGCGACCCCGGCTTCTACGGCAGCATCATCAGCACCCGCACCTACCAGGACCGGCTCGACACGCTGGGCCATGTGCGCGCGGCTGGCATCAACGTCTGCTGCGGCGGCATCGTCGGCATGGGCGAGAGCCGCACCCAGCGCGCCGGCCTGATTGCCGAGCTCGCGAGCCTCGAGCCGTATCCCGAGTCGGTGCCGATCAACAACCTGGTGCAGGTGCCCGGCACGCCGCTGGCCGGCACCGCGCCGCTCGACCCGTTCGAGTTCGTGCGCACGATCGCGGTCGCGCGCATCACGATGCCGCGCGCGATGGTGCGGCTGTCGGCCGGGCGCGAGCAGATGGACGATGCGCTGCAGGCGCTGTGCTTCGCCGCCGGTGCGAACTCGATCTTCTACGGCGACAAGCTGCTGACCACCGCGAACCCGCAGGCGGCACGCGACCGGGCCCTGCTCGATCGGCTCGGCATGACGGTGCAGACCGCAGCGGCCGCGTCGCCCGAACAGGGCCACGGCCATGCATGAGCCCGGCGCGATCGTGATCATCGGCGGCGGCCACGCCGGCGCGCAGTTGTGCGCCGGGCTGGTGGCCGCGGGGCTCGGCCCGCGCGTGCAGCTGGTGTGCGAGGAGGCTCAGCTCCCGTACCAGCGCCCGCCTTTGTCGAAGTCGTTTCTGAAGACGCCCGACGAGATCGTGCAGCCGCACCGCGCCGAGGCCTGGTATGCCGACGCCGGCGTGACCGTGCATCTGGCCGACAAGGCCGTCGCGATCGACCGTGGACAGCGTCGTGTGCGGCTGCAATCGGGCCGCGAGCTCGCCTACGACCGGCTGGTGCTCGCCACCGGCACGCGGGCACGCCACCTGCCGCATCTGGGCGAGGGCCTGGCGAATGTGGCGGTGCTGCGCAGCGCCGACGATGCGCGCCGCCTGCGCGACGCGCTCTTCGCAGCGTCGCAGGTCACGGTGCTGGGCGGCGGCTTCATCGGCCTCGAGATCGCGGCGACGGCGCGCGCGCTCGGCAAGCAGGTCACGGTGCTCGAATCGGCGCCGCGCCTGCTGGCGCGCTCGGTGTCACCGGAGATCGCCGCGCATGTGCTGCAGACGCACCGCGACAGCGGCATTGAGCTGGAACTGGGCGTCGCGGTCGGCGGCTTTGAGATCGAGGCCGGGCGCGTGCTCGCGCTGACGGTGCAGGGCGAGCGCCGCGCGGTCGAGCTGCTGGTGCTGGGCATCGGCGCGATGCCCGAGCATGCGCTGGCCAGCGCCGCCGGGCTGGCGTGCGAGAACGGCATCGTCGTCGACGACGCGATGCGCAGCTCCGACCCGAACATCCTCGCGGTCGGCGATTGCACGAGCTTTCCGGAGCCGACCAGCGGGCGGAGGCTGCGGCTCGAGTCGGTGCAGAACGCGACCGACCAGGCCCGTGCCGCGGTCCAGACGCTGACCGGCCAGGTGCAGCCCTACCGCGCGCTGCCGTGGTTCTGGTCGGAGCAGGGCGGCCTGCGGCTGCAAATGGCCGGGCTGATGCCGGCCGACGGCACGCGCCATCGGCGCGCCGGGGCGACGCCCGCGAGCTTCTCGATCCTGCATTACCTCGGGCCGCGGCTGGTCTGCGTCGAGAGCGTCAATGCGCCGATGGACCACCTGGCCGCGCGCAAGCTGCTCGAGGCCGGTCGCGATGTCGCCCCCGCGCTCGCCTGCGACCCGTCGGTGCCGCTGAAGCAGCACCTCTGACACCCGCCTGGCGGGTGGCGCCGGACCCCCGGCGCCGGGGGCTCCAGGCCCTCAGCCGAACAGCTTGGTCGCGATCGCTGTGACGTGCCGGCCCTGGAAGCGCGCCATGCCGAGCTCCTGCTCGCTGGGCATGCGCTCGCCCTGCGCGCCGGTGATCGTCGAGGCGCCGTACGGGCTGCCACCCTTGATCTCGTCCAGACCCATCTGACGCGCCTCGGCATACGGCAGGCCGACGACGACCATGCCGTGGTGCAGCAGGGTCGGGTGGAAGGTCAGGATCGTGCTCTCCTGGCCGCCGTGCTGGGTGGCGCTGCTGCTGAACACCGAACCGACCTTGCCGACCAGCGCACCGCTCATCCACAGCGCGCCGGTCTGGTCGAGGAAGCTGCGCATCTGGCCGGTCATGTTGCCGAAGCGGGTGCCGGTGCCGAAGATGATCGCGTCGTAGTTCGCTAGCTCCTCCGGCTTCGCGATGGCCGCCGGCTGGTTCGCCTTGCCGCCCGACTTGCGGAACACCTCGTCGGGCACGGTCTCGGGCACGCGCTTGATCTCGACCTGCGCCCCGGCCACTTCGCGCGCGCCGTCGGCGACCGCGTTGGCCATCGCCTCGATGTGCCCGTAGATGCTGTGATAGAGAACGAGAACCTTGGCCATTGAAACTCCTTGTGCGCGCTGCGCGCCGTTTCGGGATGGAAATTCTCAGCCGCTCGGCGCGACCGGGGTGGCGCCAAATTTGCCGAGTCCGTTCAAGTACATCGAAGTTCGGCCAACGGCGAACGGTGGTCGCAGACCCCATGACACGGTTGTCAGCGGGGCGCCGGCGGGTCGTGGATCATCGCGTCAATACTGGGCGGTCGATTTCGGCACCGTCCGTTCGTCGCATGTTGACGGCTGCCGCTTGCCGCCGCCCAAACCGAAGGAGACCCGTCGATGGCGCTGCAACTGTTCTTCCACCCGTTTTCATCGTACTCGCAGAAGGCGCTGATCGCGCTGTACGAGAACGCGATCCCTTTCGAGCCGAGGCTGCTCGACGGGCCCGACAGCCCGGCGTCGCGCGAACTCGCGACGCGCTGGCCGATGCAGCGCTTTCCGGTACTGGTCGATGGCGATCGCAGCATCATCGAGGCGAGTTGCGTCATCGAGTACCTCGCGGTGCACCGGCCCGGCCCGGTGCATCTGATCCCCGACGACCCGGATCAGGCCCTCGAGGCGCGCATGATGGACCGCTTCTTCGACAACTATGTGGCGACGCCGCAGCAGAAGATCGTCTTCGACGCGCTGCGGCCGCCGGCCGATCGCGACGACTATGGGGTCGCGCAGGCACGCGCGATGCTCGACACCGCCTACGCGTGGCTCGACAAGACGATCGCGCGGCGCAACTGGGCGATCGGCGAACGCTTCAGCCTGGCCGACTGCGCGGCCGCGCCGTTCCTGTTCTATGCCGACTGGACGCATCCGATCGGCGCGGCGCACCCGAACGTGACGGCGTACCGCCGCCGGCTGCTCGAGCGCCCGTCGTTCGCGCGCGCGGTCGACGAGGCGCGACCGTATCGCCCCCTGTTCCCGCTCGGCGCGCCCGACCGGGATTGAATGCCTCAGGTCCCAAGACGCGCCGGGCGACCCGGCTTTGCGGCGTCGCGCGCGAAGTGCTGCACGCCGGTGTATCTTGTCGATCTGCAGTTGAAGGAGACCGACATGGCAGGCTGGCGCAAACCGACCAAGGACGAGGTCTACGCTCCCGACGAGATCACCGCGCGGCTCGCCGACGAGTTGCCGAAGTGGTACTTCGAAGACGGCTGGATCCGGCGCAAGTTCAAGACCAGCGGCTGGAAAGGCACCTTGATGGTCGTCAACACCGTCGGCCACCTGGCCGAAGCCGCCTGGCACCACCCGGACCTGACGGTGTCGTATGCGTTCGTCATCGTGAAGCTGATGAACCACGCGGCCAAGGGCATCACCGACAAGGATTTCGAGCTCGCCCGCAAGATCGAGGAGGTCGTGATGTGGCAGCCCGGTGCCGTCGAAGGCTCGCCGCTCGAAGGCACGCCGGACGACCCGCGTTTCAAGTACATGAAGTACGACTGAAGCCGGTTTGTTGCCGATCCAGGCCGCCGGCTACCATCGACGCCGTCGAAGCGGGGAGCGGGCACCGACAACAGCCCGTGTGGAGGTCTCGATGGAAGCTCTTCAAGTCTGGGTGGCACGCATCGCCGGCGTCGCCGGCGTGCTGCTGTCGGTGGTCGCGATCATCGCGCGCCTGGCCGGCCATTTCTGGCTCGGCGGCGTGCAGACCGGCACGCTGCTGCAGGCCGGCGTCGCGGCGATGGTGGCCGCCTGCCTGTCCTACCTGGCCTTGCTGGCCGAGCGCTCACGCGCCGGCCGTTGACACCATGGCGCCCGCCGCGGGCGCGCGATCCCGCGCCAGCGTCGGATGCGGCAGCGCCGCGTCCGGCGTGAACGCCGCATCGGCGCGCCCGAGCGCGAGCGCCCGCTGAAACGCCCGCAGGGTCGTCGCCGGGTCGGCGCCCAGGCCGCGCACCACGCACACGCCATCGACACCGCAGCGCGCCGCCGCACGCACTTCATCAATGCCCAGGATGCCGCCGATCGCGACCACCGGGCGCTGCGCCATGCGCTGCCACCAGCTGAGGTTGTGCAGACCCTGCGGGCGCCACGGCATCGCCTTGGTGAGGGTCGGCCAGACCGGGCCGCAGGCGATGTAGCGCGGCGCTAGCGCGCGGGCGCGGCACAGCTCCCACAGGCTGTGCGAGCTGATGCCCAGCGCGATGCCGCTGTCGCGCAGCGCCTCGCGCCCGGCCTCGCCGAGCGCGAGCAGATCCTCCTGGCCCAGGTGAACCCCTTCGGCGCCGCAGGCACGCGCCAGCGCCCAATGGTCGTTGACGAACAATTCGGCGCCGGCGGCGCGGCAGGCCTCGACACTGCGGCGCACCGCGTCGGCGAGGCCGGCATGCCAGGACGCGCCGGGCGAATCCGGCGTCTTGATGCGCAGCTGCAGCGTGCGCGCGCCGCCCTCGAGCAGCTGCTGCAGGCGTTCGGCGCTGTCGGCGATCGCATACAGATCGAGGCGGCGGCGCGGCGGCGCCGGCGCCGGCGCCGCGCACGGCTGCTCGCCCCACGACAGCCACGGCAGCAGGGCCGGGTCGGCCGCGAAGCCGGCGCGCGCATGCACCGGGCCGGCACCGGCGCCGGCCGCGTAACCGGCCCGCAGCGCGTGCGTCGTCGCCATCTTCGCGAGCACGATCGCATCGGCGGCGACGAAGCCCAGCGCAAGCGCCGCGGCAATGCTGCTGGCGAAGGTGCAGCCGGTGCCGTGGTGGTGCGCACTCGTCTCTCGCGGCAGCGCCAGCCAGCCGTCGGCCTGTTCGCTCGCGAGCCAGTCGAGCGCCAGCCCGCTCGCATCGGCGCTGTCGCCGCCGGTGATGCACGCCGCGCCCGCACCGGCCGCGCGCAGGCGGCGCGCGAGCGCCGGCTGGGCCTCGGTATCCGGCGTGGACGGCACGCCGAGCAGCCACTGCGCCTCGCGCCGGTTCGGCGTGATCACGGTGGCGCGCGGCAGCAGGTCGTCGCGGTAGGCCCGCAGCGTCGCTTGATCGGCGAAGGCAGCGCCGGTGCTCGCGCCCTGCACCGGATCGACCACCAGATCGACCGGCCCGGCGTCGCGCAGCCGATCGATCCAGCGCGCCACCAGGCGCACCTGCGCGGCGCCGCCGAGCAGGCCGGTCTTGACGACGCGGGGCGGCATGTCGTCGACCAGCGCCTGCAGCTGCGCCTCGATCAGCGCCGGCGGCATCGGCTCGACGTGCGTGACCGCGCGCGAGTGCTGTGCCGTCACCGCCGCCACCACCGGGCACAGGTGCACGCCGAAGGCATCGGCGGCGCGCTGGTCGGCGCCGAGGCCGGCGCCACCACCGCTGTCGGTGCCGGCAATGCTCCAGACGATCGGTCGGGCGCTCATGACTGTCTCGAGCCGTTGCAGTGGCCCGCATGGAGCGCAAGAGCAGCGACGAACGAATACCTCATCATGCCGCGCCGCCCAGCAGCAGCGGCTCGCCGCCGACCGGCGTGCTGGCGACCGCGAAGTCCTGCGGCGCCATCACGCCGGCGCGCCGCGCGCCGCGTCCGGCCTCGATTGCGAGGCGGAAGGCCTGCGCCATCGCGATCGGGGCACGCGCTTGTGCGACCGCCGAATTCAGCAGCACTGCATCGAAGCCGAGTTCGAGCGCCTGCGCGGCGTGCGACGGCGCGCCGATGCCGGCATCGATGATCAGGGTGGCATCGGGCAGGCGTTCGCGCAGGCTGCGCAGCGCGAACGGGTTCAGCAGCCCCTGGCCCGAGCCGATCGGTGCGCCCCAGGGCATCAGCAGCGGGCAGCCGGCATCGAGCAGGCGCCGGCACAGCACCAGGTCATCGGTGCAGTACGGGAACACGACGAAGCCGTCGCGCACCAGCTGCGTCGCGGCCGCGAGCAGCTCGAAGGGGTCGGGCTGCAAGCTGTGCTCGTCGCCGACGACCTCGAGCTTGATCCAGGGCGTGTCGTAGAGCTCGCGCGCCATCTGCGCCAGCTGCACCGCCTCGCGCGCGCTGCGGCAGCCGGCGGTGTTCGGCAGCAGCCGCGCGCCGGTCTCGCGCAGCGCCTCGCGCACGATCGCGATGAAGCCGTTGTCGCCGGCGGCCGCGAGCGTGCGCTTCAGGCCGACGGTCACGACCTGCGTGCGCGCGGCGACGATCGCGTCGCGCAGCACCTGCGGCGACGGGTAGCCGGCACTGCCCAGCAGGAAGCGGCTGTGCAGGGCGACGTCGCCGATGTGCCACGGGTCGTCGAGCGGGGAGGTGGTCGGCGTTGGATGCATCGGATGTCGTCTTGAATGAGATCAGCCGCCCACGATGGGCTGGAACAGCAGCACCGCGTCATCGGTCTGCAGCACACAGGTGTCGCGCTGGCCGCGCGCAACGAACAGGCCGTTGACCGCGGTGCTGACCGCGTTCGCCGCATGGCCCTGCGCGGCGACCAGCGCGGCCAGGGTCGTGCCCGGCGGCAGCGGGTGCGGCCGGCCGTCGAGCTGCACGCTGATGCTGCTCGGCGCCGTCATGCCGTGACCTCCTCTGCACGGCCGTGCCCCACCGCGCCCAGCCCGCAACCGCGCAGCGCGTCGTCGACCAACGCCGGCGCCAGCAGCCAGCCATGGCGGAACAACCCATTGATGCGCAGCAGGCCCGGCGCAATCTCGGTGCGCGGCTCGTTGTCGGGCAGCGCCGGGCGCAGGTTGACGTCGAGCCGCTCGATGCGCGCCTCGGCCAGCGCCGGCAGCACGCTGTGCGCCGCCGCCATCAGTTCGACCGCACTGCGCAGCGACACCGGCGAGCGGTCCTCGCTCTCGATCTCGCTGGCGCCGACCAGCACCCGGTCGTCGGCACGCGGCACCAGGTAGACGCGGTGCCGCGGATGCAGCAGCCGCACCGGGCGCGTCAAGCCATGCCCGGGGGCGTGGAGCCACACCAGCTCGCCGCGCACGCCGCGCACCGGCAGCGCCGGGCGCGCGCCCACGCCGCGCACGTCGATCGCGAGCGCGAAGCGTTGCGCCGGCGCCGCGTCGAAGCTCAGCATGCCGGGCTGCACCGCCGCGACCGGCCGGCCCCAGTGCCAGCGCACGCCGGGGGCGTCGGCCTGCAGCGCGTGCAGGGTCGCGACCGGGTCGATCTGGCCTTCATGCGGCAGCAGCCAGGCGTGGGCCGCGCCCTGCAGGCTCGGCTCGAGCGCGGCGAGCTGCGCGGCGTCCAACGCTTCGGCGCGCGGCGTGCCGGTCGCGGCCTGCGCCAGGCGCGCGAGCACGCGCTGCGCCGCGCCGGCATCGCTGCGGTGAGCGAGCAGCAGGCTGCCGCGCGTCGCGAAGGCGGGCCGGCCCGGCAGCGCGGCGACGATCTCGCGCCACAACGCGATCGAGCGCCAGCCGAGCGCCGCGACCTCGGCCGAGCTGTTGTCGAGTTCGGCCAGCGGGCTGAGCATGCCGGCCGCGCTGAAGGCGGCCGCCTGCTGCCCGTCGAAACGCGGCTGCGGGCCCGGCGCCGGGTCGAACACGCTGACGCGGTGGCCGGCGCGCGCCAGCCGCCAGGCCAGCAGCCGGCCCAGGAGGCCGGCACCGGCGATGCCGATCGAGACCCCCGGCACGGCTCAGCCCCGCGTCACGATCGGGATGTAGAACTCGCCGCCGGCGGCCTTGAACTCGACCGACTTCTCGGCCATGCCCTGCGCCAGCGCGGCGGCCTCGGCGACGCCTTTCGCGGCGGCGTAGTCGCGCACGTCCTGCGTGATCTTCATCGAGCAGAACTTCGGCCCGCACATGCTGCAGAAGTGCGCGACCTTGCTGCTGTCCTTGGGCAGGGTCTCGTCGTGGAAGTCGCGCGCGGTGTCGGGGTCGAGACCGAGGTTGAACTGGTCGGCCCAGCGGAACTCGAAGCGCGCCTTCGACAGTGCCTCGTCGCGCGCCCGCGCGCCCGGGTGGCCCTTCGCGATGTCGGCGGCATGGGCCGCGATCTTGTACGCGATGATGCCCTGCTTGACGTCGTCGCGGTCGGGCAGGCCGAGATGCTCCTTCGGCGTCACGTAGCACAGCATCGCGGTGCCCATCCAGCCGATCATCGCCGCGCCGATCGCGCTGGCGATGTGGTCGTAGCCGGGCGCGATGTCGATCGTCAGCGGCCCGAGCGTGTAGAACGGCGCCTCGTGGCAGTGCTTCAGCTGCTCGTCCATGTTGGCCTGGATCAGGTGCATCGGCACATGGCCCGGGCCCTCGATCATGGTCTGCACATCGTGCTTCCAGGCCAGCTGCGTCAGCTCGCCCAG
>Ga0207645_10001591_pt1 | contig 18523 bp, 17 predicted proteins | sample KBSM53metaG_FD_184331 | JGI IMG/M metagenome (GOLD analysis project Ga0207645, IMG submission 184331) | Miscanthus rhizosphere microbial communities from Kellogg Biological Station, Michigan, USA - KBS M5-3 metaG (SPAdes) (version 2) | ecosystem: Host-associated > Plants > Roots > Rhizosphere >...
CGAACCCGCGGCGAATCTTCGCGACTGTCGAGGCGGGCGACCCGGGCACCGGCATCTATCGCTCCGACGACGGGGGCGAGAACTGGACCTGGATCACGACCGACAAACGGCCGACCAGCCGCATCAACGAAGCGGTGCCGCACGTGCACCCCACCGACCCGGACACCGTCATCGTCACCGACATCGTCAGCTTCAAGTCCACGGATGGTGGACGCACCTTCGTGCCGTTCAAGGGCGCGCCCGGCGGCGACGACAACCAGAACATCTGGTGGAACCCGGCGAATCCCGACATCATGCTGCTCGTCGCGGATCAGGGCGCGGTGGTGACGCTCAACGGCGGCGAGACCTGGAGCTCGTGGTACACGCAGCCGACCGCTGCGCTCTTCCACGTGATGACCGACAGCGCGTTTCCTTACCGCGTCTGCGGCGGACAGCAGGACAGCGGCTCGGTGTGCATCGCCAGTCGTGGCAACGACGGGCAGATCACCTTTCGCGACTGGCATCCGGTCGGCGTCGAGGAATACGGCTATGCCGCGCCCGATCCGCGCAATCCGGATCTCGTCTACGGCGGCAAGGTGACGCGCTACGACCGCCGAACCGGACAGGTGTCGGACGTCGGCCCCGTCCTGAGCGGCCGCGGCCGCGGACGCGGCGGCCCGGCTGCTGCCGACAGGCCTGCCTATCGCACGGTGCGCACGCAGCCAGTGGTCTTCTCGCCGATCGCGCCGCACCCGTTGTTCTACGCCAACAACGTGCTCTGGAAGTCGATCGACGGCGGTATCAACTGGACCCAGGTCAGTCCCGACCTCACGCGCGAGACGTGGGAGGTGCCGAAGAGCGTCGGCAGCTACACCGATCGCGTGCAGCAGCGCGAGCGTGGTGCGATTCCGGCGCAGGTCATCTACACCATCGGTCCGTCATACATCGACGTCAACCGCATCTGGATCGGCACCGACGACGGGTTGATTCACACCACCGCCGACGGCGGGCTGCACTGGAGCAACGTGACGCCGCCGCAGCTCACGCCGTTCATGAAGGTGTTCACGATCGATCCCGGGCGTTTCGATCCGCTGACGGCTTATGCCGCCGTCAATACGCTGCGCCTCGACGACATGAACCCGCACATCTATCGGACCCACGACGGCGGCAAGACGTGGACGGAGATCGTCGCCGGCATTCCCGGCGGCGCGCCGGTCAGCGTGGTGCGCGAGGATCCGAAGCGCAAGGGACTGCTGTTCGCCGGCTCCGAGACGCAGGTCTACGTCTCGTTCGACGATGGCGATCACTGGCAGTCGCTGCGCCTGAACATGGCGGCGTCGTCGGTGCGCGACCTGGTGATCAAGGACGACGACGTGGTGGTCGGCACCCACGGGCGCGGCATCTGGATCCTCGACGACATCACGCCGCTGCGCGAGATCGAGCAGACCACCGCCGATCGCGACGTCGTGCTGTTCAAGCCGCAGAATGCCTGGCGTGTCCGCTGGAACACCAACACCGACACGCCGCTGCCGCCCGACGAACCGGCGGCGCCGAATCCGCCCGAGGGCGCGATCATCGACTACTACCTCAAGGCCGCCGCGGCAGGTCCGGTGACGCTCGAGATCACCGGCGCCGACGGCCGCCTGGTCCGCCGCTACTCGAGCAGCGACGAGATCTTCAAGCCGAACCCGGCGACGATCACCGTGCCGCTCTACTGGTTCCGCGACATCGTGCCGCTGTCGACGGCTGCCGGCATGCATCGCTTCACGTGGGATCTGCATTACCAGCCGCTCGACGCGCTCGATCCGGCCAAGCCGGCGCGGGTCGGTGGACCGACGCTGCCGATTGCCGCGATCGGCCGCAACACGGTGCCGGCGCCGACGACGCCGTGGGTGAACCCGGGCACCTACACCGTCAAGCTCACCGTCGATGGCAAGTCCTACATTCAGCCGATCGTCGTCCAGCAGGATCCCCGCGTGAAGACGCCGGCGCTCGTGATGCAGCAGGTCTACACGCTGTCGAAGGGCGCTTACTATGCCGCCGTCGACGCCGCGGACGCGGCGCGGCAGGTTCGCAAGGTGTCGGAGCAGCTCTCGAAGCTGCGTCCGCAGGTGATGGGTGCGGCGGTGGAAACCCTGGGCATGCTCGAAGATCAGGTCGAGGCGCTCGAGCCTGGCCCGGAGCGCGGCGTCGGGTTCGGCGCGGTGCCGACCAGGCTTGGCGGCACGACGGCGGGCAGCGGGCCGCCGCCCGACTCGCTGAGCGGCGTCAGCGCGTCGCTCGCCGCGCTGATGAACCTGCTGCAGGGCGCGGACGTGCGGCCGACCACGGTGCAGGTGAACGCGCTCACCGCCGCTCGCGCGGCGGCGGAGCGGACGCTGGCGAAGTGGAGGGCCGTGAAAACGGTCGATCTACCGGCGTTGAATGCGCAGTTGAAAGCCGCGGGACTGCCGGCGGTCACACCTTAGGCCATGCCCATCAGGAGTCAGCTCGTTGGCGCGACGACCGTGCTTTACGTCCAAGGCACGTTGACCGCGGCTGCGGGCGAGCGCGGGCTGCGTGATCTCATCCGCCAGGCGGTCGCCGACGGCGTGCGCACGGTGATCGTCAACATGCAGGACGCCACCGCGATCGATTCCTCGGGTGTATCGGACCTGGCATCGAGCCACATGGTGCTCGCCGGCAGCGGCGGCGTGCTGAAGCTGTGCTGCCTGTCGAAGAAACTGCGCGACATCTTCGTCGTCACGCGGCTCGACACGGTGTTCGACATTCACGAGACCGAGGCCGCGGCGGTGGCGAGCGGCAACCGCGCGAATCGCTCGGCGCCGTAAAGCTCGACCGTTCGCTCGGACCGACCGTGCGGTCACCTGATGTGTATCGCGCTTCCGCCCCGTGAGTAGTCCGTGTTATCCTGATGTCCTCTTCGCGACATCCAAAGCGCATCCGTGGTGCACAGGCAGGGAGCTTGGGGCCGGGCGCAGCCCTGCCCGCCTGCAGACGCAGCACCTGCTTCCGGCTCAAAAGCACGTGATTTTCAACGATTCGGCAGTGCCGGCGGTGTGGTGAACGCTCGCTGCTGCGTACAAGGCGTGCCGGGAGGCAATTTCTGCCTCCCGTCCGTGGTGTAGGGAGCTTACGAGGTTTTCGTCGGCCTGCCAGGGTGGCGACCGAGCGCAGCGTTGCCAGTGTTTAGAGCAACCGAGATGCCATCGGTGCTTGAGCGGCGTGCGCGGTCATCGACAACCGTTGTTGCGCGCGCGGTCCGCGGGCGCGACAATCAGAGACCTCGTTGTCGTGGAGGGCTGCCATGCACCACATTCCATCGGCGGCGTTGATCGCGCTCCTGTTCCTGCCAGCAAGTGCTCACGCACAGCGTACCGTCGATTTCTCCGGCACCTGGACGATGGATCTCGCACGCAGCGAATCGTCGCAGCAGGGCGATCCGGTCAGGCCGGTCACCTTCGTGATCACGCAGTTGCCGACGCAGGTGCGGATCGAGACCACACGCGGCGAGCGCACCGAGAACGTCCTCTATCCGCTCGGCCGGTCGCGCGCGTTCGCCGCGGCGTCGGGCGAGGCGCATCCCGAGGCGTATTGGGAAGGCGAGCGGCTCGTCACCGAGACGCAGCGGCCGGTGAACGGCTACACCGTCACCGTCAAGGAGTCGCGGACGCTCGCGCCGGAAGGGCGCGAGATGACGGTCGAGACCACCGTCATCGTGCAGCACGGCTACTCGATGCCCGGCGCCAAGAACTACGGCACCTCAAAAGACATCTTCACTCGAAAAGCTCCATGAGTCAGTCGCCAGTGGCCAGTCGATGAATCAGTCGCCAGTAGCCAGTCGATGAATCAGTAGCCAGTAGCCAGTACTCAGGCGACGAGGGCGTACTGGCCACTGGCTACTGGTTCCTGGACTGGCTACTGGCTACTGATTCCTGGACTGGCCACTGGCTACTGACTCATCGCGTATCATTGCGGAATGTTTCGCACGGCTGTCGCGCTCGCGACGCTTCTTCTTCTTCCCTCCACTTCATTTGCGACGTGGTCGGTGATTGCGGTCGACCGCAGCACGGGGCGCGTCGTCATCGCGTCGGCCACGTGCGTCGATCGCGACGATGAGTTCCTCAAGGGCGTGCAGGCGGTGGTCGTCCCGGGCAAGGGCGTGGCCGCGTGCCAGGCCGCCGTCGATCAGACGCATCAGAACCAGATGCTGGTGTTTCGCGAGCTGCAGAAGGGCACCGACCCGAAGCAGATCATCGAGCTCCTCAGCGAGGATCCGGCATTCCAGAGCCGCCAGTTCGGCATCCTCGACCTGCAGGGCCGCCGCGCCGGGCACTCGGGCCTGACCAACGGCTACGTGTCGCAGGACGTGCAGGGACAGGTGCCGGGCACCGAGATCTTCTATTCGATTCAGGGGAACATCCTCAGGCCCGGGCAGGTCGTGCCGAACGCGGTGCAGGCGTTCATCGCCTCGGGCGGCGCGATCACCGATCGGGTGATGGCGGCCATGGAGGCGGCCGACGGCTCGGGTGGCGACAGCCGATGCACCTGTCCGCCGTGGCCCTCTGACGGCTCGAAGCCGCCGATTCCGTGCGACGGCAAGACCGCGCACGTCGCCTACATCCTGATGGCCGAGAAAGGCGACACCAGCGGCGACTCCCACAACAACGGCAGGTACGCGATGTACCTGACTACCGCGCAGCCGGCGCCCGATCATGGGCCGCACGCCATCAAGCCCGGAGAGAACCTCAACCCGGTGAAGACGCTGCGCCTGCGCTACGACGCCTGGCGCAAAACGCAGCCGGCGTCGTTCAAGTGAGGGCCGGTGTCGCGTCCGCGTGCACGCGGACTCTTCGGTTCGCCTTGATCGCATCACTGGCGTGTGTGTCGACGGCGGCGACGACGCAACAACGCGGCGCGGCGCCGGCGCCACCCGGCGGCCGCGGCGGCGGGGGCCGCGGCGGCGCGCAGGTGATGACGCTGACCTCCACGGCGTGGCAGGACGGCGGCCCGATTCCGGTCAAATACACGCAGGCCGGCGATCAGGCGTCGCCGCCGCTGGCGTGGACGAACGTGCCCGACGGCGTCGCCAGCTTCGTCCTGATCGCGCACGACGTCGATGCCGCGGCCGGCAGCGGCACCGACGACATCCTTCACTGGATGCTGTGGAACATTCCCGGCAGCGCGCGCGCACTGAGCGAAGGGCTGCCGCCGGTCTCGGAGCTGCCTGACGGGACGCGGCAGATGAGCGCCAGCGGTCCGTACTATCGCGGTCCCGGCGCCGCCGCTTCAGGCCCGGCGCATCACTATCTTTTCGAACTGTTCGCGCTCGACACGCCGATTGACGTCGCGGCGGTCGGCACGCCGCCGCCGCAGGCGCGCGCGGCGGTGATTGCCGCGATGGCGGGTCACGTGCGCGGCAAGGCGGCGCTGGTCGGGCTGTTCAAGCGCGCGCGGTGAAGTCGATCTCGCTCCACTGGACGGCGCCGCTGACCGCCGGCGGCGTCTGCCTGCTGCTGTTCCCGCTCTGGATGTACTTCTCGCGCGGCGCCGCCGACCCGGCCCCCTGGCAACTTGGCCTCAAGGTGCTGCTCTACTACCCGCAGGCCGTCGTCGTCCTGTTCATGTTCGGGTGGCTGCACCGCTTTCTCAGCCGCAAGAAAGATCGACCGAGAATCGCAATCCTCTATCTCGTCGCCGCGCACGCCTGTCTGGCCGTGGCGCTTCTCGTCATGGCGTTCTCGGTGGCGCGCGTCGTCGGTTGAGTTGATCCATGATGCGCCCATGGATCAGGAAGAGCCGTTCCGGACGCTCCTCATCTGGGGACTGCTCGCCGTGCTCCCCGTCGTCGTCTACCACCGGCTGAAGGCGCACCGCTCGCGCGAACCGCTCGATCGCCGCCAGGAAGGCCTGTTCATCCTGGCCACGCTGCGGCCGATCGGCCTGGCGTTTTTCGTCGGCCTGGTTCTGTATCTGGTCAATCCAGCGCGAATGGCGTGGGCGTCGGTGGCGATTCCCGCCGCGCTGCGATGGGCGGGTCTCGCCGCGATCCCGGCCGCAGGCGTGCTGCTGTTCTGGACGCTGCGGAGCCTCGGTGCCAACCTCACCGACACCGTGGTGACGAGGAAGGCACACACGCTGGTCGTGAAAGGCCCGTACCGGTGGGTGCGGCATCCCTTCTACGACTGCGTTGCGCTGCTGCTGTTTGCGATCTCGCTGGCGGCGGCGAACTGGTACCTGCTGTTGACCGGCAGCCTGGTGTTGACGCTGCTCGTGGTACGGACGTCGAGAGAAGAAGAGCGGCTGCTGGCGCGGTTCGGCGACGACTATCGGGCCTATATGGCGCGGACGAATCGGTTCGTGCCGACGCGGCACAGCGGAGCGAGGCGACCATGACGAGGGGTTTGCCCCGGTTTCGCGCCGGCCGCCCTTGAACCTCGGCCTGGCTGCCAATACCATCACGGCCGTGACGTTTCGTGATCTGCTCCAGTCCGAGTTCGAGCGGCGCCGCTCGGGAAACCGCCGCTACTCGCTGCGCGCGTTCTCGCGATCTCTGGCGATCGACCATTCGGCGCTCTCTCAGATGCTCCGCGGCCGGCGCCGCATCACCGCGCGCAACGTGCGCGCGCTCGGGCCCAGGCTACGCCTCGGCAACGCCGAGATCGCGGAGCAGTGCGCGCTCGAGCACGAAGCGGCGGTGCTGGCGACGCTCCGGCGCCCGGGCTTCCGCGCCGACTCGCGGTGGGTGGCGGTGGTCGCCGGCATACCGCTGGACGACGTGAACATCGCGCTCCAGCGGATGCTGCGCAAACGCATGATCACGATGAACGCACGCGCGACGTGGGCGCGCGTGGATGAGGAGCAACGTGGGTAACCCGGTCGTACAGTGGCAGATCGTCGCGAAGGAGCCCGATCTGGTCGCGCGCTTTTACGCGACGCTCTTCGGCTGGAAGGTCAACACGAGCAACGCGCTCGGCTATCGCACGCTGGAGACCGGCAGCCCTCGCGGCATCGCCGGCGGTGTGTGGCCCTCGCCGCCCGAGGGCCACAATCTGGTGCAGTTGTTCGTCGAGGTGGACGACATCGACGCGTTCATCACCAAGGCGTCGGCGCTCGGCGCGTCCGTGATCGTCCCGAAGTCCGAGTTGCCCGACGGCGACGCGCTGGCAATCGTTCTCGATCCGGCAGGGCTGTCGTTCGGTCTCTACCGCCCGCGTTCAGTCAGCACCTAGCCTCGAGCCGCTACTTCTTCTTCGCGTACGCCTTCGCCTCCTGCGCGACGATGTCCACCAGGTTGCCCATCGCCAGGTTGACGTCGATGAGATGCAACCCCCAGTTCGCGAGGATGTTTGGCGGGTTGCCGATGTCCCCGACGATGTCGTCGACGCGCGGGTCGGACGGGTTGCCGTTGACCGTCACCTCGAGGTAGCCGGACGCGTTTTCGTTCGACGTGCATTTGGCGGTGAGCAGCCCCGGCACGCTGACCCACGGCGTGTCGATCGGCTTCTCCGGCGTCACCCACGGCTTGCCTGGCGTCGTCGAGGTGATCGTCTTGCCGGTGGAATCCAGATAGGCGTGCAGTTCGCCGCTGCCGCCGCCGAGCGCGGCGGGGTTGGTGCACGCGGCCTCCATGCCGGCGTCCGGCACTTTGCCGAACAGCGTGTTCGCCGGCGGCGGCACGGTGGAGCGGTACGAGGCGAACGTGATGACGCAGCCGGTCTGCGACGCCGAGTGGCACAGCGGCACGCTCTTGAACGACCCGCCGACGTCCTTGCCCTTCGGCACGCCGATCACCGTGCCGAGCAGGATTGCCGACACCATGCGCGACTGCACCGGCTTGCCGTCGATCTCGCGCCGGATCAGTTCGGCAAGGATGAACGAGCCCTGCGAGTGGCCGACCAGCACGAAGCCGCGGCCCTTGTTGTCGTTCTGCAGGTAGTAATTGAAGGCGTCGCGCACATCGTCGTACTGGAGGCCGCGCTCGAGCGCGGTGCCCCCTCCGCCGCCGGCGAGCAGGCGGCGCAGGCCGGCGAGCGTCACCTGACGGTAGAGCGGCGCATACGGCTTGCATTGCGAGGCAAAGCGCGCGAACTGCTGCTTGATGACGTTGGTCTCTGCCGGGTCGGCCGTCATGTCGCTGTTCGGCGTCTGATCAGTCGACACCGTGGGATAGACGTAGAAGCAGTCGATCGGCGCGTTCGGGTTTGCCTTCCACGTCTCGCGCGTCAGCGTGCCATCCGCGGCGACGATGGTGGTGCTGTGATCGATCGCGCAGGAGTCCTGGCCGCCGGGACGGCACAGCCACGACTTCGGATCCGCGTAGTTGTTCGGCGACGGCGGCGCGGCGGGCGGCGCGGCGGCGGGCGGCTGCGGCGGCGGTGGCTGCCCCTGCGCGAAGGCGAGGCCGCTGCAGCCGAGACAGACGGTGACAGTCGCGGCGACGGCAATCCGATTCACCACTGTAGACACGGATCCTCCTGTAAGATCGGCGGTCACCATGACCCACGGGCCCGGCGTCAGCCGCCAACCATACTACAAAAGTTTGTACGTTCAGGTGCTCGCCGGCATCGCGCTGGGTGTGCTCGTCGGCATCCTCTGGCCGGAGCGCGGCGCCGCCATGCGTCCGCTCGGCGACGGCTTCATCAAGCTGATTCGGATGCTGATTGCGCCGATCATCTTCTGCACCATCACCGTCGGCATCGCGCAGATGGGGCATATGAAAGATGTCGGCCGGATCGGGCTGCGGGCGCTGATCTACTTCGAGGTGGTGTCGACGCTGGCGCTGATCATCGGCCTGGTGGTCGTCAACGTGCTGCAGCCGGGCACCGGGCTGCACGTGACCGCGAGCGAGGCCGACATCAAGGCCGCCGCCGGCTACGGCGCCGCGGCGTCGCACAGCCCGGGAGTGGTCGACTTCCTCCTGAACATCATCCCGACGACGATTGGCGATGCGTTCACCCGCGGCGACATCCTGCAGGTGCTGCTCGTGTCGACGCTGGCCGGCGTGGCGCTGCTGTCGCTCGGCCCTCGCGCTCAGGCGCTGGTCGGCGTCCTCGAGCAGGTGTCCCAGACGCTCTTCACCATCGTCGGCATCGTCATGCGGATCGCGCCGATTGGCGCGTTCGGCGCGATGGCGTTCACCGTCGGACGCTACGGCGTCGGCACGCTGTTCTCGCTCGGCAAGCTGATGGCCGGCGTCTACGCCACCTGCTTCCTGTTCGTGGTCATCGTGCTCGGCTCGATTCTCCGCGCCGTCGGCCTGCGGCTGCTGCCGTTCCTGCGCTACATCGGCGAGGAGATCCTGCTCGTGCTCGGCACCTCGTCGTCCGAGTCGGCGCTGCCGCGGCTGATGATCAAGCTGGAGCGGCTCGGCTGCAGCAAGCCGGTCGTCGGCCTGGTCGTGCCGGCCGGCTATTCGTTCAACCTCGACGGCACCGCAATCTACATGACGATGGCGGCGATCTTCGTCGCCCAGGCGAGCGGCGTCCACCTGTCGGCGCGCGAACAGATCGGCGTGCTCGCGATTCTGCTCTTGACGTCGAAAGGCGCGGCCGGCGTGGCCGGCAGCGGCTTCATCACGCTGGCGGCGACGCTGACCGCCATCCCGTCGATCCCGTCAGCCGCGCTGGCGCTGCTCCTCGGCATCGATCGCTTCATGTCCGAGGTGCGATCGATTACCAATCTGATTGGCAACGCGGTCGCGACCGTCGCCGTCGCACACTGGGACGATGCGCTCGATCTGCGGCAGGCGCGCGAGGTGCTGGCGGGGAATCAGCTGGCGGCAATCGACACGTCGAACGCGGCGGTCTGGACCGAGCCCGAACGCTTGACCTGAACGAAGATCCGGTAATCGCCCGGCTCGGGAAATCCATAGGGGAACGAGACGACTGGCGGGATCGCTGCGCTGCGATGCTGCGCGTGGGGATCGGCATCCGGCATCGCGATCTGCAGCGCCGCCATCGGCGCCGAGCCGCTCGGATGCACGTGGGCGAACACGCGCCGGTCGCGCTTCACGAAGACGGCGTGCCCCGGCATGCCCATGTAGAGCTCGAGGTCGGCTGCCGGCTTTCCCGACGCATCCTCGACGCGAAAGCTGAAAAGCGTCAACCGCTTTGGCGCGAGCGGCGTCGAGTCGCGCAGCCACACGATCCTGCCGCCGTCGGCTGTCGCGCCCGCCTCTCCGCTTGCGGCGGTCCCGGTCCACGCGCTGTCGTCGCCGCGCATCGGCCCGCCGTGAATTGCCGGCGCTTGCAGTGTTCCGGTGACGGTCTCTGAAACACCCGTCTTGTGCACGACGTCCGCGAACAGCTCGTAGCTGCCGGCCGGCATGTCGGGCAGCCGATGCTCGAACGTGCCGGGCGCGACCTGTCCGGGATGCAGATGCCACAGGCGATCGAGCGACGGCGACACGGCGAACAGATGCATCGGGTGGCCGTGATCTTCGACGAGATCGTCGACGCGGCGGCTGCGAATCCAGCCGGGGTCGTGGAGCTCGAGGCGCAGGTCGCCGCCCGTCAAGGTCGGCGTCGCGGCGAGCGGCTTGTAGACGTAGCGCGCGTAGTCGGATGCTTCCGCAGTCCACCACTGGTTGCCGAAGAGCACGGCGGCCAGGACGACGCCGGCGGCGACGGCGCCGGCGATGCGGCCGTGGAGGCGCGCCCTGGGGTCGGGCGTTTCACCGCTGTCGAGCCGGGCTTCGCGCGCCATCGCCGCGATGATGGCAATGAAGCCGGCGCCGAGCAGCAGCATCAGGATGAACAGCAGGCCACGGACGGCGCGCGTCATCCCCAGCGTTGCCTGCGGCAGCGTCGGCACCGGCACCGCCAGCGTGTGCTCGCCCTGGTCGCCGGCGATCGTGACCCGCACCTGCCAGGCGCCGGCGGTCATCATCCAGAGGTGGCCGACGAAGAGACGTGGATCGGCGGCCGATCGCACCGCGACGTCCGGCACCGGCGGCAGGCTCGCGCCCGGTCCGGTCAGCGGCAGCGGCACGACGCGCACCTGCGACACGCCGGGCGTCGTCACCAGCACTTCGACATCGGCAACGCCCGGGATCGCGTAAGGCGGCCGCACCGTCACGAGCGCGCGATACGGCCCGGCCTGGGCGTCGAGGAAAACATCCGGGCTGCCGATGTGCGCCGCGATCGTTTGCGGGAGCAGCGCCAGGGTGAGGGATAGCCAGACAGCCTTCAGCCCCGAGCCTCTAGCCCCGACTCGTCTCACCGCTTCACCCGCGTCATGACGCGGCCGGCGTGCATCCCGAGGTACATCATCACGCACGAGATCAGGCCGGCGACGAGCATGCCTCGCCAGAACTGCGGCCCCGGCTCGCTCGCATAAAAGAGATTCTGCGCGTAGCGCGAATCGGGCGGCGTCCCGTAGTCCATGTACTCGGTGCCGAAGAACCAGTTGCGCGCGAGCGGCGTCATCAGGAACCCGGCGAACGGCCACTGCGTGGCGATGAAGGTGAGAAGAAAGGCGAGCCCGGCCATCGGTGCGCGCACCAGCGGCCGCTGCGACGCCGTGCGCGACAACAACCAGTCGACGACCGCGGCCGGCACGACGATCAGCAGCGGAAACTCCCACGGGATGAAGTGCGTCACCTGGTGCAGCACCGGCCCGAGCTTCGGCTCGGCGGGGAAGAGCGGCAGCACCCACAGGAAGAACAGCGCGAAGGCGCTGTAGACGCCCGCCATGATCGTCATCGCCCAGCGGTGGCGCGAGGCAATCGCAATCGCCATCAGCGCCGCCGGCGTGCCGATCGAGACGACGATGTAGAAGAGCGCCGTGTGCTGATCGGATCGGCTGATGTACTCCATCTTCAGCAGCAGCGACTCGCTGACGACGGTGCCGCCGACGTAGAGGAAGAGCCATTGCAGGCGGCGCCGGGTCTCGGCCGTCGCGCGGTTCATGAACGCGAGCAGCAGCATCACCGTGCCGAGCTCGATGCCGAAGAACCCGCCGGCGAGCACCATGTGCGGCGGGCTGATGATCTTCACGTCCAGGCCGTAGGCGTTGTGCCACCAGTCGTCGAACGGCGCCGACGCCAGCATCGCCACGCCGCCCCACGCCGAGATGAACGCGCCGAGCGGGCCGCGCAGCCCCCAGATGCGGACGCTGACGTCGCGCGCGGCGCGGTCGCGCCCGAACGTGGTCGAAAAGATCATGAAGGCCGATGAGATGCCGGCGAGGACGCCGCAGGCGTAGATCGCCATGTGCGGCGCCGACCAGAAGGTGTCGCGGCCGATCGAGCGATGCCACGAAATGTCCCAGTAGCCGCCGACATAGGCCGAGGTCACCGCCAGCGCGGCGCACCAGAGGTACCAGGGGATGCCGGTCGCCGCGGCCGACCCGGTGGGGCGATGGCCGGGCTCGGTGGTGGCAGTTGCAGCGCCCATGGCGACAAGCCTACCATCGGCGCGTGAAAAGACTACTTTCGCTCCTGCTCCTCTTCGCGTGTCTCGCGTCCACCGATGCCGGGCGGCTGCGCGCGGCCGGCCAGGCGCCGGCCGCGCGGTCCGCGTCCGCCGCCCCCGCGTTCTCGGCCGAGCGGCTGGCGCGCATCGACGCCGTGCTGCAGCAATACGTCGACGACAACCGCCTCGCCGGCGCGGTCGGGCTCGTGCTGCGCGATGGCCAGACGGCGTACGAGAAAGCCTTCGGCTGGAGCGACAAGGAAGCGGGCCGGCGCATGGCGCCGACGACGATCTTCCGCATCGCCTCGCAGACCAAGGCGATTACCAGCGCCGCGATTCTCGTGCTGCTGGAAGAAGGGAAGCTGACGCTCACCGATCCGGTGAGCCGCTACATCCCGAGCTTCGCGAACTCGAAGGTGGCGATTCGAAACGACGCCGCCGCGCCGGGCAGCGCGCCGGAGATCGTGCCGGCGAGGCGGCCGATCACGATCCGCGATCTGCTGACGCACACCGCCGGCATTTCCTACGGCACCGATCGTCACGTCTCGGCGATGTACGAAGCCAAGGGGCTCGGCCCGGCGGCCGGCTTCGGCTGGTATACCGCGGACAAGAGCGAGGGTGTCTGCGACACGATGGAGCGGCTCGGCACGCTGCCCTTCGTCGCGCAGCCGGGTGAGGCGTGGGTCTACGGCTACAACACCGACATCCTCGGCTGCATCGTCGAGAAGGCGAGCGGGACGCCGCTCGATGCGTTCGTGCGGACGCGGATCACCGCGCCGCTGGGGATGAAGGACACGCAGTTCTTCCTGCCGCCCGAGCAGCGCGATCGGCTCGCCGCTGTCTACACCCACGGCACCGACGGCAAGATCGTGCGTGCGCAGGACGGCCCGCGCGGCCAGGGGAACTACGTCGAAGGTCCGCGGCGCAGCTTTGCCGGCGGCGCCGGCCTGCTGTCGACCGCGCGCGATTACGCGCGCTTCCTCGAGATGACGCGCAACGGCGGGGTGCTCGACGGCGTTCGCATCCTGTCGCCGCGCACCGTGGCGCTGATGGCCACGAACCAGGTGGGGACGCTGCACTCGCCGAGTGGCCTCGGCTTCGGCCTCGGCTTCGAGACCACCGATCGCTACGGCGCGAACGGCCTCGATTCCGAAGGCGCCTACGGATGGTCGGGCGCGTACTCGACGATGTATCGCGTCGACCCGAGCGCGAAGCTGGTGATCGTGCTGATGATTCAGATCCTGCCGAACACCACCGATATCGGCCGCAAGTTCCCGACGCTGGTGTACCAGGCGCTCACCGAGCAGCCCATGCCGACGTCGTCGACGCGGTCGCAACAGCGATAACCCGTAGGGGCCGAGCTTGCTCGGCCCGTACGATACCTGTGGGGGCCGAGCTTGCTCGGCCCGATACGATACCTGTGGGGGCCGAGCTTGCTCGGCCCCCGTTACGCCCGGCCGCCCTTCCGCCCACCCTTGCGCATCGGCTCGTGGTCCTCGGATTTGCCGTAGCCGCCGCCGCCCGGCTTCTCGCCGCCGTGATGCACCTTGTTGACCGTCGCCCAGGCGCGGCGCTCGGCCTCGTCCTTTGAAAGGCCGCGCTCCTCGTAGCCTTTTTCGATGTGCTCGGCCTGGCGCTTCTGCTTGTCGGTGTACTTGCGCTTATCTCCCTGCGGCATGAGTTCCTCCCCGGGCCAAAAATCGCAAGCCCGGTGCCAGCCGCGCCGCGGTGCCAGCGGGAGTAGGATGCACGCCATGAAAAAGCTCGTCCTCATCGGCGCGGCGATCGCGGCTGTTTCGGCGGCGACGCTCGCGCAGGCGCCGCGCACGCACGATCTCACCCTCACGCCCGACCACGTGCACTGGGGGTATTACGACCCGGCCGTGAAGCCGGTGCTGCGCATCAGCTCGGGCGATACCGTGCGCGTCGAGACGATGATCGCGCGCGGCCTGCAGCGGCTGCGCGCCGCCGGCGTGAAAGAAGACGAGATTCCCGAATCGCTGAAGGCGGTGGAGCGCGCGGTCACCGAGCGCGGGCCCGGCGCGCATCCGATGAGCGGGCCGATCTTCGTCGAGGGCGCCGAGCCCGGAGATTCGCTCGAGGTGAAGATTCTCGCCATCGAGTTCCTGCACCCGTACGGCGTCTCCGGCTTCATCCCCGGCGGCGGCACGCTTCCCGACGATTTCCCCTACGTCGGCTTCCACCTTGTGCGCTTCGATCCGCGATCCGGGGTTGCCGCCTTTGCACCGGGCATCTCGCTGCGCCTCGCGCCGTTCTTCGGATCGATTGGCGTCGCGCCGAATCCGCTCGTCGGCCGCATCTCGAGCGGGCCGCCCGGACCGCACGTCGGCAATCTCGACAACAAGGAGCTGGTCGTCGGCTCGACGCTGTATCTGCCGGTCCACGTCCCCGGCGCGCTGCTGTCGATCGGCGACGGCCACGCGATGCAGGGCGACGGCGAGGTGACCGGCACGGCGCTCGAGACCTCGCTGCGAGGCACGGTGCAGGTGACGCTGCGCAAGGGGAAGCGCATCGCCTGGCCGCGCGCCGAGACGCCGACCCACTACATCGCGATGGGCCTGCACACCGATCTCGACGAGGCGGCGAAGCTCGCCACCCGCGAGATGATCGACTTCCTCGTCGCCGAGAAGAACATGAGCCGCGACCAGGCCTACGTGCTGTGCTCGGTCGCAGCCGATCTGCGCGTCACGCAGATCGTCGACGTCACCAAGGGCGTGCACGTGATGCTCGCCAAATCGATCTTCAGCCGCTGAGGCGCCGCATGATCAACGGAACCCACATCCTCCTCTACACCACCAACCCGGACGCGGATCGCGCGTTTTTCCGCGACGTGCTCGGCTTCCGCGCCGTCGACGCCGGCCACGGCTGGCTGATCTTCGCCGCGCCGCCAACCGAGCTGGCGCTGCATCCGGCCGACGACGAGCCGACGCGCGCGCATGCGGGGCATCAGCTGCTCACGGCGCACGTCTACCTGATGTGCGACGACGTGCGGCAGACGGTGAAGGAGCTGGAGGCGAAGAAGGTGCGCTGCACCGGGATCAGCGAGGAGCGGTGGGGATTGCGGACGACGATCGGGCTGCCCGGCGGCGGCGAGATCGGGCTGTACCAGCCGACCCATCCGACGGCCATCTAGCGCTTTCGATATAGGTGCCGCACACCGTGCGCGGCACGAAGGGACAAGCCGCACCACTGGACAGGTGTGGTACAACGGGTGTCGCCCTGTTGGGCTTCCTTAGATCACGATTATGCCGAGCGACTCGAACCCCGAGAGCATTGCAGACCTGCTGCAGGCACTGGAAGACCTGCGCGAAGCGGAGCGGCGTGTCGATCGCGAGCGCAGCCAGGCCGCGGAGCGCCGCGAGGCGGCGGGCGGCGCGGCCGAGCCCCAGCCGCCCGACACGGCCGACGACGAGCCGGCGTAGCCGCCCCGGCTGCCGCGGTTTGCCCAACTTCTGACTTCGTACTTCGAGCTTTACCGCTCGCTGATCGCCTCCAGTCCGAGCCGCTGCGCCAGCTGATTGAACCGCGGCAGGTAGGTCGACAGCACGCGCTGCAGCCGATCGGTTTCTGCCTTCAGCTCCGCCTGCAGGTCGTTGAAGATCGGCACGACGTTGCCGAGCGGCTTCCCGTCGCCCGCCTGCACGACGCGCAGCAGCGAGGCCAGCCGGTTGTTGGTCTTGATCGGGAAGTTCAGCGGATCCTGATTGCTCTGATTCCGAACCTGGTAGACGTCTTCCTCGACCGCCGACAGCTCCCTGGTCATTTGCTCGGCAATCGCCTTGACGTCGGCGCTCTGTGACTTCTGGACGCGATCGGCCAGCTGCTGCTTGATGCGCCGGATCTGCATCACCGCCGCGTTCGCCTCGTTCACTTTGTCGCGGATCGCGCTCGCCAGCTCGAACTGCTCGCGCAGGTCGGCGTCGCTCGTCGCGAAGTACGGATGCGGCTTCACCGTGAGCGGCTGCGTCGTGCTGCGGCCGTCGACCGTGAGCCGCACCTGATAGGTCCCAGGCAGGGCCGCCGGGCCGTTGGTGGTCGCGCCCCACAGCACCAGGCCGGGGAACTGTGTCACCGGGGCGTGCTGCAGGTTCCAGGTGAACCGGTTGACGCCTGGCGCCATCGGCGCCGTCGGCGGCGCGCCGCGCCCGCGCCCGCCGCCTTCTTCTTCGTCGGGCTCCGTGGTTCCGGCGGTTGTCGTCGCGGTTTGGCCCGGCGCTCCTCCCGCGCCAGGCGAAGCGGCCGCGGCCTGTGAACCCGACCCAACCACCCCACGCGACCCACGCGACCCACCCGACTCCGTGGCCCCACCTGCCCTGCCCGCCTCACCGGGGCGTCCAGCGACAGGCGCCGCGCCGTCGAACGTGCGCACCACGCGGCCGCTCCCGTCGAGGATCTCGAGCGTCATCTTCTGCGGCGCGCTCTTCAACCAGTACGTAATCCGCGCCGGCGTCCCCGATCGCACGGCGTCGCCCGGCTTGAAGAGGATCGAATCGGCGGTGCTCGTCGACTGCGCGCCGTACTGCCGCAGCGGGGCGACGTCGTCGAGGACGTAGAAGCCGCGCCCGTGCGTCGCGATCGCGAGGTCGTTGGCATCGACCCAGATGTCGGAAACCTGCGTATCGGGCAGCCCGCCCTTCAGCGGCAACCACTCGTCGCCATCGTTGAACGAGACGTAGAAGCCGTGCTCCGTGCCGGCGTAGAGCAGCCGGCGCCGCGCCGGATCCTCGCGCACCACGTGGGTGTAGTCGTCGGCCGGGATGCGGTTCACGATCCGCGTCCAGGTCTGGCCGAAATCGTGGGTGCGGAAGAGATACGGGCTGAAGTCGGCGAGCAGCGGCCTCTTCACCGCGATGTAGGCGGTGCCGGCGTCGAATGCCGACGCGTCGATCTGGCTGACGCGTCCGAAATCCGGCATGTCCTTCGGCGTCACGTTCGTCCACGTCTTGCCGCCGTCGCGCGTCACGTGCACCAGCCCGTCGTCGGACCCGGCCCAGATGACGTTGACGTCGGTCTTGCCCGGCGCCAGCGAGAACACCGTCGCGTACATCTCCGGGCTGTTCATGTCGTGGGTGATCGGCCCGCCCGACTCCTGCATCGTCTTCGGATCGTGGCGCGTGAGATCGCCGCTGATCTTGTCCCACGTCTGCCCGCCGTTGGTCGTCTTCCACACGTGCTGCGAGGAGGTGTAGAGCACGTTCGGATCGACCGGCGAGAAGATGATCGGATAGGTCCACTGCCAGCGCTCGACGACGGCGCTCGACGGTTCGCCGGAGAAAAAACGCGGATAGGGACCGACCTCGCGGAGCTCGCCAGTGCGGCGGTTGAAGCGGGTCAGGAACGCGCCGTTATTGGCGCCGGCGTAGAAGACTTCGACGTCCTTCGGATCGGGCGCGATGTAGCCAGGCTCGCCGCCGCCGACGGCGTAGAACGCTTCGGTGTCGCGGCCGGCATTGCCGCCGCCGCCGCCGCCGCGCCCGGGCATGCCGTTGTTGCTCGGAATGCACAGCGTGCTGTTGTCCTGCTGCGCGCCGCAGACGTGAAACGGCATGTGCCTGGTCGTGATCACGTGGTAGAACTGCTCGGTCGGAAAGCCCTGCCCCGACCAGCTGCGCTGCGGCGATGAGACGTTGTAGGTCACCGCGCCGCCGCCGTCGTTGCCGAGGACGACGTGCTCCGAGTCGTTCGGGTCGATCCACAGATCGTGGTGATCCCCGTGCGTCGTCTGCCCGATCTGCGCCAGCGTCTTGCCGCCGTCGGTGGAGCGGAAGGCGCTGGTGTTCAGCGCGTAGACGATGTCCTTGTTGTTCGCGTCGGCGAACACGTGGGTGTAGTAGAAGGCGCGCTGCCGGATGCTGCGGTTGGTGTTCACCAGCTTCCAGGTGGCGCCGGCGTCGTCGGAGCTGAAGAGCCCGCCGTTCTCGTTCTCGATGAGCGCGTAGATTCGGTTCGAGTCGGCGCCGGAGATGGCGACGCTGATCTTGCCGACCAGCCCCTGCGGCAGGCCGGGGTTGCGCGTGATCTCGCGCCACGTCTCGCCGCCGTCGGTCGATTTGAAGAATCCGCTCCCGGGTCCGCCGCTCGACATCTGGTACTCGACGCGGTAGGCC
>Ga0207645_10001592_pt1 | contig 18521 bp, 16 predicted proteins | sample KBSM53metaG_FD_184331 | JGI IMG/M metagenome (GOLD analysis project Ga0207645, IMG submission 184331) | Miscanthus rhizosphere microbial communities from Kellogg Biological Station, Michigan, USA - KBS M5-3 metaG (SPAdes) (version 2) | ecosystem: Host-associated > Plants > Roots > Rhizosphere >...
GGCCGACTGGATCGATTGGACGACGCCGACGCTCAGCGGCAACCTGCCCTGGGATCCGTTCGCCTAGTCGCTCCGCGCCGCAGGCGCGGTGTGCGACTATTGTTTTTTCTGGTAGCCGCGATCCCGCGCTTCGCGCGGGGGCGGCTAGTCGCGATCGGTCTGGTCTGGGGGTGGCTTGGCGCGCTGAGCGCCTGCTCGACGTCTGAAGGGTGGGGCGGTCCGGGGACGACCGGCGCCGGCGGCGCGGGTGGAACGACGGTTCGTCCGCCTGGATCGCTGATCCCGGCGCGCGTCCGTCGTCTGGCCAACGCCGAATACGACGCGTCCGTGCAGGCGCTGCTGTCCACGCAGCGAAGCCCGGCGTCCGAGCCCGACTTCCCGCCGGACCTGCGGCGTGACGGCTTCACCGTGAACGCCGCGCAGCGGGTCGACGCTGTCATCATCGAACGGCTGGCCGACGCCGCGGACGCGCTGGCGACCGAGGCGCAGCAGAACGGAACGCTCGCGCGGCTGGCGCCCTGCGCGCCGCCGGCCGACGGCGCCAGCTGCGCGCGCACCTTCATCAGCACGTTCGGCGCGAAGGTATATCGCCGGCCGCTGATCGAGGACGAGGTGCAGGCGCTGCTTGCGCTTTACGAGATCGGCGCTGACGGCGCGTCCTACGACGACGGCATCGCGCACGTCACGCGCGGGCTGCTGCAATCCGCCGGGTTTCTTTACGTGACCGAGCTGGGTGACGGCACGGTGCGCGCGGACGCCACCGTCGCGCTGACGCCGCACGAGCTCGCCGCGTCGCTGGCGTACCTGGTCACCTCGGCGCCGCCGGACGACGAGCTCGCCGCGAAGGCGGCCAGCGGCGCGCTGGCGGATCCCGTCGAGCGCGAAGCGCAGGCGCGGCGCCTGCTCTCGACGGACGCGCGCGCGCAGGACACCACCGTGCGTCTGGTGCGCGAGTGGCTGGGCATCGATCGCATCGACGCGAGCGCGAAGGATTCGCTGGTCTATCCGGATTTCGAGAACGACAAGGCGCGCATCGTCGCCGAGAGCCGTGACTTCGTGCGCGCCGTCGCCTTCGAGTCGACGGGTGACGTCTCGGAGCTGCTCGGCGCGCGCTGGACGGTGAGCTCGGGGCCGGTGGCGCTGTACCGAACCGCGGGCGACGGGCCGGCGCTGCCCTCGGGCCCCACGCTGCTCACCGATCGCGTCGGCATCCTCAACCAGGCCGCGTTCCTCGCCAGCTACGCGCTGGCGCACGAGAGCCATCCGATCTTTCGCGGCGTCGCCATCGCCCAGCGCGTGACGTGCATGGGCCTCGACTCGCCGGCGTCGTTCAACATCCAGGTGATTCCGCCGGCGCCCGATCCGACGGTGACCACGCGCCAGCGCTACGACGTCCACGTGCGCGACTCGATCTGCGCCGGATGCCACGACATCATCGATCCGTTCGGGTTCGCGTTCGAGCACTACGACGGTACGGGCGCGTATCGCGATCTCGATCATGGCAAGGCCGTCGACAGCGCCGTCGACGTCTCCGTGGCGCGCGATTTCGATGGTCACTACGCCGACGGCAACGAGCTTGCGGCGGCGCTCGCCGGCAGCGCGCACGTGCGCGAGTGCTTCGCGCGGTTCATGTTCCGAGCGGCCGCGGGCACGGGCGACGGCGCCGCCACGCCGGGCGAGGACGAGTTCATCAACGCCTGGCGCGCGGCGCCGGCCGGCGCGCGCGGCAACATCGTCGAGACGCTGATCGGCTACGTGAAAGGGCCCGGTTTCGCCTTGCGGGGCGCGCCATGACCCGCATCGGCCGGCGCAGGTTTCTTCGCGGGCTGGGCGCCGGCGCGGCGGCGCTGCCGTTCGTGCGCCTGGTCGCGAGCTCTCGCGCGAGCGAGGCCGGGCTTCCGCCGCCGCTGCGCTTCATCGGTGTCTACCATCCGCACGGCATCGCGGCCGAGCTGTTCGCCCGTCGCGAGGGCGAGACCGAGACCAGCTTCGCGCTCGACTATCCCGACAGCCCGCTGCAGCCGTTCGACGATGCCGCGACCTACGGCAGAAGCTTCAAGGACAACATCATCGTCGTCGAAGGCGTCGACGTGCTCTCGGATACGAACGCCCACAACTCCGCGGGGACGATCCTCACCGGCAGCCGCATCGTCGGCGGGGACGGAGGGCTGCCGTGGAACAGCTCGCTGGATCAATTCCTGGCCGTCGAGAATCGGCTGGGTGACGCGACGCTGGTCCCCAGCATCGCGCTGGCCGTCGGCAGCAAGCAGCTGAGCGCGCGGGAGACGTTGTCGTTCGCCCAGGGCGGTGTCCCGGTCTCGAAGATCATCGATCCCGCCGTCGCGTTCGACTTTCTGTTCAGACGCGCCGTGGTCGGCGCCGATCCGGAAGCGCAGGCGCGGGCCGAACGCGCGCAACGCCTCGGCAAGAGCCTGATCGATTTCGCGCGCGGCGACATCCAGCGACTGCGGGCGCGCGTGGGTCCGTTCGAGGTCCAGAAGCTCGATCAGCACCTCGCCGCGCTCCGCGCGCTCGAAAAGAAACGCGACGTCCTCTCGTTGCCCAGCGGTTGCACGCTTCCCGTTCGGCCGGCGGCCTTCCCGCGCCTGGAACGTCACAACGGCGGCGAGCCGTACTTCGACGCGATCACCGATCTCCACATCGATCTGCTCGCGCTCGCGATGGGTTGCGACATCACGCGCTTCGGAACGCTGGTGATGAACGATCTCTCGTACGCGGGCAATCCGCTCGGTCTGCCCGAGGACAACCACGGCGCCATGGCGCACGTCTACTCGGCGTCGGCGATCGGCAGCAGCGGCCACCCGGTCGGCGCCGGCGATCCGGCCACCTGGAAGCTTCTCGCACGGTTCAATCGCTACGCGTACGGCAAGGTCGCGCGCCTGCTTCAGCGCCTGGGCGAATACGGCATCCTCGACAGCACGCTGGTTTACGCGTCCAGCGACATGGGAAACCCCGCCACGCACAGCACGCGCAACGTTCCGACCGTCCTGGCCGGCGGCCTCAACGGCAAGATCCGCATGGGCCGCCGCATCCAGTACCGCAGCGACTGCCCGCTCGGCACCTGGTGCGACCCGGACGGCAGCGACTACCAGACCGTTCCGAATAACTGGCTGCTCGTGTCGATCGCCCAGGCGTTCGGCGTCGACGTCGTCTCTTACGGCATCCAGGCCGAAGCCCAGTACTCGACCGGTACGTTGCCTGGTATCTAATAGTGATGCGACTCGCGCTGGCCGGCGTGCCGTTGATCGTCGTCGCGCTGTGCACCGGATCGGCGCGCGGTCAGGACCAGGCCACAGTGGACGCGGTCATCAAGCTGAACAGGGCGGCGCTCGAAGATATCGACAACGTTTACTGGGAGGGCGCGCGGACGAAATTGCTCGAAGCGCTGGAGATAGCGTACAAGGCCGGCCTCGATAACCACCCGGTCGCGGCGCGAACGTACGTTCACGTCGGCTTCGTGCACATCACAGGATTCAACGACCGCGTGAAAGGGGTGCGGAGCTTCCGCCACGCGATCGACATCCAGCCCGACATCAGGTTGACGCGCAGCCTCGGCATCAGCCCCGAGGTGGCGGACGCGTTCGAAGAGGCCGGAGGACAACCGACGCGGCCGACGCTGGACTGTCCTGTGCCCCAGCAGACGCGCATCGACGAGGCGGTCCCGGTTCGGTGTGTCCTGACCTCCAACCGTCCCGTGACGAAGGTGTTCCTCCTCGTCCGCGATCCAATGAAGGAGCGGTTCATCGAGGTCGAGTTGAAGAAAGACCCGGACGGCGCGTTCCACGGCCAGATCCCCCAGCGGGTGATCTATGGCGATGCGGTGCAGTTCTACTTCGAAGGGCGGAACGCCGCCGGCAAGCCCATCGCCAGGAACGGCACTGAAAGGAGGCCGAACGTGGTCTTCGTCCTCAAACGCGAGCGGCGTTCATCGCGGATCCCAGGAGAGCTCGATGCGGTTCCCCCCGGGCTCACGGATCATCGCGTGGTACTTGGGCCCCTTCCCGGACAGCTCGGGGGGGAACTCGACCGTGACGCCCTTCCATGACGCCGCTCGCGCGAACACCGCGTCCAGCGCCGCACGATCGGCGACCTTCAGGGCCAGGTGGTGCAGGCCAACGTTCTTGCGCCGGTCGAAGGCGACGTGGTCGGCCGGGTTCTCGACGCGCCAGAGCGTGAGCAGCGAGCGGCCGTCGGAGACGTACACGGCCGGGTAGGCTGGTCGTTCACCCACCACCTTCCAGCCGAGGCAGTCCACGAAAAACGCGCGGGACGATTCGAGGTCCGCGACGGTCAAGCCGACGTGATCGAACCCCAACGTCAAGGCGTCTAAGTCGGTCACCAGCGCTCGTACTTGATCACGACGCCGTGGCAGAAGGGCGCGGGCTTGCCGTTGACCAGGCGGGGCTGGTACTGCCAGGTCTTTGCCGCGGCCAGCACCACCGGATCCAGGCGAGCCGATGCGGACGACCGCAGCACCGCCTCGCGGACGCGGCCGTCGGTGCCCACGCAGATCTCCAGCTTCACGATGTAGGGGCGCCATTCGGGCCACACCGATTCGGGCAATCGCGGAAAGCTGTCGCGCGTTCGCAGGGCGGTGGCTTCGTCGTGCGAGATCGTCGGTGCGTCCGCGCGCGATTGCACGTCCACCGCTTCGTAGCCCAGCACGCGCGCGTGCAGCTGGCGGCTCAGCGCCTTCCCGCCGAAGCCGTCACCGAAGCCGTCACCGAAGCCGTCGCCCAGGCCGTTGCCCGCGCCCGTGCCGTCGCCGCTGCCCCCGCCCGCCGGCTGATCGCCCGGCGCGCCGGGCTGCACCGCGGCCGGCGCGCCCTGCGCCACCTCGACCGGGCTGTCTTCGGTGGCGGCCGGGGCCTCGAGCCCGGGCGGTGTCTCGGGGACGGGGGGGGGAGCGGGCGCGAGCGCGCGGAGGACCAGCGGCCGAGGCCGGTGCGCGCGCGCGGACTGGACGACGAGGACGCGCTCCGTCGGGTGGGTCGGTCCCCCGCCTCCCGTGCTCGCCGGCTGCTCGACGTCGACGGGCACGGCCTGGATCGCCGCCGGCTCGGCATCGACCGCGATCTCGACCGCGTCGGCGGCCGATTCGCGGGGGGGCGGCCGCCGCGACGCCGTTGCCAGCACGATCAGGACGATCACACCGTGGAGCGCGCACGAAACCAGCAGTGAGCGACGCATCGAAGCTGCAATTTAACGATAACACGCGCCCGGTCGGACGGTGGCGCACGTGGTCGACGGGGAGGCAGGGAGGCCGCGTAAACGTCTAAATGGGCCGTCCATCCCAAGTAAGGGGATTGACCGTCGCCAATTTGGTCTACTATCCGCCTCCTGAGGGGGAGACCCCCGAACTGAAATGAGAGGCAGCGCGATGAAAGACTTGGTCGTTCGAAAACTAGGGCTACTCGGTATGACGCTCGCCGTGGCCGGCGTGCTTTCCGGCTGCGGGAACAACTCGCAAACCGAGACGAAGCGGGGCGCCGCGACGACCGGGTTGCAGCCGGGCGACGTCGTGATCACGTGCTTCGACAGCGTCAACCCGGATCTGCTGCAGGTCATCCCGCTGGTTCCGCTCGAGGCCGCAACCGACCTCAAGTGGACCGACAGAGAGGCGCTCGCCGACGGCACCTTCAATTCCAATAATGAGGCCGCCGACCAAGTCATCCCGGTCAGCGGCGCCATCGCCGCGGGCACCCCGATCGAAAGCATCGGACCTGCCGCAGGCCTCGGCATCGGCGATCCGGACGAAACGATCATCATTTATCAGGGGACGTTGCCCGCCACCGGGGACGGCATGGTCAGCGGTGGTTCGCTGCTGTGGGGCATTTCGGCCACGCAGGCGGGCGCCTGGGCGACCACGCGGACCGATGCCGTCTCGGAACTGCCGACGGTCCTGGCCAGCGCCAACGTCGCGGTCGACACGAATACGCCGACCGGGGCGCGGCACTTCAGCTACATCGGGCCGATGAGCGGCACCAAGGCGGTGCTGCAGGCCGCGATCGCCAATTCCGCCAACTGGACCCGGGGTGGTACGACCTGCCCGACGGGCTTGACGGTCACCGACGCCACCGGCGCGGGCGGCACGGGTGGAGCCGGCGGCTCGGGCGGAGCGGGCGGCACCACTGGCACCGCGGGCACGGGCGGCACCGCGGGCACCGCGGGTACCACTGGCACCGCGGGCACGGGCGGCAGCACCGCGGGCACCACCGGCACCGCGGGCACTGGCGGCGTCGCTGGCACGACCGGCACCGCGGGCACCGGCGGCGTCGCTGGCACGACCGGCTCCGCCGGCACGGGCGGCGTCGCTGGCACGACCGGCTCGGCAGGCACCGGCGGCGTTGCCGGCAGCACGGCTGGCACCGGCGGCGGCGGCACCGCTGGCACGACCGGCTCGGCTGGCACCACCGGCTCGGCAGGCACCGGCGGAACCGGAGCTCAGCTGACCGTCGTCATCAACGAGGTCGCATCCGCCAATCCGGACTACGTCGAGCTGTTCAACACGACCAACAACGACGTCGACATCTCCAACTGGTATTTCACGGACAGCGATCCACAGACGGCGAACCACACCTACACCTTCCCTGCCGGATCGATCATGGCGGCGGGGGCGTACATGCAGCTCGACGGTGAAGGCACCGACTTTCCCTTCGGCCTCGGCGGCAGCAGCGATTCCGTCATCCTCCACAACGCGGCTGACGCCGTCGTCGATACGTTCACGTGGACCACTGCTCCGTCTACGGGCAACAGCTGGAGCCGCTGCCCGAACGGAACCGGATCGTTCATGGACCGTCCGCGTACGGCCACGACCGCCGCGCCAGCGAACAGCTGCCCGTAGGCAGCGCCGCGTTGCCCGACCCCGCCGGCGGAATGCCCGACGGGTTCGGCGCGGCTAGCACCCTTCGTCGATCGTCCCGTTGCAGTTGTCGTCGACGCCGTTGCACACCTCGGGTGCGCCGAGATGGATCGAGGCGTCGTCGTCACGGCAGTCGTCGCACCAGCGCGCGCCGTCGCCGTCCGCGTCGGCGCCGTTGCCGTTCTCGCAGTCGATGAACGTGCGCAGGTAGTCGGCGCGCGACTGGACGATCTCGCGGGCCTTCGCGACCGCGTTGTTGAAGTCGTCGGCGGTGGCCCAGCTGTGCGGATCGGCGGCGACGTCGGCCGCGATCTGCTGCGACCACTTGTCGATCCAGCCCTGGATCTCCGCGACGTCCCAGCGACCGAGCTGCGCCGCGATCGCGTCGGCGTACTTCTTCCGCCAGTCGGCGTCCGCCATCACGATCAGCCAGTGCGCGCCCGGTAACGGTGCCGGCTTCGCGCGCGGCTCCCACCAGAACACCGGGTGATCGCCCGCGCCGGGCAGATCGAACAGCGCCAGCCAGTCGAACGTCGCGTCCGTGTCGTGCGGCAGGAAGATGAAGCCGGACGATCCCTGGTCGTAAAGGTAGAAGTTGTGCATCCCGCCGTAGTAGCCGTCGGCGTTGTTGAGCACCGCCTCCGCCGCCCACGAGCTCACGGATCCCTGCACGTCGACGATGGCGGACATCGACGCCAGGTCGGTCGCGGCCCAGAACGCGTCGATCCGGCTGACGTCCGGCTGTTTGTTCGACGCGATCTTCTCGCCCCCGCTCCACAGATCGCCGTCGGCGTTGCCGGGGAAGAACTGCTTGATCGTGCCGCGGCCGACGTCCTCCTCGACGACGTACAGTCCATAGAAGGTGCCGTTGATCATCAAGCGCGCGTTGGCCACGCACGAGGCAAGAATCCCGCTTTGCCGCAGCCACGTGTGCGCCAGCCGGTCGTGCATGAACGTCCAGTCCGACCGCGGCATGTCGAACACCAGCTTGTCGACGCCGTGAAACTTCTGGTTCGCGTCGACCTTGTCGAACGCGATGTCGAACTGCATCTTCGCCCGGTCGCCGTCCAGCATCACCGTCTGCAGCCACGACGACTGGCCGTGCAGCTTGATCGCCGCGTTCGGCACCGTCTCGCCGTCCATGTGAAAGACGACGGGATGGTAGACGACGAAGTCGTTGCCGGTCTGCAGAGCGGCGAGGTTGTGGAACTCGCCGTCCAGGCTCTGCCATTCGGCCGGATCGATGTCGATCGAGTAGGTCCTCACGACATTCTGATCGAACAGATCCGAACAAGCCGAGCTGATTGGCTGTCCGCCATCCAGGTGCGACGTACCGCCGCCGCACCCGACGAGCGCCGTCGCCGCCACACCCAACGCCAACACCCCTGCCCGCCGCGCCACCGTTCGAACATCCAGCAAACGCGATGCCGACCGTCGGTCGACGCCCGCACGTGCATCGGGTCCTGATCCGGACCTACCCGGTAACACGGGTGCGCCGGGGGTAACAGCTCGACCGGAATCAGACAACGGCGTATCGCCCGCATCGTCGCACCGCCTCACTTTCGGTCGATGTCCGTGGCGGTCCTGTCAGCCGTGGCAGCCGTGGCGGCCGTGGCGGCGACGGCGGTGGCGGCGGACGCTGCGCCCGCCCCCGCACCCGATGGCATCACGCTGGACGTCGTAGGGACCTGCCCCGACGCCGCGGAGGTGCGCCGCCTGCTGGCCGGATTGGTGTCGCCAGAGGAGGCGCGCGCCGCGCCCGTCAACATCCAGGACCGCGGCCCGCGCATGCGCATCGCCGTGCACGACAAGGCGACCACGCTGGACGATCCCGGGCGCGACTGTGCGACGCGCGCGCGCCTGGCGGCGGCGGTCGCGGCGGAGGATCTGCAGGCGCGGCGGATCCTGCTCGGGCCGCCGGAATTCACGATCGAGAAGGGCCTGATCTTCGAGGTCGCGTCCTCGGATGGCGGCGTGGTGTGGGCGCCGGGCGCGGAATTTCGCGGCGCCTACGGCAGCGGCCGCTGGTCCCTGTTCGGATCGGCGGGCGCGCGGGGACCCGTGACGCTGACGCTGGACCAGGGCTGGCGGGCCGAGCTGCTGCGCTTCCCGCTGGACGCGGGCGCGCGCCTCACCGGTTACTTCGGCCGCTTCCGTCCTTGGTTCACGTTCGGCGGCTCGCTGACGGTGACCGGCATCATCGGCCAGGAGCTGGTGCAGACCGATCGCGAGTGGCGCATGGATGTCGGCGCGCTGGCGATGGGCGGCGCCACGCTGCGGGTCACCGATCGCCTCGGCCTGTCCGCCGCGCTGGTCGTGCGCTGGTATCCGCGCCGGTACCAGCTGCAGGTCGTTCCCGCGGGCACGGTCGGCGAGACGCCGGCCTGGTGGTTCGGCCTGGCGCTGGACTACACGCTGGACGGCAAGGGGAGCAGCCTGCCGTGACGTCGCGGTTGTGGTTCGTCGTCGTCGCGATCGCGATCGCGCTCGCCGCCACCCGCTGCGGCAAGGACGTCGTGCTGGGCGTCGCGCCCGGCTCCGACGCCGCCGCCGACGCGGGCATCGATGCGACCTCGGACTCGCAAGGGGGCGGCTAATACGATGTCGACGCGTGCTCGACGCCCGCGACGGACGAGAATTCCGGTTGCTCGCCGCCTTCGACGGCGGTGCGGTCGAGGATCAGGATGATCCCCACCCCTTCCTGCCAGACCGCGCGGCAGCCGGGCATCGACGCGTACCCGGCGACTTGCTCCGCGGCCTCGTCCGCTGTCGCGTCGCTGTGCGAGCTGTCGATGATCACCCCCGACAGGGGCGCGACGTCGATCACCAGGGCCGCGTCATCGCCGTCGTCGCCGCGCACGACGGGCGCCGCCACGGTTGCGACCGCGAACGCCGCCAGCACGAGCACGCGCCGCCACCATCGCGACATCACGCGCTCACTCCACCGATCCCGGGCGGACGGCGCGTCCCCCGCCCTCGACGCCTGTCGTGAGGTCCTCGTAGGTCATCAGCCCGAACCACGACAGCATGGTCAGCGCGTTGCCCCAGCACGACGCGCGGGACTTGCACGCGTGTACGTCCTGCGACGGGTCGTCGTACATCCGCACCTCGCCCCGATCATTCTCGATCACGACCGCCTGCGGACCGATCTTGACGATGCGTTCGTGCGGGCCCGGCGGCCGGTCCGATCCGTCGGCGCGCGCGGTGATCGGCGCCAGCGTGAGCAGCGCAAACGCTCCCGATACCGCGAGCATGCGCGCCCGCTTCAGCCATCGCCTCAACTGCATGGCTGCCCTCTAGGTCGAAGCTAATCACGATCCACTTTCCACATTCCGACCCCGCTGCGGAGGAGGTTCGACGATGCGCGCACAGGACAAGCAGGCCGAGAAGCAACGCTTGAGGGACGCCGCCAGCCGAGGCATTCCCTGGAAGAAGTGGGGGCCCTACCTCAGCGAGCGCCAGTGGGGCAGCGTGCGCGAGAACATCAGCCGCGACGTCGAGGCGTGGAACGACGTCACTCACGATCAGGCGCGCTCGCGCGCTTACATCAGCGGCGAGGACGGCATCGCGGGCTGGTGCGACGAGCAGATGCTGCTGTGCTTCGCGCTGGGCGTGTGGAACGGCAAGGATCCGATGCTGAAGGAACGCCTGTTCGGCCTCACCAACAGCGAGGGCAACCACGGCGAGGACGTGAAGGAATACTACTTCTACCTCGACAGCACGCCGACCCACGCGTACGCCTCGATGCTGTACAAGTATCCGCAGGCGGCGTTCCCGTACGAACACCTGGTCGCCGAGAACCGCCGGCGAACGCGCAGCGATTTCGAATACGAGCTGATGGACACGGGGGTGTTCGACGAGAACCGCTACTGGGACGTGCTGGTCGAGTTCGCCAAGGTCGATCCCGAAGACACGCTCATCCGGATCACGGCGACGAACCGCGGTCCCGAACCGGCGGTGCTGCACCTGGTCCCCCAGCTGTGGTTCCGCAACACCTGGTGGGCTGACACCGAAGCGCCTCGCCCCGAGCTGGAGGCGGGCCATCACAACCGCTGCGCCGTCGCCGCCGCCCGCCACGAACGCCTGGGGCAGCGCTTCTTCTATTGTGAGGGCGCGGGCGAGCTGCTGTTCACCGACAACGAGACCAACCGCTACCGTCTGTGGGGCCAGCCGAACGACAGCGACTATCAGAAAGACGGCATCAACGACCACATCGTGGCCGGCCGGCAAGGCGCGGTGAACCCCGCCCGCAAAGGGACGAAGACCGCCTTTCATTCACGCGTCACGGTCGCGCCCGGCCAGAGCGCGACGCTGCGCCTGCGGCTGACGGAACAAGCGCCGGACCGCCTGCCCGATCCGTTCGGCGTCTTCGATCAAACGTTCGAGGATCGCAAGCGCGAGTGCGACGACTTCTACGGCGAGATCCTGCCGGCGTCGCTGAGCGCCGACGCGAAGAGCGTCGTCCGCCAGGGCTACTCCGGCCTGCTGTGGACCAAGCAGGCCTACGTCTACGACGTCGAGCGCTGGCTGAACGCGCGCGGCGTGAAGCGCGACACGGATGACGGCGGCCGCAACCGGCACTGGTTCCACATGTACAGCGCCGACGTCATCTCGATGCCGGACAAGTGGGAGTACCCGTGGTTCGCGGCGTGGGATCTGGCGTTTCACGCGGTGTCGCTGGGGTTCGTGGATCCGGACTTCGCGCGCGAGCAGCTGCTGCTGATGCTGCACGAACGCTACCAGCACCCGAACGGCCAGCTTCCCGCCTACGAGTGGAACTTCGACGACGTGAATCCGCCCGTGCACGCGTGGGCGGCGCTGTTCAACTACCGTCTGAACCGCGGCAGCCTGGGCGAACAGGCGCTGCCGTTCCTGAAGAAGACGTTCAACAACCTGGCCACCAACTTCACCTGGTGGGTGAACCGCAAGGATCGCGACGGGCGCAACCTGTTCGAGGGCGGCTTCCTGGGCCTGGACAACATCGGCGTCTTCGATCGCAGCTCGCCGCTGCCCACGGGCGGGTACCTCGAACAGGCGGACGGCACGGCGTGGATGGCGTTCTACGCGCAGTGCATGCTGGAGATGGCGCTGGAGCTGGCGCTGGTCGATCCGACGTACGAGGACATCGCGATCAAGTTCTACCAGCACGTGGTGGCGATCGCGGCGGCAGTCAATCGGCCGGGCGCGGACGATTCATTGTGGGACGACGAGGACGGCTTCTTCTACGACGTGCTGCGCGTGCCCGGTCAGTTCACGACGCGGCTGAAGGTGCGATCGATCGTCGGCCTCTTGCCGCTGTGCGCGGTGTCGGTCTATCGCCGGGAAGTGGCCGAGCGGCTGCCAGGGTTCATGGCGCGGGTGAAATGGTTCAACGAGAACCGCCCCGACCTGCTCGCCAACCTGGGCCAGCGACGGGAACCCGGCGTGGGCGGCCGCTACATGCTGTCGCTGATCGGCGAGGAGAAGCTGCGCCGGGTGCTGGCGCGGATGCTGGATCCCGCGGAGTTCCTGGGCGACTACGGCATCCGCTCGCTGTCGCGCGTCCATCTGGACCACCCGTACATCTTCCAGGCGGGCGCGCAGGAGTATCGGGTCGGCTACCTTCCGGCCGAGTCGGACACCGGGATGTTCGGCGGCAACTCGAACTGGCGCGGGCCGATCTGGGCGCCCATCAACGCGCTGATCATCCGCAGCCTGCTGAACATGTACGCTTACTACGGTGACGAGTTCAAGGTCGAGTGCCCGACGGGGTCGGGGCAGTACATGACGCTGTACCGCGTGGCCGAGGAGCTGGCGAACCGGCTGGGCGCGATCTTCCTGCGCGATCATTCGGGGCGGCGGCCCGTCTACGGCGGCAGCAAGAAGTTCGTCGACGATCCGGCCTGGCGCGATCACGTCCAGTTCTTCGAGTACTTCCACGGCGACAACGGCGCCGGTCTAGGCGCCAGCCACCAGACCGGGTGGACCGCGATCATTCCCGCGATGATGCAGCTGTTCGCGACGTTGCGGCCGGAGATGATCCTCAACCCGGATGAGAACGTCTTCGCCGACGTGGTGCGCCAGCGCGACATGAACGCGCCGGGAGCGAACCCATGAAGCATCCCCTGCTCTACCAGGTGAACACGCGCGTCTTCCTGCAGGAACGCGGCGTCGCGCTGGGGCGACCGGCGACGCTGGACGATGTCCCCGATGCGTTCCTGGACGACATCGCGGCGCGCGGGTTCAGCTGGGTCTGGCTGCTGGGCGTCTGGCAGACAGGGCGTGTGGGGCGGGAGATCTCGCTGTCGACGCCGAAGCTGGTGGAGGAGTGCCGCCGCGTGCTGCCCGATCTGCGCGACCAGGACGTGACCGGCTCGCCGTTCGCCGTCGTCGCGTACCGGGTTCACGAGGACTTCGGCGGCGACGCCGCGCTCGCGCACCTGCGCGCGCGGCTGGCGCGGCGCGGGCTGAAGCTGCTGCTCGACTTCGTGCCCAACCACACCGCGCGCGACCACCAGTGGGTGGCGGCGCATCCCGAGTACTACGTTCACGGCAGCGAGGCGGACCTGGCGGGCGCGCCGCAGAACTACGCGCGCGTCGAGCCCGAACGCCGCGGGGGCACGGCGCGGATCCTCGCTTACGGCCGCGACCCGTACTTCGACGGCTGGCCGGATACGTTCCAGCTCAACTATCGCCACGCGGGCTTCCGCGAGGCGCAGATCGCCGAACTGGGCGCGGTGGCCAACCGCTGCGACGGCGTGCGCTGCGACATGGCGATGCTGCTGCAACCGCAGATCATCCAGCGCACGTGGGGCGACCGCGCGCGGCCGGCCGACGGGTCGCCGCCCAAGGACAATCCGTTCTGGCCCGAGGCGTTCGCGGCCATCCGGCGGCGGCACCCGAACTTCCTGTTCATCGCCGAGGTGTACTGGGACATGGAGTGGGAGCTGCAGCAGGCGGGGTTCGACTTCACCTACGACAAGCGGCTTTACGACCGATTGATCGCGGGCGCGGCGTCGCCGGTGCGCGAGCACCTGTGGGCCGGCGGGGCCTTCCAGGATCGTTCGCTGCGCTTCCTGGAGAACCACGACGAGCCGCGCGCCGCCGAGGCGTTCGCGCCCGCCATGCATCGGGCGGCGGCGGTGGTGGCGCTGACCGCGCGGGGGCTGCGCTTCTTCCACGAGGGGCAGCTGGAGGGACGCCGCGTGCACGTGTCGATGCACGTCGGGCGGCGGCCGGCCGAGCCCGTCGACGCGGACCTGCAGACGTTCTACCTGCGCCTGCTGGAATGCCTGCGCCGGCCCGAGCTGCACGAAGGCGAGTGGCGGTTGGGGCGGGTGCGCGAGGCGTGGTCGGGAAATCCGACGTGGCAGCAGCTGATCGTTTCGACGTGGCAGTCGGGCGATCGGCGGCTGCTGATCGTCGTGAACTACGGTGCTTCGCAAGCCCAGGGCTACATCGGCGCGGACCTGTCGGGGCTGCGCGGGCGCGCGTTCACGCTCGTCGATCTCCTGGGCGAAGCGCGCTACCCACGCACGGGTGACGACCTCGCGAACGGGCATCTTTACGTCGACATGCCGGCGTGGGGGTACAACGTGTTCGATCTGGGCGCGTAGCTGCGGCAGCAGTATCGTCGCTAGCGCGTGAGCGCGAGGTCGCGCACCTCCAGCTTGTCGGCGCCAGCGTCGACGATCCACAGCAAGCGCTTCGGTGTCGCGGCCAGGTCGGTGACGACGCGGGCGATGCTGCCGGGGACGAGGCGGCGCGGGCGTTCGTCCGCGCGGAGCTCGTAGAGGCCGTCGACCTGCGCGCAGTAGACGTGCGCGGACACGGCGATCGGTGAGCAGACGAACCCGCTGGCGAGCGACCATTCGTGTTGCAGGTCGCGCGACAGCCGGCGGACCTCTTGGCCGTTGCCGTCGTAGTAGTAGAGATCGCGATGCGCCACGAGCATGGCGGGCGCGCGGCCCTTGCGCAGCGGCGTGAACGCGGGCGCGCCGCCGGCGAACGGCAAGCGGCCGATGCGCCAGTCGGAGCCCGCCGGCCGCTCGACGAAGAAGATCGCGTCGTCCATGGCGGCGATCGCGTCGATGCTGCCCGACGACGCGTACGCGGTGCGCGCGCTCTTCCCGATCAGCGACTGCACGCTGAAGCGTCCGTCGCCCGCGCGCTGCAGCCACGCGATCCGTTCGCCGGCGACGACGATCGCTTGCGGGGACTGGGCGAGCGCGACGACGCGACGGGGTGCGCCGCCCGCCCTGGGGGAATCGACGATCGCGCCGCGCGACCAGTGCAAGAAGGACGATCGGGTCGTCGTCGCGCCGGCGCCGAGATCCAGCGGCATCGCCTGCGGCGCGGCTCCTCCGGACTCGAGGCGATACGCCGCCGTCGGTGTCAGCAGATACGCGGTGTCATCGTCGTCGGCGGCGATCGTCGCGTGGTACGCCGACACCGGCAGCGCGAGCAGCGTGCGCGGCTCCGCGATCGCGATCGCCGGTGCGTTCGCGTCCGTTCGTGCGCCGGGCGGCGGCGCGCTCGGCGGCGTCGATGCGCGCCGCTCGCACGAAGCAGCGAGCGCCGCGACGGCGATCACAGCGGCGGCCATCCACCTACATTTCATGACCGCGCCGGCGTGCGACAAACGCTGAAAATGCGAGGTCGACGGAGAAAAGAGAGTGTCGGCGGCGATCACGAGGAGAACTTTGCTGCGGATCAAACCACGATCGGCGATTCTGGGATCAACAACATGCGCCTAGCTTCGTCCCCCGGGCGGCTGGCGGCGGTGGGTGTGTTCGTCTTGATCAGCTCCGGCTGCGCCGGCAGCGGTGAGGGCGGTCCTCCAGATCCCGTCGGCGTCGCCGGCACGGGTGGATCGGCGACCGGCGAAGGCGGCGCGGGACAGGCGGGCACGACCGGCACGGCGGGCACGACCGGTTCGGCTGGCGCGTCCGGCACGACCGGCGTCGCGGGACGCGGCGGAACCACCGGCGCCGCGGGTCGCGGCGGCACGACGGGCGCCGCCGGGCGCGGCGGCACCACCGGCACCGCCGGGCGCGGCGGCACCACCGGCGTGGGCGGCGCGGCCGGGGGTGCGCTGGAGTTCGTCGGCAACATCACCACCAACAACGTGGTCGACACCGACGGAAAGATCTTCAAGACGTACTGGAACCAGATCTCGCCCGAGAACGCCGGCAAGTGGGGATCGGTCCAGACCAGCGCGGGCGGCACCTTCAACTGGCGCACGCTCGACGCGATCTACGACTACACGCAAACGAACGGCATCCTCTTCAAGGAGCACACCTTCATCTGGGGCAGCCAGCAACCCAGCGGCACCATCACACAGGCCAACGTCCAGTCGTGGATGACCGAGTTCTGCAAGCGCTACCCGAACACGAAGATGATCGACGTCGTCAACGAGCCGCCGCCCCACACCACGCCCTCGTACGCGGACGCCATCGGCGGCGGCACCAACGGCAACTGGCAGTGGATAACGAACGCGTTCACGTGGGCGCGCACGGCGTGCCCCGGCGCGATCTTGATCCTGAACGACTACAACAACATCGAGTGGAGCGGCGACAACACGCACTACCTCAGCATCATCAGCGCCCTCAAGACGGCCGGCGCGCCCATCGACGCGATCGGCGCGCAGGCGCACGATCTCGACAACGCCGGCGTCTCGACGACCACCGTGCGGTCGCTGCTGGCGAAGCTGGCCACGACGGGCGCGCTGCCGATCTACGTCACCGAGCTGGACCTCAGCTACACCGACGACAATCAGCAGCTGACGGCGTATCAGCAGTGGTTCCCGCTGCTGCGGGACTCGGGCTACGTCAAGGGCATCACGATCTGGGGCTGGATCTACGGCAAGACGTGGGCGCCGTCGCCCAACAGCGGTTTGATCCGCAACGGCGCGTTCCGGCCGGCGATGACGTGGCTGATGCAGCAACTCGGGCGGCCGACGCAGTAGCGGCGTCTACGTAAACGTAAACGTCAGCGTCAGCGACTACGTTACTGCGCTTCCATCTCGGAAGCCGCGAGCAGGATCGAGCAGAGGCCGTGCGGGGAGTCAGTGAGCAGCGGCATCAGCGTGGTCGCGACATACGCGGCGTAGTTGTTCTGCACGCCCATGCCCTTCACGGCGCCGGTGATGCTGGGCATGTTGCCCGTGCTGCCGGTGACCTTCGACATCATCCCCGTCCAGCCCTTCTGCGCGACGGGCAGATAGCTCGCGTCGAGGTAGCCGCGGGTGACGCCGACCTTCAGCGCGTAGACGAACATGCCGCTGCCCGACGACTCGAGCCAGTTGGTGCTCATGCTCCCCTGATCGACGACCTGGTACCAGAGACCCGTCGTGGCGTCCTGCGTGTTCTTAAGACCCATCGCCAGCCCCTGAAGGATCGCCAGCAGCTGATCGCGCTGCGTTCCCGCCGGCAGATCGGGCAGCAGATCGACCAGCGACATCGCGTACCAGCCCAGCGCGCGCCCCCACACCGACGGCGATCGGCCGGTCGTGGCGTTGGCCCACGCCGCCTTCATCGACGCGCTGTCGTCCCACGCGTGATAGAGCAGGCCCGTGCTGGTGTCGCGCACGTGCTGCGCGATCAGCAGCGTCTGCTCGAACACCGTGTCGGTGCAGTACGTCCCGCACGTCCCCAGCGCCGCGTAGCGCATCAGGAACGGCTCGCCCATGTAGATGCTGTCGAGCCACATCTGGTTCGGATACGTCTGCTTGTGCCAGAACCCGCGGCTGGGGCCGCGCGGGATCGTGTCGTAGCGCGCGCGGATCGAATCGGCGGCCGTCTTGTACTTCGCCATGTTCGTCTGCTGGTACAGCAGCGGCAGGAAGATCGACGGCTGCAGGTTGTCGAAGCTGTGGTTCGCCGGATCGCTGATCGTCACCGTGCCGTTCGCGCTGACGTACTCGTCGGTGAAGCGCTGGATGTACATCAGATACCGCGCGTCGTTGGTGTGGCGCCAGACCTGCTCGATGCCGCGCAGGACGATGCCGTGGTTGTACTCCCACCCGGGAAGCTGGCCGGCGATGTTGTTGGGATCGGGCCAGCGGGTCATCACGGCGTTCGCGAAGCGCACCGCGAGCGAATTCGACGCGAGCATCCCGCCGCTGCCCGCCGCGCCGCCACCTGTTCCGGCCGTGCCGCCGGTGCCGCCGCGGCCCGCTGCGCCGCCGGTACCGCCGGTGCCGCCCCGCCCCGCCGCGCCGGTCGTACCACCTCGCCCGGCCGCGCCCGTCGTGCCGGCCGAGCCCGTCGTCCCCGCGCCGCCCGTCGTTCCCGCGTTGCCGGTCGTGCCGGCGGCGCCGGTCGTACCAGCCGAGCCCGTCGTCCCCCCGCCGCCCGTCGTTCCCGCGTTGCCCGCGTCGCCCGCCGCGCCGGTGCCGATCGTCCCCGCGCCGCCGCTGGTTCCCGCGACGCCGGTCGTCCCCGCGCCGCCCGTCGTCCCAGCGCCACCCGTCGGGCCGTCGCCACCACCGCCGCCGCAAGCGCCGAGCCAGGCCGCGACCAGCACGAGGCACCCGTTTCGTAAGAAAGTCTCTGCCCGCATCGAGGTTGCTTATCATGCCGTCCGGCACCTGCCGCGATCACGCGTTCGATACGATGACGCGGCAATGCATGTCGAGTAGGCTCGCGGCCATGCTCAA
>Ga0207645_10001594_pt1 | contig 18518 bp, 8 predicted proteins | sample KBSM53metaG_FD_184331 | JGI IMG/M metagenome (GOLD analysis project Ga0207645, IMG submission 184331) | Miscanthus rhizosphere microbial communities from Kellogg Biological Station, Michigan, USA - KBS M5-3 metaG (SPAdes) (version 2) | ecosystem: Host-associated > Plants > Roots > Rhizosphere >...
CTCTCCGGGGAGCAATTCGAGAAGGCGGCCGAGCAGTTTTCCAGGTCGGTCCAGAAGGATAGGCTGCTGACGCTGGCGCACTACGGCCTCGGCCAGTCCTACATGGGGCTGCGCCGCTATGCAAGCGCCGCGAGAGCCTTTGGCGACTGCCTCGATGCCTTCAAGGCGCTGCACTCGCTGCAGCAGTCAAATCGTTTCGAAGTCGAGCGCCGGCGCGACGACGAGATCCGGGAGATGCGCGAAAACATCCGCGGCCTGATGCAGGCTGGCCAGACCTTGCGCGCGACAAACGCCGAAGCGCGCCTGCGCGATCTAGAACGCCAGAAGACTTCGATGGAAGCACCGTTCCAGCCGCCGTCCGAAGTCCTCCTCGCGCTCGGCAGCGCGCTCTTCCGCAACGGCGACGCCGAGGCGGCGATGCTGCAGTGGGAGGCGGCCATCGGCAGCAATCCCAAGCTAGGCGAAGCGCACAACAACCTCGCCGTCGTCTACATGCAGGCGGGTCGACTGGCCGACGCGGAGCGCGAGATCAAGCTGGCGGAGAAGAACGGCTTCCGCGTCAACCCGCAGTTCAAGGACGACCTGAAGGCGCGCTCCAAGTCCAGGTAGGGCAGGTAGGGCAGGTAGACGGGCAGCTGGGTCGTCGCGCAGGCAGGCCCAAAAAAGAGGGGCGGTTGGCTTTTGCCAACCGCCCTTTTTTACATCTGTGGGAGCCGAGCTTGCTCGGCTCCCGACAAGCCGCTAGAACCGGAGGCCGAGCGCGACGCGGAACGTGCGGCCGCCGGTCGCACCGCCGAACGGAATCGGGTAGTGCGTCTGCGCCGTGCCGGTGCCGAACGCGTTGCCGCGGATGAACCCGGTGCGGTAGCCGAGCGCGTCGAGCGGGCTGTTCGGGTCGACGCGGATCGTCGTGTTGTACTCAATCAGCTTCTGGTTGTTGAGCACGTTGTAGACGTCGAACTTCACCCACGGCCGCACCGAACCGGCAACCGGGATGTTGTAGCTGATGTTCGCGTCGAGCAGGCCGTAGGCCGGGAACTCCTCCGAGCCGCGCGCGCCGAAGTAGAGCGTCGAGGAGTCGGGCGCATCCGGGTAGCCGGCGGCTTCGAGGATCGCCAGCTGCTGCGCCGTCGGACCCTGGCCGCCGGTGGACAGGCTGTAGACGCCGCCCGAGTCGACGCGCCACAGGCCCGAAACCGACAGATCGCCGATCCGGCCCATGCCGAAGTTGTAGATCGTCCAGGCGCGCATGCGGTGCCGCTGGTAGCTGTCGAGGCGGCCATCCGGGTAGAAGCGCTGCGCTTCCGGCGCGAACGCCTCGGGGTAGTCGCCGATGCGCGAAACCGCGCCCGGGGCGTTGGTCAACTCGCCGGCGTAATTGCCCTCGTTCTGAAGCTGCAGCGTGTACTGGCCGTGTGCCGTCCAGCGGTTCGAGATCTGATAGCGGCCCTGGAACACCATGCCCTGATACTGGCGGTGCGCATCCGGCGTGTTGCGGTAGACCTGGTTCGAAACCTCGCCGGCGTTGATGCCGTTGGCCGTCACCACCGTGGTCCCGTCGGCGCGGGTGAGGAAGTCCTCGATCATGCTCGTGGTCTTGCGGAACACGTAGGCGACTTCGGCGTAGCCCTTGCCGTTGCCGAGGTTCGCGCCGTAGCTGGTCGAGAACTCGTGAACCAGCGGCGACTTCATCGACGGATCGGTGAAGACGTTCGCGGTCGGCACGATCACCGAGGCGTTGCCCGGCCGCACCGGGTAGTTGGCGGGGTCCAAGCCCGCGGCGAAGTCGATGCCCTGACCCGCCGGCCCCCGGTAGGTGCTGAAGATGTCGGCGGGGTTCCCGACCGGGCTGTTGCCGCCGATCTGCGCCTCGTTGTAGCGCCCGGAGTACTGGCCGTAGGTGACGTGAAGGATGTGATTGCCGTTGCCCTGGATGTCATAGGCGGTGCCCAGGCGCGGCACGATGCGGTTGTTCCGGATGCTGGTGATGTCCCCGGTCGAGACTGCAGTGACGTGCTCGTAGCGGGCGCCGAGGTCCGCCGACCAGCGGCTGTTGATCGCCCAGTGATCCTGGAAATAGAGCGAGTTGTTGTCGACGTTCAGCGTCGCGCCGATCGTCGCCGGATAGAAGTCGACCGACGACTCGCCCGGCACGAATACCGGGATGAACCGCCCCTGCGCGTCGAGCACCGGCGCGTCGTTCGCGTCGGTCAGGTAGTCGGTGTTGAAGACGTACTGCGTCGCCGACTGCGAGTTGCCGCCGGTGCGCTGGCTGCGGAAGAACTCGTACCCGACCTTGGTCTGGTGCGTGCCCGCCGCCGACCAGAAATTGGTCGCCGCCGCCGTCAACTGGCGGTTGTTACGCTGCTCCGGATCGCAGGCGCAGAAGTACGGCGCGTTGTAAATCACACCGACCGACGGCGAGAAGAACGGCGAGTCCTGGCGGTTGCTGCTGCTGTCGATGCCGTCGCCCTTGAACTCGAAGTGCCGCTGCGAGTACTGCCCTTCGAGCAGCATGCCGCCACCGAGCACGCCCCGGTAGTTGGTGAAGTAGTAGTCGTTCGGCAGGCTGCGGGTGATCAGGCTCTTCGGGTCGGCAACCAGGCTGAAGATGCCGGAGGTGTTCGAAACCTCGCGGGAGAGATTCAGGTAGCCGCCCTGAATCGTGTGGTTCTGTGCGACCGTGCCGGTCAGCTTGAGCTCGCCGCGTTTCTCCTTGTCGTCCTGGAGAACCTGCACGCCGCTCTCCTGCACCGTCCGCGGGTTCTGGACCGACGCCAGGCGCCCTGACGAGAAGAACCACAGGTGGTCCTTCGCAATCGGGCCGCCGAAAGTGCCTTCATACGTGCGCTGGTTGATGTCCGGGCGCTGGACATTGTTCCGCACCTCGAACGGCGTTTCCGTCGACCATGACGGGTTCAGGAAGTTCACGCGGCCGCTGCCCGAGAAGCGGTTGCCGCCGCTCTTGGTGATCGCGTTGACGACGCCGCCGCCGAACCGGCCGTACTCGGCCGAGATGCCCGACGTCAGGACCTGCGTCTCGTCGATCGCGTCCTCGATGAACAGGTTCTGCGGGTTCGCGAACAGGTTGTCGTTCACGTCGACGCCGTTGACCATGAAGATGTTGTCGAAGGCGAAGCCGCCGTTGATCACCAGCTGGCCGCCGTTGGGCGACTGCTCGCTGAGGCCGGGCGACAGCGTCGCAATCCCCTGCAGCGTCCGCGGGGTGGCCAGCGCCTCGATCTCTTCGTGCTTGATGTTGATGCCGACCACCGGGGTCGCGATCGGCGCCGGCGACTCGGCGACGACCTGCACCGTCTCGGTCAGGCCGGCGGTGCGCATGGTCACGTTCTGCTGGATGATGCCGCCGAGGGGGACGTTGCTGTTCTGCGTGACGGTGGCGAACCCCGAGAGCTCGTACTTCACCTCATAGGCCCCCGGGGGCAGGTTCGGGAGGACGAAGTTGCCCTGGGCGTCAGAGGTCACGACGCGGGGCCCCTGGAGGGCCGGCGAGGTGACGGTCACGGTAACCCCCGGAACGGCGAGCCCCTGCTCGTCCTGGACTGTTCCTCGAATCGTGCCGGTCTGGACGCCCTGGGCCCCCAGAACCGTGGCCACGCTGCAGAACAGCGCCGCCAAAGCAAACATACGTACGAACTTCATGGAGTCTCCTTAGAAGTCATGACAACCCTTAAATTTTAGCGAGCAGGCACTTGCAGCCGCCCCGGTCAGTGTCCCGTCGAGCCAGGATTGAATCGCTAAGGATCCAGAAATATGGACAGAAATGCTCGAGTTTGTCCGACGCGGTACACCACTTGTCATCAAAACAGAGACAAGTGGGCCCGCAAGCGGGCCTGAGGCCCGCCCCGAGCGTTATCTGGCGGCGGTGGGATCCGGCCTGGCCGGCTCCGGCTTGATGTCGTTGAAGTTCAGGATGGTGTTGAACAGCAGGTTGAACTCGCCGAAGTTCTGCCAGCGGTAACAGGGATTGCCGGCAAACAGGATGACCCGCCCCTTGCCGGACGGCTGGTCGACAATCGCCGGCCGATTGCGGATCTCGTTCGCCCCGCGCATCAGGCCGCTCAGAACATGGTCGTCGCCGCCCGGATACCGCATCAGGACGCCCGCGGGGGTTGGCGGCGGCCCCGGCGGCGGCGTGTCGAACGGGCTGGCGCCGGTCTGGATAGTCAGGAGCGGCCCGTTGGCGTAGCGCACCGGGATGGTCTTCCGGTCGTAGCCGTAGAAGATTGGGTGCTCCGCCGCCAGGATCTCGGCGTCGACGATGGCGCCGGGCGAGTAGAACTGGGGCGAGGTGCGCGCGGCGTCGACCTTCGGCGCCAGGCCGAATTCGGCGGGGAAGTAGCTGGCCTGGCCGAGCGTCACCAGCACGCCGCCGGCCTGCACGAACTTCTCGAACTCCGCGACACCGGCGAGTCCCATGCCGCCTGTCATGTCGTCGGTCTCGCCGTACATCCCGAGGTTCTTGAACGCGTCGCTCTTCTTGTATTCGATCGGCTGGCCTCGCCCCTCGATGTCGAACACGACGCGCTTGCCGCTGCCGCCTTGATTCGGCAGCACGATCACGTCGTAGGCGCTCTTCAAGTCGCCCTTCTTGACGCGCTCCTTGTAGATCAAGTCGTACGGGACCTCGAACCGGTCGAGCGCGTAGCGCACCCAGCCGACATCCTGTGTCGCCTGCCCGCTCCACAGGCTGTAGATGGCCAGCCGCGGCAGATCCAGATCGTGAGCGGCCACCTGCGGCGCGCCGCCCAACGCGACCGCCGTCAACCCGAGCGCCTCGACCGCCGGCCGCACTTTCGCGGCGTCGCCGTGGACCAGGAACGAGCCGGCGGGGAACGTGACGCCGCCCTCGGAGAATTCCTTCTCGGTCGCCTGGACCTTCGCATCCTTCAGCCGGTAGCGCAGCGTGATCATATTGGACGAGCCGTAGTGCGCGACGGCGAATACCGATCCGGTGCCGGTGGTTTTGCCGGCGAGGTGAATTTCCTTCTCGGTGACCGTGTCGACGGGCAGGTCGAGAATCTTCTTGTCGGCGATCTCCTTCACCTCGGTGTGCGACATCAACCCCATCGTCCACGACGCGTCGTCATACGTGCGGAGGTTGGGATCGGGATAGACCTGTCGCTCGAGCAGCGTCTTCGCCAGCCGGCTGTACGGCTGATCGCGTTTGACGATGAACGAGCCGGCGGGGAAGCGGCCTTCCTGCAGCGTCACCTCGCTCGTGGCGCGCCCGATCTCAATGCCCTGCATCCGGAGCAGGTTGACGAGGCGCTCGACGCGGGTCATGTCGCGCTGGCCCGACGGGATGATGTAGCCGGCGACGGTTTCCTTTCGGCCGGTCTCGGTCGAATTGCGCGACTTGACGTAGAAGTTCTCGAGGATCACCTTCGGGAACTGCGACGTGTACTGCAGCGCGGTGAGGACGCCGGTCTGACCGTAGTTGGTGTTGTTCCTGAGCGACCAGTCGAATTCGCCGGTGGCCGGCCACGGGCGATACCATTCGCGCACCGCCTGGTTGCCGCGTCCCGACGCTTGAGCCGCTGCATCAGCCGCCTGCCCTGAGCCTGTCGAAGGCCGTCCCCCTGCGGCTTGGCCTGAGCCTGAGCCCGTCGTCGAAGGCGTACCCACCCCGTTGGCGCCGGTGCCGTTCGGGTTGCCGAGGCGCACCTTCTGCGTGTTCGCCCCGCTGAAACCCTGGATTTCGTACATGCGAATCATGCCGTTGTGGTTCGACGCCATGAAGGCGAGATAGCCGGGCGACCACATGTCGACGAAGCCGTGCGTCCACACGCCGGGCATGCCGTACTTCGTCATCTGCGCCATCTCGAAGTTCGCCATCATCGGCAGCTCGCCGTAGAGGATCGGATCGAGATTCGGGTTCTGCGGCGCCTGGCCGCTGAAGGTGTACATCAGCGTCTGCGCCTGATGGAGGTCGTGCATGATCGGCGGGTGGTACTGGAAGTACCAGTCGAGCAGCGATCGCATCTCGACCTGCGAGTAGTTGATGTCGCGGTTGTCGTCGTGGAAGACGTACTTGCCCCAGTAGGGGACGCCGGCGCCGACCGGGCGGCCTTCTGTCTCGTTGATGCCGTACTTGTAATACCAGTCGACGTTGCGGTCGCGGCCATCGGGATCGGCGACCGGGGTGATCGACACGATGACCTGGTCGCGGATCTGGCGGATGAGCGGGCTGTCCTCGGCCACCAGCCGGTAGGCGAGCTCCATCAGCATCTCGGAGGGCCCGACCTCGCCGCTGTGCAGGCCGCCCGACAAGTGATAGAGCGGCTTCGCCTTGGCGATGATCTCGGCCGCCTGCTGCGGCGTAATCGTCCGCGGGTCGGCCAACTGACCGAGGTAGGTGCGATACTGCTCGAGGTTTCGAATTGACTCGTCGGAGCCGATGAAGACGACCACCAGCTCGCGCCCTTCGTGGCTGCGGCCGATGGTGACGATCTTCACGCGCGGGGAGGCGGCTGCTAACGCGCGATAGTATTTGAGGATATCGGCGTAGTAGGTGAGCTTCTTCGGCTCGCCGATGTGATGGCCGAGGACATCCTTCGGCGACGGTAGGCCGGCGACCTTCGGCAGGTGGTCGACCAGCGGGCTGATGAACTCCGGGCGCGTCGTCCACTCCTTGACGAGCCGCGCGAACTCAGGGTCGTCAGCCCCAACGGCTTTGTTTCCGGCTGTTTGCGCGAACATCCCTGACCCGAGGCCGAAGACGAGCAGGGCAGAGGCGAGAAGCCGTGCAGAACGCCTCCCTTCGAGCATCACAGAACTCCTTGTCGGTCTGATAGTTAGCTGGCGATCCGCCAGCGCGGCGCGCGCGAAAGATGGCGCGTTTGGGCGAAAAAATCGTTGAGATAGCCGGCGATCGGTCGGTACAATCTGTCGCTTTGTAATTGGTCTTGTAAGCCGGGGAGGGCACCCACGACCCACCTGACCCGGTTGGCTCGGACCCTCAACCTATGATCAATGTAGCCGCAATCCGAATGCAGCAGTTTGGCGTGCAATTCTACCAAGCTTCGCTGACCGCCAGCGACATCGACAAGCTCGTTCGCTTCGAGGTGTTGAGCTATGGCGAGAACGCGCAGGCGCCGGTGCGGGGCAGCAAACAGAAGCCGGGTGCGGCGGCGCCGTCGAAGGTCAACTGGGATTTTCTCGAGCGGCGGATCGCGTCGAGCGAGAAGGCCTACCAGCGGCAGATCATCCGGAAGAAGATCGACGAACTGGTCCAGTACTACGAGCAATGCCGCCAGGCGCGCGACCTGCCGTCGATCCCGGGCGCGGTCATCATCTCCTGCGACGAGAAGCTCTCGTTTCAACCGGCCGACGACGACGCGCGGGTGGGGATTCTGAAGGTGCCGGAGCGCGAGGGGATCCTGCGCGCGATCGACGGCCAGCACCGGCTGCTGGCGCTGCACGCCGACATCGATCGCTTCGAGGGTGAGGACTTCGCGGTGCCCGCGATCATCTTCGATCGCCTGCCGGAAGACCATGTGGTGCAGATGTTCGTCACCATCAACGCGAAGCACACGCGGCTGAACGCGTCGCACCTGGTCAGCCTCTCCGGGCGGCAGCTGTATCGCGACGAGGCGCTGGCGACCGGCCACGACGTCGTGCGCGCGCTGAACGATCGGGAAGACTCGCCGCTCTACGACGAGATCAAGCTGCTCGGCGTCGGCCGCGGCCGCGTGGCGCAGGCGCCTCTGGCGCAGGAGCTGAAGAGGCTCTTTGCCGAGGAGGGCGTCTTCCACAGCCGGCGATCGGGCGACGTGCACGAGGAAGCAAAGAAATTCTTCGTCAACTACTTCAAGCAGATCGCGCTGGTCTTCGGCGGCGCGTGGAACGGCCGCAAGTACAGCATCCGATCGGCGTCGGCGCTGCGCGCCTTCATCCGCGTCGCGCCCGACGTCATCCGGCGGCTCGATCAGGAGCACGCCGACCGCTCCGACTTCCGCGCCATCGGCCGCGTGATCGCGCCGTGGGGACGCCGCATCGGCGACCTGCGGTTCGAGACCGAGGGGTCGTGGAAGCGCTCGGGCACGACGGTCGACTCGCTGGCCAAGGAGCTGCGGCTCGCCCTCATGTATCCGGAGGGGGCGGCGGTCTAACCGCTTGGGGACGCTCCTCATCACCGGTGGGGCCGGGTTCATCGGCTCCAACCTCGTTCACTACGCCCTCGAGCACACCGCCGATCGCCTGATCGTCTTCGACAAGCTGACCTACGCCGGCAGCCTGCTCAGCCTCGACGCGGCGCTCGACGATCCGCGCGTCGTCTTCGTGCGCGGCGACATTGCCGACGCGGCTGCGGTCAAGCGCGCGTTCGCCGACTACCAGCCGACCGCGGTGCTCAATCTCGCCGCCGAGACGCACGTCGATCGCTCGATCGACAGCCCGCGCCCGTTTGTCGACACCAACATCGTCGGTACCTTCGTGCTGCTGGAAGCCTCGCGCCGTTTCGTCGCCGCGCTCGACGACGAGCGGCGGCGTGCGTTCCGGTTTCTGCACGTCTCGACCGACGAGGTGTACGGCACGCTGGGGGCGGCGGGGCAGTTCAGCGAGGAGACGGCGTACGCGCCCAACTCTCCGTACGCGGCGAGCAAGGCCTCGGCGGATCACCTGGTGCGCGCGTGGCATCACACCTACGGGCTGCCGGCCCTCATCACCAACTGTTCGAACAACTACGGGCCGTACCAGTTTCCCGAGAAGCTGATCCCGCTGATGCTGCTCAACGCGCTCGAGGCGCGGCCGCTGCCGATCTACGGCGACGGCGGCAACGTCCGCGACTGGCTGCACGTCGAGGATCACTGCGCCGGCATGCTGCTGGTGCTGGCCAGGGGACGGACTGGTGAGAAATACAACATCGGCGGCGGCAACGAGCGGACCAACCTCGAGGTGGTCGACCGCGTGTGCGATGCGATCGAGGCGATCGTCCCCGCGGCGCTGAACCCGGCGATGAAGGGCGGCAGCTATCGCGGCCTGAAAACGTTTGTCGCCGATCGGCCGGGGCACGATCGGCGCTACGCGATCGACGCGGCGAAGATCCGCCGCGAACTCGGGTGGGCGCCGACGCGCTCGTTCGAGGAGGGACTCGCGTCCACCGCACGCTGGTACTTCGAGCACCGCGACTGGTGCGAGAAGGTGCAGGCGGGGCGATACGATCGCCAGAGGCTCGGCCTTGGCTAAGCTGAAAGGGATCATCCTCGCCGGCGGATCGGGCTCGCGCCTGCATCCGCTGACCCGTGCGGTCAGCAAGCAGCTGGTGCCGATCTACAACAAGCCGATGGTCTATTACCCGCTGTCGACGTTGATGCTCTCGGGCATCCGCGACATCCTGGTGATCACCACGCCGCACGAGCAGGACGGCTTCAAGCGGCTGCTCGGCGACGGCGCCGACATCGGCCTCGAGATCAGCTATGCGGCGCAGCCCAGCCCCGACGGCCTCGCGCAGGCGTTCCTCATCGGCCGCGAATTCATCGGCGCGGATCGCGTCGCGCTGGCGCTCGGCGACAACGTGTTCTACGGCGCGCACCTCACCGAGTATCTGCGCGCGGCGGCGGCGCGCGAGGTGGGGGCGACCGTGTTCGGCTACCAGGTCCGCGATCCCGAGCGCTACGGCGTGGTCGAGTTCGATGCCGAAGGTCGCGCGGTCAGCCTCGAAGAGAAGCCGGCGAAACCGAAATCGTCGTTCGCGGTGACCGGCCTCTATTTCTACGACCACGACGTCATCGAGATCGCGGCCGGCTTGAAGCCGTCGCGGCGCGGTGAGCTGGAGATCACCGACGTCAACCAGACCTACCTCGAACGCGGGCGGCTGACGGTGGAGAAGCTCGGGCGCGGCATCGCCTGGCTCGACACCGGCACGCACGACGCGGTGATGCAGGCCTCGAACTTCATCCAGGCAATCGAGGAGCGGCAGGGATTGATGGTCGCGTGCCTCGAGGAGATTGCGTTCCGGATGGGATACATCGACGCGGCGCAGCTCGCCGCGCTGGCGCGCAGCATGTCGTCGAGCGCGTACGGGCAGTATCTCGCCCGCGTGCTCGAGCACGAGTCCTGAGCATGCGCGTCAGCCCCACGGCCATCGACGGCGTGCTCGTGATCGAACCCGACGTGCATGTCGACGGGCGCGGGTTCTTCGTTGAAACCTACCAGGAGGACCGCTATCAGCGGCACGGCATCGAGGGGCCGTTCGTGCAGGACAACCACTCGCGCTCGGTGGGCAAGACGCTGCGCGGGCTGCACCTGCAGGTGCGGCGTCCGCAGGGAAAGCTGGTGCGGGTCACCGAGGGGGAGGTCTTCGACGTCGCGGTCGACGTCCGGATGGGATCGCCCACCTTCGGGCGGTGGGTGGCGGTGACGTTGACCGCCGAGAACTTCAAGCAGTGCTACATCCCGCCCGGCTTCGCCCACGGTTTCTGCGTCGTCAGCCCGGTCGCCCAGGTGGAATACAAGTGCACCGACGTTTACGATGCGGCGGCGGAGCTCGGCATCGCCTGGAACGACCCGGCGCTCGGCATCCCCTGGCCGATAGCCGACCCGATCCTGTCGCTGCGCGACAGGCGGCACCCGACGCTGGCGGAGCTTGCGGCTGAGCTGCCGGCGTGGCACCGTCGTGCGTAGCGCAGCCCTTCAGGGCTGCCCGCGCGGCTGGGGCAGGCCTAAAGGCCTGCGCTACGAGAGCCGCCGGCAATTTTCAAACACGCTCTTAGGGGCTGCCATCCGCCCAAAAAACAAAAGGGCATCGCGTGATTGCGATGCCCCTCTGCCTCACTGATCTGGCTCCCCCAGCATTCACGGCGCCCTGCCGTAATCAGATCAGCGAACTCGCCCCTCTTAAGGGCAAGCGCTGTGCCTCGCGCATTTCTTCGAGAAACGGCGCGATCGGCGGTTTTGAGGGCGCGGGCGTGTGACGAACTTGATCGCGTTGTTACAAATCTGTTCGTCGAAGTGATGGCGCCTGCGAATCGGCAGCCTGCGACCGCTGTAGAATTCGGGCCGTCCTGCTAACAGGCTGAGGAGGCTCTGGCCATGCGCAACTGGCTCCTGGGGTTCGCCGCATTCCTCATCTCGCTCGCGTGGGCGGCGCCCGCGCTCGCGCAGAACGCGCAAATCACCGGCACGGTACGGGACTCGAGCGGCGGGATCATCCCCGGCGCCACCATCACCGCGCGCAACCTCGACACCGGCCTGACCCGCACCGGCGTCACCGACGCCGCCGGCGAGTTCCGGCTGCCGTCGCTGCCGCCCGGGCGCTACTCGGTCTCGACCGAGCTCAGCGGCTTCAGCACCGAAACGCGCCCGGACATCGTGCTGATCATCGATCAGACGGCGATCATCAACTTCGCGCTCAAGCCGGCGACGCTCTCGGAGACGGTGACCGTCACCGGCGAGTCGCCGATCGTCGACGTGACGCGGTCGGATGTGGCGACTGCGGTCTCGACGCAGCAGATCCAGGATCTCCCGGTCGCGTCGCGGCGGTGGATCGACCTGGCGATGCTCACGCCCGGCACGTCGCAGGACAACATCCGCGGCTTCTTCTACCGCGGCAACGTCAACCTCGGCGCCGGCACGCGCGAATATTCCAACGCCTTCGTCGTCGACGGCGTCAACAACACCTGGGCCGAGATGGGCGAGCCGCGGCAGAACTTCGCGATGGACGCCATCCAGGAGTTCAAGGTGTCGACCTCGACCTACAAGGCGGAGTACGGCCTCGCCACCGGCGGCGTGCTGTCGGTGGTCACCAAGTCGGGCACCAACCAGCTGCACGGCTCGGGGCTGCTCTTCTTCCGCGACGCGTCGATCACCGCGAAGGAATTCTTCCAGGCAACGAAGCCCGACTACCGGCGCTATCAGTACGGCGGCACCGTCGGCGGCCCGATCGTCCAGAACAAGACGCATTACTTCTTCGCCTACGAGGGGACGCAGGAGAACCAGTTCTTCACCGTCAACGCGCGCGGTCTATGGCCGCAATACGAAGGGACGTTCAAGAGCGCGCAGGAGCGGTGGACCTACAACCTGAAGCTGAATCATCAGCTGACCTCGACGCAGAGCCTGTTCTTCCGCTGGGGCGCCGAAGACGAGTACCGTCCAATCATCACCGCCGGCGGACGCACGGCGCCGAGCGCCAGCTTCGACTTCGCGGTGCCGCGCAAATCGGCGGTGGTCGGCCACTCCTCAGTGCTCAGCGACCGCATCCTCAACGACTTCCGCTTCCAGTATGCCTACGCGAAGTACGAGGTCTCGCCGCCCAACAGCCACGGCAGCTGGGAGCCGGCCGATTTCACCGCCCGCCTTCCGCTGTGCACGGCGCAGTTCAACTACCCGAGCATCCAGGTCGGCGGATGCGGCAACGCGCAGATGGGGCCCGAGAACCGGTGGGAACTGAAGGACGACTTCTCCTACCTGATGCGCGCCTTCGGCGGCACGCACCAGTGGAAGATGGGATTCGACTTCAGCTACATCCCGTTCGAGGGCGACAACACCGGCGCGCCGCTCGGCAGCTGGACGTTTCCCCGCGACACCGTCTACGACGCGAACGATCGCACGACCTGGCCGACGCTCTACACCAACAACCTGCCGACCTACGCGAACATCCCGGTCAAGGTGTACGCCGGCTATTTACAGGACGACTGGCAGGCCGGCGCGGGGCTGACCTTCAACCTTGGCATCCGCTACGACCTGCAGACCGGATCGTTCAACGAGAACGTGCCGGAGCTGCTCGGTAGGATTCAGGACAAGCTCGGGCGCGACGGCTCGTTCCCCTTCGACGTATCCGTCTTCCCGCAGCCGCAGAGCGGACGCGGCGATCACAACAACTTCGGCCCGCGCGTCGGCATGGCGTGGGATCCGGCCAACAACGGCGTCACCAACGTCCACGCCGCGTATGGGCTCTTCTACGACAACATGCGGACGCTCGTGAACTTCAACGAGCTGACGTGGCCGCAGGCGAAGCCGATCACCATTCAGAACCCGTCGTATCCCGATCCGTTCGGCGGCCGGACGCGCGAGTCGTTCCTGAGCAACACGCCGCCGACGATCACCGTCGGCAGCAACGGCCAGATCAACATGTACGCGCACCAGTACAACGTGGGCCTGAACCGCCTGCTGACCCGCGACCTGGCGCTCTCCGCCGACTTCACGACCGTGCTCCGATACGGCGATCGCGACACGGTGGAGATCAACATCCCCGATCAGGTCACCCGTCAGCGTCCCTTCCCGGCGTACGCGCGCGTCAACTTCTGGCAGCCGACGGCGGACAACACGTACAAGGCGCTGCTGCTGAAGATCGAGAAGCGGATGTCGCGCAACTATCAGGCGCTCGTGTCCTACACGTTGAGCAAAGCCGAGGACGACACGTTCACCTCGGCGCTCGCCGATCACTACGGCTACACCAAGGTGAAGCGTCCGGGTGTTGCCGACCGCCGCCACCGCCTCGTCGCCAGCGGCATCGTCGCGCTGCCGTTCGACACGCAGGTGTCGGCGATCGGCGACTTCCGATCGAGCCTGCCGTTCGGACCGATTACCTCCGGGCTCGATCTGAACAACGACACGATTTCGGGTACCTCGGCGATCGCCGCGCCGTTTGCCGACCTGCCGGCCGGAATCCTGCCGATGTCGGGCTGCCGGTCGCTCAACCTCGACGCGGTGAACCAGTTCAGGACGCAGCGCAGCCTGACGGCGGTCAGCCAGGTGGACTGCCCCGGCTTCGCCAACGTGGACCTGCGCTTTTCGAAGTTCTTCCGCTTCGGCGGCGCGCGCGCCGAGTTCATCGCGCAGCTGTTCAACATCTTCGACCGCGCGAACTTCGCCGTCCCGAACAACAACATCGGCAGCGCGAACGACGCGGCCACGGGACGGCCGCTCTTCGGGACGACGACGTCGCTGCTGGCGAATATCAATGCGCCGTCACGACAGGCCGAGTTCGCGGTGCGGCTGCAATTCTGAGCACCGCGCGTCGGCCCGGCGAGGGCTGGTAGGGCAGGTGGGGCGGGTAGGGCAGGTGGGTGGGCAGGTAGGTTTGACGGGGCAGGTAGGGGCTTGTCAGCGAGGGCAGGAGCGCTTGCACGACGCCGCGGGTGAGATCGCGCAACGGACAAGTGTTTTCCCCACCTGCCTCACCAGCCCCTCCTGCCCTACCCGCCTTGTGAGCGCCGTCAGGGTGTAGCAATGAAGCAACTGATTCCCGTACTCGCAATAGCGGCGGCGTCCGCGCTCGCCGCGGCAATATTTGGCGCGGTACCGCAGTCTGCCGCGCTCGAAACGACTCCCGCGGCACTGTCAGAGTTTTTCAAGCCAGGGACGGCGCTGACGGATCGCAATGGCGACGGGGCCATCGACTTCGTCAACGCGCGCATCGTGCTGCCCGCGAAGCCCGACGCCTCGGAGCTGGCAGCGGCGGCGAACATCGCCGCTCGCCTCGGGTTCGAAACGTCGGCGATGGACATTCCGGTTCCGACGGTCCGTCCGGGCGCGGATATCGCCGCTGACGGCGCGCTGATTTTCGTCGGCGCGCGCTCGCTCGACGCGGTGGAGCTGACGCCGGCGGCGCTCGGCCTCGGTACGCTCAAGCCTGGCGATGGCGTCGTCACCACGTTCAACGCCGGCAGCCGGCCGGCGGTGGCGATCCTCGGCGGCGACGAAGCGGGGTTGAACGCGGCCGCTGTCGTTGCGGCAGGGCATCTGCCGTACGTCTGGGACCAGAAGGGGCCGACCTTCGACAAGATTGCCGACGATGTGAAGACGTTCCTCGGCGGCAAAGGCTTGACGCCGGCCTCCGCAGTGGCGACCGCCGTGTTCGTCCGCGGCGCCGCTCCGCTCGACGGGGTCGAGCGCGTCGTCGTGGCGCTGCAGATGGCCAGCGGCGGCGACGTGATCAAGGCGCAGGTCGCGCTGAACCAGTTCAAGGCCACCACGGCTCGCGACGCGAAGCGCCCGCTGTCGTACGCCAGCGTCGGCTCGGTGCAGATCCGTATGCGCGCGCCCGGCATGGGCGTCGTGTCGGTCGACCTGCCGCGCCCGGCGGCAGCCGACGCCGCGGCGCCCGCAGTGCAGCCGCCGGCGCGGCGTCCCGGCGGCGGCGCCAAGGAGAACTTCGACCTCTCGTCGTTCTACTCGATCGATGGCGCGTTGGCGGACTCCGACAACAACCTCATCCCCGACCGTGTCGACGTCGTCCTGAGCGGCGAGGGCGACGGCGTTGGCGGCCTCATCGATCTCGGCGCGCGACTCGGGCTCGAGTCGACCGGCGTCGCGCTGCCGATGGCCAAGTCGGCAAAGAGCATCACCGCACCCGACAGCGAACCGATCCTGGTGCTCGCGGGCACGTCGCATCCCGTCGTCGATCAGCTGACCAGGGACAAGAAGTGGGAAGCGCCGTCGCTCCAGCCGGGTGAAGGCTTGATTCAGCTGGTCAAGAAAGCCTTCGGCGAGAAGAGCGCGCTGATCGTCACCGGCGGGGACGCCGCCGGCGTCGAGCGCGCGCTGAAGCAGCTGGCGGAGACGATGCCGCACATCTGGCAGCGCGGCAAGGATCGCCCGACGCTCGACGACGTCGAAGACGATGTGAGGAAGGTCGTCGCCGGCCGCTCGCCGGCGGGGCAGGCGGCGACGGCGCTCTACAAGCTGCAGGAGATCGGCGACGAGCTGAAACAGAAGCAGCTGTCGAGCGCGCGCGTGCGCGTATTCGTCGAGAAGGCGGCCGACGGTCTCGCCGATCTCGTCAAGCGCGACGCGGCCGCGCTCTTCGCGGTGCCGTCCCTGAACGTCGAGGTGCAGAACCTCGATGTTCAGAAAGGCCGCACGATCGTCGCCGATGATTTCGAGGTCTCCTCCGAGGTCGACGAGTTCTGGCAGAAGCTGCGCGCCCGCGTCATCCCCAACCTCAAGAAGCGTCCGTCGGTCGTGGTTCAGGCGCGTCTCAGCGAGCCTCCCGAGGTGCGCCGGCAGATCGAAGAGCAGGCGCGCGCCGAGTTGATCAGAGCCGGCGCCGACGACAAGGCGACGAGCGTCACCGTGCTGTCCGCATACAAGCAGGGCTACAGCTGGCTCTACGACGTCGTCCGTCCGGCGCTGGCGGGCAAACCGGTCGATCGGCTGACGATCAAGTTCGCGGAGATCGGCCCGCCCTCAGGGTGGAAGCAGCAGGGCATGTACGCGCCGACGCGGTGGCTGCTGGAGATCTATCCGATCGACGAAATCCTCGCCGCGGAGCTGAAGATCGATCTCGCCCGGATTCAGTTCGAGAAGATGCCGATTGGGTCGCCGGCGTACGAGGTCGTCGCAACCGGGGGCGGCACCGAACTGTTTCACCAGACGTTCGAGCCCGCGCTCGTCGAGCGGCCGTTCTTCGATCGGTTCCCTGATTACGAGCGCGTGCGCGTCACCACCGGCTGGCTGAAGGCGGAGGTTGCCGGCCGCGCGGCAATCGACGAGCGCATCGCCACCGACCCGGAGCGGTTCTGGGATCGCTTCCAGTCGAAGACGCTGCCGGCGCTCTACGATCACGTGATGGCGCTCGGCCGCGGCAAGCCGCGCCCCGAGGACGCGCCGTTTTTCGGCGAGCTCACCGTCGATCTGACGCTCAGCGAGCCCGATTACCGCCTGCCAGTCGACCAGGAACAGATTTCGACGATGGAGGCGTTGCACGAGGAGATCTACTTCAACACGCTGCACTTCTTCGACGTGATGGGGCGCTTCACCCGCGGCGCCGGCCTCGCTTACCCGGGCCGGGTGATTCCGCTGGTGCAGGCGAAGGCCGACGGCAAGCCTGGCCGCGCGAAGATCTCGGTGACCGGCTTCGACGCGCCGCGGCCGTCGGTCGTCGTCGAGTACGTCGAGCGGGACGGCCGCGCCGGGGAAGCCCGGCTCGACATCCCGAAAGTTGCTGTCGATCGGCCGCAGACGATCGCGGCGCTGGTTCGCGCGGGACGCGACGGCATCGATCGGCTCGACCTGCGCGTCAAGGTCGATACGGAGAAAGACGAGCGGCAGGAACTGGTCAAGCGCGCGGATGAATTCCGCGTCGATCGCACGATCATGTCGGCCGAGCAGGCGGTCGCGGTGATCGGCAACCTGGCGCGGCTGCGCGCCGCCGGCTTGTATCGCGACGCCCTGGCGTACCCGGGGCTCGGTACCGTCCGCGTGACCGCGGCCTGGGAGCACGACAAGCCCGCCTCCGAGCTCGTCGCGACGCTCGAACCGAACGGCGTGCCGGCGGAGCTGCCCGACATCCGCAAGTATCTCGCCGGCGGCGGCGCGCCGCAGCCCGGCTCGCCGCTCGTCCAGTGGGACACGCCGATCCCGCCGCCGGAAGCGTACGACATCCTCGCGAAGATGTCGGCGTTCAAGGAAGCGACGGTCTACAAGGTCGGCCAGTCGTATCTCGGCAAGGATGTGTGGGCGATGGACCTGATGCCGCAGGTGACGGCATCGCATTGGTCGCAGGCCAAGCAGACGACGCTGAAGCCGACCATCGTCTATTCGGCGCGGCAGCATGCCAACGAGGTGTCGTCGACCAGCCACGTCCTGAAGATGGCGGAGCTGCTGCTGACCGACCCGGCGTACCGCGAGAAGTTGAATAAGGTGAACGTCGTCGTTCACCCGATCACCAACGCCGACGGCGCGCAGCTCGCCTACGACCTGCAGAAGACCAACCCGACCCACATGCTGCACGCCGGGTATCTCGGCGCGCTCGGCGTCGACGTCACCAGCGCGCAGTGGGACGCCGACCCGATCTACCCGGAGAGCGGCATCCGTCCGAAGATCTGGCGCACCTGGCTGCCCGACGTCTTCCTCAACCCGCACGGCTACCCGACCCACGAGTGGGTGCAGATGTTCTCGGAGTATGCGGCGTGGGTGCGCACGCGGTCGGTGGAAACGCGCGACTACTGGACGATGCGCGGCTGGTGGATGCCGGGGTTCGGCTGGCTGGACGACGCGCGCTATCCGCGCCACAAGGACGAGCAGATGAAGCTGCTCGGGATGATCACCGACTTCGTCAAGGCGGCGCCGGCGACGGTGGCGCTGAACGAGCGCGCCTACGCGCGCTACAAGCGCTACTCGTTCGATTTCGATCAGAAGAACTTCAAGCTCGATTTCACCAACGGCGTCCTGATCTACAAGTCGATCAAGGGGGCGCGCGCCAACCCGCAGAGCCAGGATTTCATGACCAGGAACCCGAACGTCACGGTATGGGACGGCGTCACCGAAGCGCCCGACGAGACCGCGCGCGGCGACTGGCTGAAGCTGGTGGCAAACGCCGGCCTGCAGTGGGACAAGGCGATCCTCGAGTACCTGGTGCAGGGGCGGCACGAAGTCGAGCGCAAGGTCGATGTGTTCTGGAACGGCGTGGCCCTGACCCTGAACCGCCCAAGACCGCCAAAACCGCCCCGCGCGGCTGCGGACACGAACAGCACCGCCGCCGGAGGGCGGTAGGAGGCGGGAGCGGCGGGTGTCGTCAGGTAGGGCTGGTGGGGCAGGTGGGGCGGGTGGGG
>Ga0207645_10001597_pt1 | contig 18466 bp, 18 predicted proteins | sample KBSM53metaG_FD_184331 | JGI IMG/M metagenome (GOLD analysis project Ga0207645, IMG submission 184331) | Miscanthus rhizosphere microbial communities from Kellogg Biological Station, Michigan, USA - KBS M5-3 metaG (SPAdes) (version 2) | ecosystem: Host-associated > Plants > Roots > Rhizosphere >...
CGCCGCCTGGGGTGATCCCGCCGACAGCCCAGGAATCATCCCGGCTCACAGCTGATCCCAGCGCCATTGTCGAATCGCGGGCGGCGTGCCCGGGACCGCTTGCAGACACGGTTGCCGTCTGTCGCGAGAGCATGCCAGGTCCAACGGCCCTCCGCTCGCGATGTGCCCGGTGCTCTCGCGCCACATGCTGCGGCGACGCATACACCAGACGGCGGCAAGACGTCTCGCGCAGCGAGCCGTAGAGACGGGCCGTTCCGATCCCACGAAAAACCGCGCGGAGCGAGATTTCGCGGCGGTCTCGTGGGTCTGGCTTGTTGGTGGCGTTGCCCGAAGCTCCGCTCCACCCGTGCGCGGATGCCGCAGCAACCCTGACCGCCGCGCAGCGGAAGGGCGCCGAGCGGCGCGCGGTTTTTCCGGCCCGGTCGACCACGGCTCGCGAAGCGAGGCGTCTTGCCGACGTCGAAGACGTTGCTGGCACCAGCGGTTTCTGACATGGGCTCTAGCCGCGACCGCGCTTTTGTAGTACAAGAGCGCCGCTCCACCCAAGTTCTACGACTGGCACCGCACTCGACCGCGTCGGAGGCTCCATGCGTCTTCGGGCCGTCTGGATGGTCGCGGGTTTCGTTCTGTCGCTGCCGGCGCCGGCATCCTCGCAGCCGGTGCGGCCCAGGCTGCTGGTGCGCGTCTACAACGGAAGCGGCGTGTCGCGCGCGCGCCTGGGCGAGGCGGAGCTGGGCGTCCGCACCGTGCTGACGGCCGCCGGCGTCGACACCGAATGGCGGGGGTGCGCGCCGCGCGCCGATGGCGAGCCGGCGGCCATGTCCTGCGACGACGCGATCCAACCCGATGAGATCGTCGTGCGCCTGCTCGATGCCGCGGGCGCCTCTGTCTTCGTTCCGACCTCGCTCGGCTTCTCGTACGTCGACCGCGACACACGTCGCGGCTGGCTTGCGACCGCCTTCGCCGATCGCGTCGACCAGTTGGCCGGCCGCCTTCACATCAGCGCGGGCCGTTTGCTTGGCCGCACGATCGTTCACGAGATCGGACATCTCGTGCTCGGCACCGTCGAGCACGCCGCCAGCGGCGTGATGCAGAAACAGCTGTCGGATCTCGTCATCCTCACCGGCGGCCGCGATCGGTTCCGGCCCGATGAAGCATCCGGCCTGCGCGACGGCGTGCTCGCGCGCACCCGGCAGCCGCTGCCGGCCGGCGCGCTGGCGCGGCTGGCCACCGTCCTCGTTCCCTGACCACGTCCGCCCGCCGTTTGCGTTGCGCCGCGCCCGCTTGTTAGACTCGCGCGCCTTCGTCAAACACCCTTCGGGAGGATCCATGGCCCGCCGTTCCCTGCTCGTTGCCGCGCTCTCGCTCGCCGCCTCGTTGCTCGTCGCCTCGTCGCTCGTCCTCAACGCCGCGGGCAAGCCGCCGGCGGGCTCGGCTTCTGGCGTCGGCACCGTGTTTTTCCCGAATCCTGTGGCCGATCTGGGCGACGAGACGCTCACCGATCAAAAGGATGCCGACTATGCCGCGCTCGCGCCCGCCTACCGCGACAAGGTGCTGACCAATCTCGATGGCAGCGGTTTCCTGGTTGGCGACTGGGCCAACATCGTCTCCGAGACCGGCGCGCCCGCGTACTCGCCGTCGAACGAGTTCCGCTACCGGCGCGACGACGACCGCTTCGAGCAGGTGATGGCGTACTACTGGGTGACCGAATCGCAGAAATACATCCAGAGCCTCGGCTTCGGCACCACGCTGCGCCCGGTCAACCAGAAGTCTCAGAACGTGCGCATCAACCAGTGGGGGCTCGACAACTCCTTCGCCACGACGCACAAGGACGAACTGCGGTTCGGCAAGGGCGGCGTCGACGATGCGGAGGATGCCGAGGTGATCCTGCACGAGTACGGCCACGCCATTCACTTCTCGCAGAACTTCGTCTTCGCCACCGAGGAAGCCGGCGCGATCAGCGAGGGCTTCGGCGACTACTGGGCGGTGACCCTCGGCAACTTCCTCGCGCCGACGCCCGATCCGGCGTGCGTCGCCGACTGGGATTCGGTGTCGTACACCGCGTCGGTGCCGCACTGCCTGCGGCGGGTCGATCGCAACCTGCACTACCCCGCCGATCTCAACGGCGAGGTGCACCACGACGGACAGATCTGGTCGCGCGCGCTGTGGGACATCCGGCAGGCGGTCGGCCACGTCAGGGCCGACACGCTGATTCTCGAGGCGCAGTTCGACTTCCCCGGCACCTCGATGAGCGACCTGGCCGCGGCAACCGTGGTGACGGCGAACCGCCTCTACGGGCGCGCGGTCGCCAACCAGGTTCGCGGCGCATTCGTCGACCGCGGCCTGCAATAGATCCGCGTTCGCGCCACGGGCGCTCCGGCGAGAGTTCGCGCGCTCGCGCCGGGCGCCTGGGCGAGACTTCGCGCGCTCACCACGGGGCGCCTCGGCCAGGCTGCGGAAATCGGCGACAATGATTCGTAAGGAGTTCGTCATGAATCTTGTCGTGAGGACCGGCCCGGCAGCGCGCGCGGCGGGCGCGCTGGCGATTGTCATCAATATGGCGGGCGAGGCGGCCGCCCAGGCGCCCGGCCGGCGCCAGGACGCCGATGCGATTCGCGTGAACAACGCGAGCACGGTCGTCACCGCCGTCAGCGCGGCCGACAAAGGGATCCCGCGCGCCGTGCTCGACAAGGCCGAAGCCATCATCGTCTTTCCGCAGCTGGCGCGGGTCACCGAGCGGGCCGGCACGGGACCGAACACGAGGCGCACCGCGCGGATGCTTCGCGTCGACGGCCGCGGCGTCTTCAGCGTTCGCGGCGACGGCGGCGCGTGGTCGTCTCCCGCGTTCATCAACGTCGTCAGCGAGAACGTCCCCGACCGCGCCGACCTGGTGCTGGTGGTGGTGAACCGGCGGGCGCTCGAGGGCCTGATGCGCCCCGACGTTCCGATCGGCGAAGGCAACTCGATTGCGGCAGGACCGACCGCAGGCGATCAGCAGGCCTGGACCGACGCGCAGCGGCGTGCCGACATCCTGGGGTACACGCGGCTGGGCGGCACGCTGCAGGGGGTGGCGATCACGACCGGCCGCCTGCAAAGCGACACGATCGCGAACCAGCGGTATTACGGGAAAACACTGACCACCCCCGCCGCCGTCGCCCAGACCGAGGGCCCGCCGTCGGTCGCGCCGTGGCGGGAGCTGCTGCAGAAGCAGCTGCCCCGGCGGTGACCGAGCACGCGGAGCGGGTCTTGATCACCTTCTCCGATCTCGCGATCGCGAATCAGCGGTCTGACGCGCGCACGACGTCGCCGGCGAGCGCCGGCGTGCTCGCGGGCGGCACGCGGTAGTTCGTCGCCTGCTCGAACGCGTAGGCGAGCGCGATCAACCGCGGCTCTGAAAACGCCGGCCCCGAGAAGGTGATCGTCTGCGGGAACGCTCCCGCAATCGGCGGGTCGCCCGGCCCGGCGATGATGAAACCGCCCGGCACGGTGACGCTGGGGAAGCCTGCCTTGGCCGGCGCGCCGGCGAAATTGTTCCCGAGCGCGAGGATCGCGTCGGTGTCGTCGCGCGTCCCCTTGATGCCGTCCGGCCCGTTGTACAGCGCGTTCAACGCATCGCGGGATCGCACGAGATCTTCGGCGCGGTCCTCGAGGTAACGCACGGTGTCGGGGCTGCCCGGGGCGACGTTGAGCGCTTCGGCGCCAATCGCGATCGCCTGCCCGTATTTCATCGGCGGCGTGAACGCGTTGTTGAACGCGATGATCTCCGCCAGCGTACGGTTGGGCGCGCCGGGCGTCGCGGCGAGGTAGGCGTTCAGATCCCGCTTGAAGCCGTAAAGCAGCACGGTCGAGCAGGTGCGGTCTGTTGGCGCCGGCCGCGTCACGCAGGTGCCGAGCTGCGCCGGGATGTCGGTGACCGCGAGGACTCGCACCGACGCGCCCTGGGCGCGCAGCACCGCCACCGCGTTGTCGATCAACGCCTGACGGTTCGCGGCCAGCGGCACCGGCGGCGAGTAGACGGCGATGCGCGCCCCCCTGAGCGCGTGACGGTCCAGGAACTTCGTGTAATCGTCGAAGCAGTTGCCTGGCGTCATGCATGCCGCCGTCGCCGGATCGCTGGGATCGAAGCCGGCGAGCACGCCGAGCAGGATCGCCGCGTCGGTCACCGTCCGTGTAATCGGCCCCGCGGTGTCCTGATCCGCGGTGATCGGGATGATGCCGTCACGGCTGACCAGGCCGACGGTCGGCTTGATGCCAACGATGCCGTTCGCGTTGGCGGGGCTCAGGATCGAGCCCGAGGTCTCGGTGCCGACTGAGACGGCGGCCAGGTTTGCGTTGGTGCCAATCCCCGGGCCCGAGCTCGAGCCGCCGGTCTGCAGCACCGGGCGGCCGTCGTTGAACGGCGGGGTCGTCCGCGGATCGACGCGCGGATCGTAGGGGTTGAAGCCGAACCCGCCCAGCGAGCTGTAGCCGGTCGGCATGTTGAGAGCGATGAAATTCGCGTACTCGGTGAGCGTGCCCTTGCCGAGAATCAGCGCGCCGGCTTCGCGCAGCTTGCGCGTGATGAACGCATCGTCGGGCGGAATCGAGCCGGCCAGCGCGACGCTGCCGGCGGTGGTCGGCATGTCGGCGGTGTCGATGTTGTCTTTCAGCAGCACGGGAACGCCATAGAGCGGCTTTTTCCCGGGGCCGCGATGCGGGTTCAGCGCATCGAGCTCCCGCGCCTCGTCCATCGCGCGGCGGTTGACGTGAATGTAGGCGTTGATGCCCGGACCGTTGTCGTCGAACGCGGCAATGCGGTTCAGGTAGAGCCGGGTCAGGCGCGCGATCGTGATGACGTTCGACTGCAGCGCCTTCTGAATCTCGGGGATCGTCGTCTCGAGCAGCTCGAACTTGATCCGGCTGCGTTCGTCGTCGCGGCGATCCTGGGCGGAGAGAGGCGACAAGGCCGCAAGAAGAGCGGCAATGCCGGCGCCGGTCACGAGCAATCGCTTCATGGCAGTGTTCTCCGCGAATGGAAAGAATTTTCGGCGGCGCATAATCCGCCCGCGGCGGGTGGCGGGTCAAGACCAAATCCGCGTCCGCGGTCGAGATCCGTGCAGGCTGTCGACCGCACGCCGCACAACGAACAGCTGCGGCGGAGCGAGAAAGGTTGCCGCCGCTCTCAGGATTCGCTGTACGCTGCACGCCATGCCCGAACGCCGACCCGTATCCTTCCGCGTCCGCCGCCGCGTGGCGGCGATGCTGATTTCCGTCGCGGTCGTGCACCTCACCGCCGCGTGCCGATCGACTCGCGTCGTGCAGGCCCCGGCCACGGTCTCGGCCGACACGTTCGCCGTGGTCGACGGCCGGCCGATCACGCGCGACGACGTCGAGAAGGCCTACCGGCGGACGCGCGACACCTCGCAGCCCCTGTCGGACGACGAGACGCTGACCGCCAAGCTGGCGCTGCTCAACGACCTGATCGTCCAGGACCTCCTCATCGCCAAGGCGCGCGAGCTGAAGATCGAGCTGCCCGACACCGAGCTCGACGCCGCCTACAACGACGCGAAGAAGAACCTCGACGATCAGGCGTTCCAGCAGGAGCTGGGCCGCCGCAACCTGACGGCCGCCGACATGCGCGACGGGCTGCGACGGGAGCTTTTGACGCAGAAAGTGATCGACCGCGAGGTGGTCTCGAAGATCACGGTCACCGATCAGCAGGTCACCGACTACTTCAACGCCAACAAATCGCAGTTCAACATCGCCGAAGAGGCGTATCACATCGCCCAGATCGTCGTCACGCCGGCGCGCGACACGCAGGTCAACAACGGCACCGGCGACGATGCGGCAACGCCGCAGGCGGCGGCGGCCAAGGTGCAGATGTTGATGGAACGGCTCAAGGCCGGCGCGTCGTTTTCCGAGCTGGCGATGGGCTATTCGGAGGATCCCGAGTCGGCGCCCCGCGGCGGCGACCTCGGCTTCGTGCCGATCTCGCGGCTGCGGCAGGCGCCGGCGCCGCTGCGCGACGCGGTGCTGAACAAGACGCCGGGCAGCGTCAACGTCGCGACCGCCGGCGGCGTCTACACCGTCGTGCTGGTCGTCGCGCACGAGAATGCCGGGCAGCGCGACCTGTCGACGCCGGCGGTGCGTGATCGGATCGTCGAAACGCTGCGCGGCCGCCGCGCGCAGCTGGTGCGCGCGGCGTACCTCACCGCCATCCGCGCCAACGCCAAGGTGGAGAACCATCTCGCGCGGCGCGTCGTCGACGCGCAGGGCAAGGTCCAGGGCGTCGCGCCGCTGGCGCCGTGAAGAGGAGGGCGACCCGGTGACGAAGACGATCGCGATTCCGCTCGTCGCGCTGCTGCTGCTGGCGTCGGCGCTGCCGTCATATGCACAGGCGATCAACACGTTGACCGCCCAGGAGAAGGCCGACGGATGGCAACTGCTGTTCGACGGCACGACGCTGAAGGGATGGCACGCCTCGGCACCGCCGCAAGCCAGCGGCCGCGCGGCCACACCGGCGCCGGCGCAACCGGCACCGCCGGGCGCGCTGCCGCAGATCGGATCGTCACCGAAGCCGTGCGTCACGCGCGGGGCGCAAAGCGCCGCGCCGGCCGGCGCGTCGCACTGGGAAGTGGTCGACGGCCTGCTGGTCGCGTGCGGCGAGCCGACCGGGTACCTGACCTCGGATGCGAGCTACAGGAATTTCCGCCTCTCGCTCGAGTTCCGCTGCGGCAACGACACCAACAGCGGCGTGTTCGTGCGCTCGCCGCAGGAGAACGGCGGCTACGAGGTGCAGATCTGGCGGCTGCAGCCGGCCGGCTACAACACCGGCGCGATTGTCGGCACCGCGAAGACGGCGCGTGACTTCCGCTTCAAGCCCGACGAGTGGAACCGCTACGAGATCACCGCCGAGGGGGATCACATCGTCGTCGTGCTCAACGGCGAGACGACGCTCGACATCCACGACGCGAAGTTCGCGGACGGCAACCTGCGGCTGCAGTATCAGCAGTTCCCGATCGCGTTTCGCAACATCAAGCTGCGGCCGCTTCGCTGAGCAGCGCGGGTTATTTCCTGCCCGCAAAGGCGGCGACGATGCCGGCGTGATCCGACGGCGCATCCTCGGCCATCGGCGTGATCATCGCGAACAGCGAGACCGCGGTCGGCGCGAGGCCGCGCGAGTAGATGTAGTCGATCCGCTTGAACAGCCCGCCCTCCGGCTTGCCGCAGCCCGGCCGGTTCCACATGCCGGTCGCGCCATCGACGCCCGGTTTCAGCGCCAGCCACGCATCGACATAGCCCGCGGCCGCGAACACGTCGGCCGGCGGCGAGCTCGCGCGCGTCGTGCCGCACGGCACCAGCGTGCGATTGGCCATGAAGTAATTGAGATCGCCGAGGATGATGTTGCGCTCGAAAGACGGCTGCGACTTCACGTAGGCGAGGGTGTTGCGCGCCTGCGCGGCGAAGCCGACATCGTCGGGCGCGGTGAAATGCGCGGCGTAGAGCCGCAGCGTCGAACGGCACGCGGCGTCGAGGCAGACGTCGCCGCCGAACAGCCACTGATCCTCGCTCGCGCCCTCGACGCCCTTGAACGCAATCTGGTGCATGACGTGCTTGCCGTGCAGGCCGTAGCGCGCGATCAAGCCGGTACCGTTCTGCTGCGGAGTGGCGTGGCTCCATCCGAGATACTTGACGATCGCTTCCGGCGTCGCGCACGCCCACGCTTCCTGGACGCCGAGCGCGACGATGGCGGCGTCGTTCTTGACCGCGTCCATCGCCGGCCAGAACGGTCCGCCCGGTTTGCTCGCGTTCAGCGAGCAGTCGGTGGTGTTGTCGTCGATCCGCGGTTTCTTGCCGCCGATGCCCATGCCGCTGCGAACGTTCCAGTTCGCGACCTTGAATGCAGGGAGCGCGTCGGGTTCCTGCGGGGACGAAGCCGAGTGAATTGACGCGGCAAGAATCAGGATCGGCAGGAGCGTCAGCGCGGCGCACGTGCGGTGGCGACGACGGGCGGACATGGTTCGGACCTCTCCGACTAGTTTATGTCGGTGGTCGCGCGCTCACGAGCGCCGGGCGCGGTGACGCATGAATGATGAGGTGGAAAGCTCAGCGCGTGCGTCGCGCTGAGGACGTGTGACGAGGGATCAAGGAAGCGGGTCGAGCTCCTGCAACAGCCAGGTCCGCGCGAGGCGCCAATCGCGTGCGACGGTATCGGGGGCCACCTCGAGCGCTTCCGCGGCTTCCTCGACGGTCAGGCCGCCGAAGTAGCGAAGCTCGATCACCTGCGCCTTGCGCGCGTCGAAGCGTGCCAGACGCTCCAGCGCTTCGTCGAGCGCGAGCAGGTCGACAATCGGGACGTCTCGAGCGGCGATGCGGGAGTCGAGCTCGGCTCGCTCAGCACGCTCGCCGCGTTTGGCGGTGGTTTTCGCCCGCACCGCATCGACCAGGACGCGCCGCATCGTCCGCGCCGCGACGGCGAGAAAATGCTTGCGGTCCTCCCAGTCGACCTGACCGGCGCCGGCCAGCCGCACGAAGGACTCGTGCACCAGCGCCGTCGCCTGAAGCGTGACGCCCGGCCGCTCGCCGCGCATGCAGCGAGCCGCCTGACGCCTCAACTCCTCGTACAAGATCGCCGACAGCTGGCCGTAGGCGTCCTGGTCGCCTGCGTGCCACGCCTTGAGCAGCCGCGTCACCTCACCGCCGTTCGCGTCCGACAACCTCCCCTCCATGTCCGGCCAGATACCGCTCCAGACGCTGAGTGCACCGCAGGTTTCTAGTACGCGGTCACATTTTGCGCCTTGGTTCTATAGGAGGCCAGATATGAAACGAGGAAGTCAAAGTCGCCTTGGGAGAGTACGGTCGATGACCATTGCCGTTCTCGTGGCTGCAGGCATGGCCGATCTCGTTCCGGTTTGGTCGGGTTCATTCCGGGCCGCAGCAGCCGGTACCGGCAGGCACGACGGCGACGGCGAAAACCGGCCGCGAATGATCCGATGGGATATCGCGATCGACTGCCGTACGTGGCGCTTCAACGGCGGCATCTCGTTTCAGGATTTCGGACGAGGTGACAGTTTCATCGCCAATGGCACAATCTTCCCGGGCGACACTCTCGCGCCGGGAAGCCAGAACAACGATCCGAGCGAGCCCGGCGGCATCGGTGACTGGGTCGAACGCGGCACGACCGCGGCGACCCTTTCCGAAATTGCGGGCGGCGTGCGGCCGGCGTTTTTCGCCACCTGGTTTCATCTTCTCGCCGATGGTTCCGCGATCGTGGCAGACGGCGCGCATCCGGAGTCGGGTCCGATGGCGATCGTCGGAGGCAGGGGCGCGTTCAACGGTGCAGCGGGTGAGCTCTCGGATGAGATCATCGGCACCAACCGCACCGGTTGTCCGAACCTCCGCGTGACAATTCGTTTGAAGAAGCCGGCCACCTCATGAGTGCGGACGCGACCGGCGCCGTCAGCGCGGAGATGCGCTGCCGGCGCCGAACAGCGCTTCGCCGCCTGCGTCGATGAACGCCGTGCGGGCTTGCTGATAACGATGTTCCGAGCGGGTAAGAATCTCGAGAAAGTCACGACGTTCGCGCAGCGGATCGAGCCACGGATCGCGGGCGAATGCCGGGTAAGGGAAGTAGCCGCGCTCGACGACATCGGCAAGGATCCCGACGGCGCGATCGCACCGGCCGAAATGCGCGAGCGGCGTCGCCAGGCCGTACAGACCTTCGGGGTCGCGCAATCCACCGGCGATCACGCTCTCGACGGCGGCCTCCAGCTGCGCCACGTCGCCAGTGCCTTCGAGAAGCGCGATCAATTCATCCCAGAGCCTGGCGAACGAGGTCATATTGGCGACGCGGAGCATCTGCGCCTCCTCGCGCATGCGGCGGATCGCGTCCGCATCGCCGCTCATCACGAGCGCGAGACCGCCGCAGCCAGCGAATCCCGCCGCCTCCGCCGCCGCGCGCGGATAATCGCCGATCAGGAACGCGGTGTATGCCACGCTGGTCCGCACACGCGGATCGAGGCGGCGGGCGCGTTCGTGCGCAGCCAGCGACGCCCGCAGCAGACCGCAGTACCGGCACGCGTGGACCAGGCCGGCGAACAGTTCGGCATCGCTGCTGCGGGATGTCGCCCGCCGAAGCAACCGGACCATCGCGTCCTGCGAGCGGCCGTAGTCGACTTCAATCTGGGCGTAGACGCGATCGGCGACCGAGAGATCCGGATTGAGTTCGAGCGCGCGATTGAGCGCAGCTTCCGCGCGGCTCATCGTCGCGGCCTCGCCGCGGAATTTGCCGGTCACGCGGTACAAGTGCCCGAGGCGCGCCCAGGCCGGCGCGTACTCCGGATCGGCGAGGACTGCCTGTTCATAGAGTCCACGCGCAATCTCCAGCGAGGCGGGATCCTGGGCGAGCTGATTCGCACGCAAATAGAACTCGTAGGCCTTCGCGTTGGCCGGGACGTCCCGGTTGAACGCCCGCCGCTCGCGTCCCGACAGCGGCAGGACCAGCGACTCGGCGATGTGCCGGGAGACATCGTCCTGGAGGCGGAAGAGGTCCCCCACCGAAACCTGTGAGCTGTCCGACCAGATCAGCGTGCCTCCCGGAACATCGATCAGCTGAACGGTCACCCGCAGCTGGTCGCCCGCGAGCAGCAACGTACCGGTCACGACGACATCCACATTCAGCGCCGTCGCGACGGCGGTCAGATCGGGCGCCTCCGCGGTAAACCGTGCCGCCGCCAGCGACGACCGTACCGTGAGCGACTGCAGCGACGACAGCGAGGCCGCGACTGCGTCCGCAAGGCTGAACGCCAGGAAGTCGATCCCGGGATCGGGCCGCAAGAGACGGAAAGGAAGCACGGCCAGCCGCGTGACGGCTCGGGCCAGGCGCGGTTCACGGGCGCCGGAGTCGACCACGGTTTGCAACTCATCGGCCATGGCCGACGCGCTCGAATATCGCTCCGCCGGCGCCTTGGCGAGCGCGCGGTGAATGATGCGATCGGCCGTCACGATCCCCGGCGAGCCGCCGAGCACCGGCGGGTCGGCGTGAAGAATCTTGTCAACCGTTGCCGCCAGTGTGCCGGCTTCGAAAGGCGCGTGCCCGGCAAGCATCTCATAGAGAACGACACCAGCCGCGAAGATGTCCGTGCGCGCGTCGATCGGTTTCGCTTGCAGCTGTTCCGGCGCCATGTACTTCGGCGTGCCGACAATCAGTCCGGGATCGGTGAGCGCGCGGCGCGTTTCGCCGGCGGCGTCGGCGCACGGCTGCGCGAGACCGAAGTCGAGGAGCTTGATGCCGTGCTGCGTCAGGAAGATGTTGGACGGCTTCAGATCGCGGTGCACCACGCCAGACGCGTGCAGGGCATCGAGCGCGGCCAACACTTCCTTGCCGATGCGGACGGCTTCGACGAGCGGGAGCGCCCCGCGGGCGAGGCGACCCGACAGCGGCTCGCCCTCCAGCCGCTCCATGGCCATGAACAGCTCGCCATCGGCTTCGCCGACCTCATAAATCTGGCAGATGTGCGGGTGATTGATCCGCGCGGCGAGGCGCGCCTCGCGCCAGAACCGCTCGCGCGCGATCGGGTCTTCGACCGCTTCCGGATGGACAACCTTGACGGCCAGCGGCCGCCCGAGGCGATCGTCGACGGCCTCGTAAACGACGCCCATGCCGCCTTCACCGAGCAGGCTGGTGACGCGGTAGCGGCCGACAGCTGTCGGCAGTACTCGGAGCGAGGGTTCGGCGATCGAGTCGGCCGCAACGGCAATCGCCGGCCGCGTCAGGAACGTCTCAGCCGACGGCGTCCGGCGCAGGAGGACGTCGACCTCGAGCCGCAAACGCGAATCGCCCCCGCACTCGAGGTCGAGCACCCGCTCGCGCTCGTGCGGCGGACGATCGAGCGCGAGATTGTAAATGCGTTCGACGAGGCGCCACCGTTCGGGATCCACAGCCTCGGCCCCAGCGAATTCTACGTCTCGCCGTGCGCGTTGACTCGCTGACTGCGGTTTTTTCGGAGTGGGTCGCCGGCCAAACCCTCTTCAGCGGCGCTTATGCTGGTGCGCGCTCGAATACGGCGGTCTGCGAGGCGAAATTCGCCTTGACGGTTCTGCTCGCCTGGCGCCAGCAGCGCGACGGCGCGGTTGGCGCAACCCCATCGTCGGTCCACCACTCGGGCTGGAGGCGCGCCAGGGCGGGAAGCGAGAAGCCGAGCAGCGCTTCGATTTCAGAAAAGGTCAGCACGACGGTATCCGCGTAGCGGTCGCGCAGGTACTTGTGCAGCGGCAGATATTCCGCCGGCCCGAAAAACGGTCTCGCATCCACGAGCGGGCCGAGCACTCGCCAGTCGCGCTGCTTCGGCGGCCGCCTCAGTTTCCTGAACCAGGCCATCATGCGCGGAACCCCGTCGAGCGGCGCGGCTCGACCAACGGCGCGATCGAGGTCTGAGGCATGGCCTGTAGTGTATGCGCGGCGTGGGGCGCGCACCTGTTCCCGATTGCACGCGCGCCTTCGGACCGGATCACAGGCCGAGCCGTTCGAAATGGGCCCGGATGACCCCGTAGCATTCGCACGAGGCCGCTTCGAGCCGGCCCCGCTTCAGCACGCGGATGCAACCGTACCGGCTCGCAATCAACCCGGAACGCTGCAGGCGCCCCAGCACCGCCGTCACCGTGGGCCGGTGCACGCCGAGCATGATGGCGAGGAATTCGTGCTTGAGCAGCAGATCGTTCGACTCGACGCGATCCTGCGTCTGCAGCAGCCACCGGCAACACCGCTGTGTCAGGTCGTGCAGCGCATTGCAGGCCGAGCACTGCATCATCTGAAGCAGATTCGCCTGGGCGTACAGCGCGACGACGTCGCGGAACGGCCCCCTGGCGCTTTCCCGGACGAAGCGGCGGACGGCCATCGACGGCAGCGGACCATCGGGCACCTGCAGGAAGGTTCGACCCGCGCCGTCGCGATCGCCGAGGAACACGCCAATCCCCAGCATCCCCTCGCGGCCGACGGTCGCGACTTCGACCAGTTCGTGGTCGCGCATCTCGGCGGTCACCGAATACACGCCGCCGTTTGGAAAGTACACGTCGGTGACGGGCACGCCGTGTTCCTGGAGCGGCTTGCCGACGACCGCGGTGTGCATCTGCAGATGAGGGCGAATGCGCGCATAGTCGGCGGCGGGCAGCGCGCCGAGCAGGCGGTTGTACAGCGGCGTGCCGTCTGGCAGCAGGCGACGAGGGGTCTGGTTGCGGCTACGCACGGCGTCTCCTCTGACCGAGCCTGACGAGTGAGGCGGTCGATGAGACTGGAGGGGCGCAGCGGACCCACTGCGGGCACAGCTCAGAAAGCGCGGGGACGACGATCCTACACTGCATCCGTGCAGGGCGAGCCAAAAATGTACGCTGGACTACATTTTGCCCGCCAGACTGGCGCCACGCCATCGTGACGTCGCCTCAGCCTCCGAGCTTCGGCGACCGAGTTTTTCGTTCCGGAGCGTGACGATGGCCCTTCCATTCCCTTCAGGTCAGCTGGCGTATCTCTGCGAGAACGCGCGAAACCTCGTTGTCTGTGCCGCTCACCACAAGAACGACCTCGACGCGCTCGAGGCGTCGGCCGAAGCCGAAGTGCGGCGCGCCGAAACGGCGCTGACCGATGCGCTCGACGGCACGCCCGTCTCATCCGAGGGTCAACGAGCGCTGTTGTCCATCCAGTTGCAGCGGAGCCTGCAGGGTGTGGAGGCCGCCAGACAGCTGTGCATCGGCGCGCGCGAGCAGCACGCCGCCGCGTCCCGATTGCTGGCGCTGCTCGAGGCCGATCGCGGCCCGCGGCCGCGCAGCGGCGAGCCGCCGGGCGTTCTGGTCGTCGATGACTACCGGGCCGTGCGTGAGGTGGTGGCCCGGATGCTTCAGAACGCCGGCTTCACGGTGAGGACGGCCGCCAATGGCCTCGAGGCGCTGCTCGCAGCCTACGAAATGCAGCCAGCCGTGATCGTGATGGACGTGACGATGCCGGTGCTCGACGGGATTGAGGCGACCCGGCTCATCAAGGCCACCGCTGCCACGCGGGATGCTCGAGTCATCGCCTACACCGGCGAGTCGGGTTTCGATGAAACGTCCCTCCGCACCCTGTTCGCGGCGGTGCTGCCGAAAACGGCGCCTCCGGCCGTGCTGCTCTCGACAGTACGGCGCATCGCGAACGTGTGAGGGTTGATCGATGGCCGCGCCCCGCTCCCGTTGCTCGCCGGCACGGTCCGCTTCCCGCTGACGCAGGATGAACGGACGCTGCGACGCTCAGTCGAGGCACTCAGTGGGCAGTGGGGCGCGCAGGTCGAGACGATGCGCGGGCGCGAACTTCAACCGACGCGCCTCGTCCACCGTCAGGCCGACGAATTGCTCCGCTGAGAAGGCGCGCTCGTGAGCGTAGTAGGAAAACAGCTCGACGTCCTGGCCGTTGTCGAGCGTGGCGATCACCCGGGGCGCCTGGTCGAAAAGACCCTCTGGCAGAGACCTGGGGACGGGCGTGATGACCGCCGACACGATCTTGCGCGCCGACTGTTGCCAGGTCCAATCGTATTCCGCACCGCTCATCGTCCGCCTCGTCTGAAAGAATCGACCGCGTTCCTGGCCGCTGACCCTACACGATGCACGCATGACAGTATGCGCGGCGCCGCGGTTCCGCGCTGTTCCGGATTGCACACGTGCCCTGTGCAAAAGGGGACAGGCAGGCGACCGTCGCCTTGATAGGCTGCCAGCCACGCAGCATGAGAGACACTCGCGACGAGGAATACGAACCGGATAGCCCCGAAGGCGATGTGGACGCGCCATACGCACCGCCGCGCGACAATCCTCGCCGCCGGCGCGAACCAGGCGGTGAACACGGCGCCGGGCGAACCGTGCGCCGGCGTCGCGCGTCTGCTCGACGAACGGCCCGACCGCAGCGCAGCAGATGAGAACGGCTGACGAGATGGAGCGGGCGTGCGTTTTTTCCGCGCCGCTCGTCCCGGCGGTATATACTGATGTTCGATCGCTTTATTGAGCCCTGCGGCCCTCCCGGCACCAGCCCTCACCAAAGCACGTTCCCGGAGGCCGGTGGCACATCCCAACCCGATTCCCGCTTCAACAGCCGACGCCGGCGCACGGCCCGTGATCTGTCCGGCCTGCCAGTCGCCGTCGATCGTCACGACGGCAAAAGTCCCCGACGCCGAGACGTACTGGCGCTGCACGAAGTGCGGCGAGGTCTGGAACGTCTCGCGATCCCGGAATCATTACCCGGGCGGCCGCCGGTGGCGCTGATGGCCACCTCCGCCCGGCTTTCGTAGCTCGATTCGTACACTCGGCTCGACTCACTCGGTCATCTCTCGAAGGACAAACACTATGGCGCCTCTCAACGGCACGATCAAAAGACTCGTCAGCGACAAAGGCTTCGGCTTCATCCTGGCCAGCGACGGCAACGAATACTTCTTCCACAACTCCGCGTGCAACCAGACGCGGTTCGACGACCTTCGCGAGGGACAGCCGGTGATTTTCGATCGCGGCCAGGGTCCGAAGGGTCCGCGGGGCGAGAACGTCCGGGTTACCGAGTAACCCGGTTCTTCGAATTGCGTTCGATGAAGTACACCATCTACGAACACCCGACGACGCGCAAATTCGCCCACCTGGAGCTGCCGCCGCGTTTTCTCGAGGGCGACGCGCTGCCGGTCGGGGTCATCGATCGCTGGTTCGAAAGCCGCGAGGCCGCCGTCGCCGCGCTGGCTGAACTCCTGGAGCGGGATGAAAGCGGGCCCGCGCCCGCTGCGGCCCCGCCGCTCATTGAGGATCCGTCGGAGGCGTCCGGTCACCGGACGACCTCCGTCTGGCCGCAGCACTAGAACCGTTTCAAGCGGTCGCGCCCGACGCCAGGCTCACTGGTCGAGCGCAAAGACGAACAGCGAGAGCCCGGAGACGATCGACACGTACTGCCGATTGCCGGCGCGGTAGCTGATCGGACCGCTGTTGATTGCCGCGCCGAGATTCGTTTTCCACAGCAGCGATCCGGTGCGCGCATCCAGCGCCTGGAAATACCCCTCACGTCCGCCCGTGAACAGCAGATCCGAACCGGTCGTCAGGATGCCGCTGTCGGTCACGTCGGTCATCGTGAACTTCCACTTCTGCTGACCCGTCGCCGGGTCGAGCGCGATCACCGCGCCGTGACCGGCCGCCTCGGTCCACGTGTTGATCGGCGACCGCCCCAGGCCCGGCGCCCCGGGTACCGGCGTGTTGTTCCGCGGGCCGCCGCCGACGAAGTTCGTGCCTTCCTTGTACTGCGACGTCGCCGGGGCGTAGATGCTCGCGTAGTCTTCCCACGCGGAGACATAGAAGAGGCCGGTGCGCTGGCTGAACGACGGCGAGTACCAATTGGTCCCGCCCTGGTTGCCCGGATAGGTCGGCTGTCCTTCCGGCTGCGGCGTCTGCTTCGGCCGGCCGCGCTCATCGAAGTCGCTCATCCAGTTGACCTTCACGAACGGCTTGCCGAGCAGGAACCGCCCGGTCTCGCGATCGAGCGCGTAGAAGTTGCCGTTGCGATTCGCCCAGGTGACGACGTTGACGCGGCTGCCGTTCCAGTTGTCGACGAGCACGGGCACCTGCACCGAGTCGTAGTCGTAGACGTCGTGCGGCGTGAACTGGTAGTGCCATTTCAGCTTGCCGGTGTCGGCGTCGAGCGCCACGATCGACGCGGTGTAGAGGTTGTCGCCGGGCCGCTGCACGCCGTTGTAATCGGGGCCGACGTTGCCGGTGCCCCAGTAGGTCAGGTTGAGCCGCGGATCGTAGGAGCCGGTCATCCAGATCGAACCGCCGCCGTGTTTCCATGCTTCCGGATCGCAGAACGCCTTCGACTCCGGAGGACACCGCTCCCACGTTTCGGAACCGGGCTCGCCCGGCGCCGGGATGGTGTAGAACCGCCACGCCTCGCGTCCGGTCGCCGCGTCGTAGGCGGCGATGAAGCCCCTGATGCCGTACTCGCCGCCGCCGACGCCGACGATCACCTTGTTCTTGACGACCAGCGGCGCGTGCGTGATCGAGTATCCGGACCTGGTGGTCGCCACCTCGGTCTTCCAGATCGCCCGGCCGGTTTTGCGGTCGATCGCGATCAGCTGCGCGTCGAGCGTCCCCATGAAGAGCGTGTCGCCAAGGATCCCCAGCCCACGGTTATTGGCGCCGCAGCAGACGACGCGATCCTGGGCCGGCGTATAGCGATAGATCCAGAACGCCCGGCCGGTCGCCGCGTCGAGCGCGACGACGTCGTTCAGGCGCTGGGTGATGTACATCATCCCGTCGACGACCAGCGGCGTTGTCTGCCAGTTGCCGGCGACCGGCGATTGGTACACCCATTGGAGCTTCAGGTTCTTGACGTTGGCGGGTGTGATCTGGTCGAGCGGGCTGTAGCGCGTGCTCGAATAGTTGCCGGAGTAGGTCAGCCAGTTCTGCGGCTCGCTCGGCGCGGCGGCGAGTCGATCGGACGTCACCTGTCCCTGCACGCGGAGAGACAGCACGCCGGCGACCGCCACGACGCACCATGCGAAGCCTCGTCGTTTTGCGATCATGGCTATCGTCCTTTCAGCGAAAGCAGGTAGGCCAGCACGTCGCCAATCTCCTCGTCGGAGAGCTTGCCCTTGTAAGACGGCATCGGCGACGTGTTCGAGATCGTGAACTCGCGAAGGTCGGCTTTGACGAGCGAGTGCAGGCGTTCGTGGTCGTCGATGATTTGCAGCGTGTAGGTGTCCTCGTTGAGGCGCCGGCCGCTGATCGTCGCGCCGTCCTTCGTCACCACCCGGACCGGACGGTTGATCGGCATCATCTGACTGGTCGGGTCGACGAGCGAGCGCTGCAGCGATCCGGCGCTGCGCGTGGCGGCGATGTCGCTCAGATTGGGGCCGACGCGGGAGCCGTCGACATCAATCCGGTGACACTGGGTGCAGGCGCCCTTGCCGAGGACGATGGCGCGCCCGCGCGCCTGGTCGCCGGTCTTGACCGACGCCGCATCGAAGGCGTTCATGTTGCGAAGGTACGCGACGATCCCGGCCATGTCGGCGGCGTCGAGCGCGAACGCGGGCATGCCGGCCGGCGACCCGTTCCTGATGAACCGCTCCAGGTCGCGGTCGATGACGGCATTGCGAAACGTGCCGCTGCGCAGGTTCACGCCGCCGATCGCGTCGCCCTGCGCGCCGTGGCAGGTGACACATTTCGACTCGTACACGGTCGCCCCGTAGGCGATATCGGCGGCGGCGTATGGGTTGTCGTGAGACGGGACCGGACCCTGCGCCAGGGCAACGGTCGCGCCGATCATCCAGCACACCAGTGCACGCATCGCATCCTTCTCCCGTAGTCTCCGCCGCACGCGGACCGCACGCGGTCCGCCTGGGCGGACACTATCTTCTCCCGTAGTCTCCGCCGCACGCGGACCGCACGCGGTCCGCCTGGGCGGACACTATCTTCTCCCGTAGTTTCCGCCGCACGCGGACCGCAC
>Ga0207645_10001600_pt1 | contig 18457 bp, 17 predicted proteins | sample KBSM53metaG_FD_184331 | JGI IMG/M metagenome (GOLD analysis project Ga0207645, IMG submission 184331) | Miscanthus rhizosphere microbial communities from Kellogg Biological Station, Michigan, USA - KBS M5-3 metaG (SPAdes) (version 2) | ecosystem: Host-associated > Plants > Roots > Rhizosphere >...
CGGGCGACGCGCGTCAACCCGGTGCGCGCGCTGCGCTATGAGTAAAGCGCGCGGACGGGAGCGAAGCGCGCTACACTCCGCCGCATGAAACGCATCTTTCTTCTCCTCATCGCGGCCGCCGCCACGGCCTGCACGCAGGCGACCCCCGAGCAGCAGATCGTCAACGACGCCGCGGCGGCGCTCGGCGGGCGCGATCGCGTGCTCGCCGTCAAAACCCTGGTCATCGAAGGCGAGGGCTCCAACGGCAACCTTGGCCAGGACATGACGATGGATGCGGCGGAGCAGAAGTTCGCGCTCTCGGGCTACAAGCGTGTGATCGACGTCGCCAACAACCGCCAGCGCGTCGAGCAGACGCGGACGCCGAACTTCGCCTACTTCCAGGGCCCGCAGCCGCAGAAGCAGGTGCTCGGCGTCGACGGCGACGTCGCCTACAACGTCGCCCCGACCGGCACCGCGACCCGCGCGTCGAACGCGGTGGCGCGCGACCGGCGCGCCGACATCTTCCATCACCCGATCACGATCGTCCGCGCCGCGCTCGACCCGGGCGCCAAACTCGCGAACCCGACGGCGATCGGCAGCGAGCGGGCGGTCCAGGTCACGATCGCAAACGGCCAGGTCTTCACGCTCGCGATCGACAACGGCACCAAGCTGCCGACGCGCGTCGCCTCGATGACCGACAACCCGAACCTGGGCGACGTGGCGATCGAGACCACGTTCGCCGATTACCAGGAGGTGAGCGGGCTCAAGCTGCCGGCGCGGCTGACGACCAGGACCGACAAGTACACGACCGCGGAGATCAAGGCGACGAAGCAAACGGTCGACGCCGACGCCGGCGACCTCGCCGCGCCAGCGGCCGCGGCCTCGGCGCCGGCGGTCACCGGTCCGCCGCCGGCCAACGTGACGGTGCAGGAAGTGGCGCCGGGCATCTGGTTTCTCGCCGGCCAGTCGCACAACAGCGTCGTCGCGGAATTCGCCGATCATCTGATGCTGATCGAGGCGCCGCAGAACGACGTGCGCACGCTCGCGGTGATTGCCAAGGCGCGGGAGCTGCGGCCGGGCAAGCCGCTGACGCACGTGATCGATTCGCATCACCACTTCGATCACTCGGGCGGCATCCGCGCCGCCGTCTCGGAAGGGCTCGCGGTGACGACCCACAAGGCCAACGTGCCGTTCTATCAGGAAGCGATCGGCCGCGCGCACACGCTCGCGCCGGACGCGCTGTCGAAGAACCCGAAGCCGCTGAAGATCGAGCCGGTCGAAGACACGATGGTGATCAAGGACGCGACGCGGACGGTCCAGGTCTTCCACATCGAGGGCAGCCCGCACGGCGATACGCTGCTGATGACGTACTTCCCGAAGGAACGCATCCTGGTGGAGGCCGACGTGTGGAGTCCGGGCGCCGCGGTGCAGCCGTATGCGGCGAACCTGCTCGACAACATCAAGAAGCGCAACCTGAAGGTGGACAAGATCCTGCCGATCCACGGCGCGATTGCGCCGTTCAGTGAGCTGGTCAAGACGCAGCAACCGGTGAAAACGAACTGACGTGTCGCGCCAGGCGCTCGCGCTCGTCGCCGCCGCGATGGCCGCGGCTGTCGTCTCGAGGATCGCGATCGATCCTCGAGCCGCGGCGCAGGTCCAGGAACGCCCGAACATCGTCATCATCCTGGCCGACGATCTCGGCTACGGCGACCTCAGCGCGTTCGGCCACCCGACGATCAAGACGCCGCGAATCGACGCGATGGCGGCCGACGGCCAGAAGTGGACCAGCTTCTACGTGCAGCCGGTCTGCTCGCCGAGCCGCGCCGCGCTCCTGACCGGCCGCCTGCCGGTGCGGAGCGGCATGTTCGGCACGCCCACCGGCACCGCGCCGAAGGTGCTGCGCGACAACGCCGTCCAGGGGCTTCCCGCCGACGAGATCACGATCGCGGAGATGCTGAAGACGCGCGGCTACGCGACCGGGGTCGTCGGCAAGTGGCACCTCGGCCACCTGCCGCCCTTCCTGCCGATGGCGCAGGGATTCGATTTCTGGTTCGGCCTGCCGTTCTCGCACGACATGAAGATGACGGTCCCGCGCGACCGCGGCTACCAGACGACCGCCTACTACGAGCCGAAGCCGCAGTACTGGGACGTGCCGCTGATGCGAAATGGCGACGTGGTCGAGCGTCCGGCCGATCACCGCACGCTGACGCGGCGCTACACCGAGGAGGCGGTGCGGTTCATCGACGGCCACCGCAACGAGCCGTTCTTCCTCTACGTCGCCCACTCGCTGCCGCACATCCCGCTGGCGCGATCGGCGGAATACGTCGGCCACAGCGCGGCCGGCATCTACGGCGACACGGTCGAGGAGATCGACTGGAGCACGGGGCGGATCGTCGACGCGCTGCGCGCCGCGGGCGTCGAGCGCCGCACCCTGGTTGTTTTCACCAGCGACAACGGGCCGTGGCTGCCGTTCCACACGCACGGCGGCTCCGCCGGCCTGCTGCGCGACGGCAAGGGCACGACGTGGGAAGGCGGCGTGCGGACGCCGGCGATCTTCTGGTGGCCAGGCACGGTTCGACCCGCGGTCGTGAGCGACATGGCATCGGCGATGGATTTGTTCGTCACCGCGGCGAAGCTCGCGGGTGCCTCGATGCCAACCGATCGGGTCATCGACGGGATCGATCTCAGCGCGCCGCTGCGCGGCACGGGGCCGAGCCCGCGGCGGCTGCTCTTCTACTACTGGGACAGCGAGCTGCGCGCTGTGCGCAAGGGAAACTTCAAGGCGCATTTCATCACCAGCGGCGCCTATGGCGAGGGCGCGGCGCGCGCGGAGCACAACCCGCCGCTGCTGTTCAACGTCGCCGAGGATCCGGGCGAGCGGTTCAACATCGCTGCGGAGCATCCTGAGGTCGTCGCCGACCTCGTCAAGGAAGCCGAGGCGCACCGGAAGACGGTGGAGGCGAGGAAGCCGCTGTTCGACGATGTCAGGGATTAGGGAGTGGGGACTAGGGATTAGGAGGGATCAGGGACGAGGGATCAGGGACGAGGGATCAGGGACGAGGGATTAGGCGCGGTGTCGTACTGGCGGAACGTCAGGTTGAAGCGGCCGGTGATCTCGAGCTCCGGCGGCGCGGTGCCGGGCAGGATCCGCGACACACCGTGATACCGCAGCCGCGCCGGCCCGCCGAACACGAACGCGTCGCCCGATTCGAGCATTCGTGATTCGACCGCATCCTTGCGCTTCAACCCGCCGAACAGAAAGCGCGCGGTGTCGCCGAGCGACACCGAGACGACCGGCAGGCCCGCGGCGAGCGATCGCTCGCTCTCGTCCTTGTCCTGGTGGAGCCCCATGCGCCCGTCGGCCTCGTAGTAGTTGAGGATGCAGAGGTCGGCGTCCAGCGTCATCCCCGCATCGCGCGCGAGCCGCTGGGCGAGCGATCGGAAATTGCCGGGCAGCGCCGGCGCCGGCAGGTTGTCGAAGTCGCTCCGCGTCGGCTCATACGTGTAGGTCTTGCCGTTCCAGTGACGGCCGAGGCACAGCATCCTCACGTGCATCTTGCCGCCGCCGCGGACGATCGGCACGTAGGCGGGCACGGCGCCGTCGACCAGCGCGCGGCACTGCGACACCAGCGCGCGCTGATCGTCGAGCGTGATGGCGCCGCGCAGATGAAAGGCGCCGGGCGCGATTTCCACGCTTTTTACGTTACCATTCTGCCGGTGACCGCAAACCCCGCGAAGCCCGCAAAGCGTTCTTGGTCTCGCACAAGAACATCGCTTTGCGCGCTTGGTGCGCTTTGCGCTTTCGTGCTGGCGGCGGAGCCGGCTCAGGCACATCCAGTCCCGTTCAGCTACCTCGATCTCCGGCTGCAGCGCGACGCGATCGACGGGACGCTCGTCGTCCACATCTACGACGCCGCGCACGACCTCAACATCGAGCCGATGGAGAAGATGCTCGAGCCGGCGGTGGCGTCGCAGCACGCCGGGGCGCTCGCCCGCATGCTCGAGGCGCGCTTCAGCGTCACCGCCGACGGCCGGCCGCTGACGGCGGAGTGGGCGCCCGGGCTCGAGGTGCTCGCCGAGCGCCAGTCGGTCAAATTGTCGCTGCGCTTTCCGCTCGCCGCGCCGCCCGGACGCGTGGGCTTGACGGCGGTGATGTTCCCCTACGATCCGCAGCACCAGACCTTTCTCAACATCTACGACGGCGAGGCGCTGACGCAGGCGATCCTCGACTCGGGCCACGACCGGTTCGAGTACTTCGCCGGCACGGCCCAGGGCGCGATCGCCGTGGTGCGGCGCTTCCTGCCGCCCGGCATCACCCACATCGTCGTCGGCCCCGATCACCTGCTGTTCCTGCTCGGCCTGCTGCTGCTCGGCGGCACGATGCGGCATCTCGTCGTGATCGTCTCGGCGTTCACGGCCGCGCACAGCTTGACGATGTCGCTGGCGGCGATGAACCTGGTGAGCCCGCCGGCGCGGATCATCGAGCCGGCGATCGCGCTGAGCATCGTCTACGTCGGCGCCGACAACCTCCTGATTCGCGGCGGCCGCGACGTCCGCGCCTGGATCGCCTTTGCGTTCGGCTTCATTCACGGGTTCGACTTCGCCGGCGTGCTGCGCGGGCTGGGCCTGCCGCGGCGCGCGCTCGGCTGGTCGCTGTTCTCGATCAACCTCGGCATCGAGGTCGGTCAACTGCTGGTGGTGCTGGTGGTCGCCTCGGCACTGGCGGCGCTGCGGGCGCGCAGCGAGCAGGCGGGGCGGCAGCTGGCGTTTGCCGGATCGGTGGCGGTGATCGCCGCCGGCGCGTTCTGGTTCATTCAACGGGTCTTCTTTCCTGGAGGGATCTCATGAGACGTGCAGTCGTGCTGGGTGTGCTGCTGGCGTTCGGCGCGCTGGCGGCGGTCAAGGCGCAGCCGCCGGCGGCGAACGCGCCGAAGGTCGTCGAGGTCGAGAAAGTGAAGGACAACCTGTGGGTGCTGCGCGGCGGCGGCGGCAACACCGCCGTTTTCGCCACCGCCAACGGCGTCACCATCGTCGACGCCAAGAACCCGGGCTGGGGGCAGCCGATCCTCGACAAAGTCAAAGAGCTGACGCCGAAGCCGATCACGACGCTGATCAATACCCACACTCACGGCGATCACGTCAGCGGCAACGTCGAGTTCCCCGCCTCGGTCGACGTCGTGGTGCAGGAAAACACCAAGACGAACATGGAGAAGATGGACATCTTCAAGCAGAACAACAACCGCGGCATGGCGAAGCGGACGTTCAAGGACAAGATGACCATCGGCAAAGGCGCCGACCAGATCGACCTGTATTACTTCGGCCCCGGCCACACCAACGGCGACGCGTGGGTCGTGTTCCCGGCTCACCGGATCGTGCACTCCGGCGACATCTTCGCCGGCAAGAGCGTGCCGCTCATCGACGGCAACAACGGCGGCAGCATGCTCCACTACAGCGAAACGCTGATGAAGGCGTACAACGGCATCAAGAACGTCGACACGATCATCAACGGCCACACGCCTGCCAACACCACCTGGGCCGACCTGAAGGAGTACGCCGACTTCAACAAGGAGCTCCTGACCTGGGCGGAGGGCGAGCTGAAAGCGGGCAAGACGCCGGAGCAGGCGGCGGCGAACTGGAAGATGCCGGAGAAGTACAAGGGGTATTCGGGCCAGGTGTCGCAGCTGATGGGCGGCATGGCCGGGCGGCTGCAGGTGCTGGCGACGGAGATGAAGAAGTAGGGGCTGGAGGCTCGGGGCTGGGGGCTGGCTGAAGGCGGGCTGGATCGTCACCCGCCTTCAGACTTTCACGATCAGAGTTCGCCTCGGGAGCTTGTTCGGATCGACGTTGGCGACGCGGGTGATCTTGCGCCCGCTCCTGGTCATCGCAGTCACTTCCACATCCACCTTGCCGTCCGCCGGCAGCCCGACGTGCACCGGCATCACGCTCTGCGAGCAGTAGCCGCCGCCGGTATCGACCAGGCGCCCGCCGAGGACGGTGCGCTTCCCCGCCGCGAAGACGCGCACTTCCGAGCCGGCCCGCGTGGACCGTCCGTCCTTGTCGACCACCAGCACCTGCAGCGAGCGGCGCGCGCGATCGGGCGGCAGCAGATTTCTGAACAGGTAATGCCCGCCGGTCGGGTTGTTGTTGGCCAGCGCGAGATCGAGCGCGCCGTCGCCGTCGAAGTCGAGCCACTGCACGCCGTGCGTGGCGCCGTGCGCCGCGACGATCGCCGGCATTGCGTCGGCGAAGGCGCGGCCGTTGTTGTGGAAGAGGAAATCGCGCTCGTTGACCGGCCGCTCGACGTACGACGAGACGTAGAGATCGGGACGGCCGTCGTTGTCGTAGTCGCCCCACGCCGACGGCGTCGCGCGATCGCCGCCGGCGACGCCGAGCGCCGCGGCCACCTCCGAGAAGCGGCCGCCGCCGTCGTTGTGAAACAGGAAGTTGCGGCCGTAGCCGGCGACGAAGAGGTCGAGCCGGCCGTCGTTGTCGTAGTCGGCGACGCTCGGTCCGTTGCTGCCGAAGTTCGCCGGCCGGCCCGCCGCGTCCATCCCGAGCTCGCCGGCGACGTCGACGAAGCGTGAGCCGTCGTTGCGGAACAGGCCGTTCAACGTGCCGTCCTGGTTGGCCACGAACAGATCGAGCCGGCCGTCGTCGTTGAAGTCGAACCAGACGGCGCCGACCGTCTTGCGCGGATCGTCGACGCCCATGTCCCTGGCCACGTCGACGAACTTGTTGCCTTCGTTGTGGAACAGCATGTTGGGCGCGTCGCGGAAGGCGACGAACAGATCGACGCGGCCGTCGTTGTCGAAGTCGACCCACGACACCTGCCGCGTCTCGCCCTTGACGTCGATGCCGAGATCGCGCGCGACGTCGGTGAAGCGGCCGTTGCCGTCGTTCAGGTAGAGCTTGTTGGCGGCGCCGGAGCGGCGCGTGAACCCGACGTAGAGATCGAGACGCCCGTCGGCGTTCGGATCGCCCCACGCGGCCGCGCGCGTATCGGTGGGGTCGGCGATGCCGGCGGCCGCGGCCACCTCCACGAACCTGCCGCCGTCGCTCCGATACAGGCGGTTGGCGACCGCGTCCTTGAAGCCGACGAACAGATCGAGATCGCCGTCGCCGTCGTAATCGGCCCAGCAGCTCGGCTGACCGCCGGTCGCGGCGAACAGATCCGGCTGCACCAGCTCGAAGCGCGGCGCGCCAGGGGGATCGGCGGCGCGCGCGCGACGTGGCCACAACCCGCCTGCGAGCGCGGTTGCGCCAAAGGCGACGAATCGCCGGCGGTCGATGCGCATGGCGAAGTTATACGCCGGCGTCGTGCCCTGCGTCGAGGCTGGGCGCTGGTGGCACGGCCTCTGCGTCCACCAAGCCATGCCCCATCTGGTCCAGCTCCTCCTGCCGCTCACCGACAACGCGGGACGCCGCTTCGACGAGCGGAAGTTCGCGGCCGTCCGCCGCGAGCTGACGCAGCGCTTCGGCGGCGTCACCGCGTACATGCGATCGCCGGCAACCGGTCTGTGGAAGAAGGACACGGGCGATGTCGACCGCGACGATGTCGTGATTATCGAGGTGATGGTCGACGCGCTCGATTTCGAGTACTGGAAGAGCTACCGCGAGCAGCTCGAGGCGGCATTCAGTCAGCAGTCGCTGGTTTGCCGCGCGAGCCTCATCGACGTGTTGTAGCGGCGGGGTGCTTACGAACGCTGGCGGCCATCACCGTCGCCGGACATCGGCGCCATCGCGGTAAACCGCTTGTCGACCAGGCGTTCGGTTCGTGATTGCAGATTATCTGAAGCGTCGCGGACGGAGACCGACTGGGCGGACCCGGAGCGGCCGGACTTCATGAGCGCGTCGAGGTCGGCCTGGATCTGGGCGATGCGCGTGAACTGCAGTCCGAGCTCGCGACGATTGGCGCGGGCAATTTCTTCCATCTCCACGAGCCGCCGTTCGAACTCTTCAGCAAGGCGGAGCGGCGCCGCGCGGCGGTCGCCGCTGCGCCGCCGGTCGCCGCCGCCGGCACGCCGTTCATCGTTCGGGTTTTTTCTCATCATCGGGGGCCTGCCACGGTTCGGGGCCGGGATGGAGCAGGGCATCGACATCGCGCTTGAGCCCCCGGATCGAGGTCTCCAGTTCGCGCACCCGCGCTTCGACGGCGTCGCGGCTCGGCCGTTCTGCGTGTCGGCGCTCGTGTCCGTCCCAGGCCATCTACGTCAGTTCAAAGCACACCTGATGCCGCAGGCGTCAACACGAATCGTCCAACGATCTCGATGGGTATGCTTGAGCGGTCAAAAACGGGCACACAAAAACAGGGGGTCCCTTGGCCCTCGCTTTCCCCAACTTGGGCACGGCGAGTTCCCGCATCGAGCCAACGGCAGCGCACCGCGCCCCGTCTAAGGTCTACATCGTAGACTTATGCCGCCGCCCGCCTATCTCGGTGAGTTCGAACAGCTGCTCCTGCTGGCCATCGCCCGTCTCGGTGATAGGGCGTATGGCCTCGACATCGCCCGCGAGCTCGAGGACCGCGCCGGACGCGTCGTCTCGCGCGGCGCGCTCTATACCTCGCTCGACCGGCTCGAGGACAAGGGGCTGCTGCGCTGGAGGGCGGCCGAAGGGACGCCGGCCCGCAACGGCCTGCCTCGCCGCCTCTACGTCGTCACACCCGCCGGGATGGCGGCGCTGCGCGCCTCGCGCGACACGCTGCGGCGGATGTGGCATGGCCTCGAGCACCTGTTCAAGGAGCCGACGTCGTGACGACGCAGACCCCGCCGCGCGTCGCCGAGTGGCTCCTCCGCCGCACGCTGCCCGCCGGCACGCGCGGCCAGTCGATCCTCGGCGATCTCGTCGAAGAGTGGCGCGAGGCCGGGGCAACGCCGCGGGCGACGCTCCGGTTCTGGCGTCACGCTCTCTCGCTCGCTCTGCGCTATAGCGTGAAGCACGACCGTTCCCACGGCCACCCTCCCGAACGGAGTGACGATATGTTCCTCGACAACCTGCGCAACGATCTCCGCTATGCCGTCCGCTCGTACGCGAAGGCGCCGGCGTTCACGCTGATCATCCTGACCACGCTGGCGCTCGGCATCGGCGCATCGACGGCGATCTTCTCGATGGTCAACGGCATCCTGCTGCAGCCGTTGCCGCTGCCCGATCCCGACCGCCTCGTGTATGCCAACGAGGTCAACGGCAAAGGCGTCGTCATCTCCATGGCCTGGCCCAACTATGTCGACTGGCGCGCGCGCGCCCAGTCCTTCCAGTCGCTCGCGAACTCGCGCGACGAGCCGTACACGTTGACCGGGGTCGATCGGGCGCAGCGGCTGCGCGGCCGCCGCGTCACCGGCAATTTCTTCCAGACGCTCGGCGTCTCGCCGGTTCTCGGCCGCGGCTTCACCGAGGAAGACGATCGGCCAAACACGCCGCCGGCCGTCGTGATCAGCGAGCCGTTCTGGCGGACGCAGCTTGGCGCCGATCCCGCGATCATCGGCCGCACGCTGCAGCTCAACGACGCCGCGCACACCGTGGTCGGCGTGCTGCCGCGCGATTTCCAGTTCGTGCGCCCTTACGACGTGTTCGTGTCGATGGGACCGATGGCCGGGGAACGGAACCTGCTCGACCGCGGCAACCATACCGGCTTCTACGCCCTCGGCCGCCTGAAGCCGGGAGTCTCGGTCGAGGCCGCCGGCGCCGAGCTGCGGTCGATTGCGGCGTCGCTCGAGCATGAGTACCCCAACACCAACACCGGCGTCAGCGTCCGGGCCGAGCGGCTGGCCGATCGACTGGTGACCGATATCCGGCTGACGTTGCTGGTGCTGTTCGGCGCGGTCGGGTTCCTGCTGCTCATCGCCTGCGTCAACGTCGCCAACCTGCTGGTGGCGCGCGGCGCCGCTCGGCAGCACGAGCTCGCGGTCCGGGCGGCGCTCGGCGGCAGCCGGCGGCGACTGGTGAGCCAGATGCTGGTCGAGAGCACGCTCGTCTCGATCGCCGGCGGCGCGCTCGGCGTCGGCGCCGGCGCCTGGCTGCTGCGCGCGCTCGTTGCCGTCGCGCCGGAAGGCACGCCGCGGATTGCGGACGTCAGGCTCGACGCGGCGGCGCTCGCCTTCGCCTTCGCCGCCGCAGCGATCTGCGGCCTCGTCTTCGGCGCGCTGCCGGCGTTTCAGGCTTCAGGCGACGCCGGTCAGCAGGTGCTGGTGCGCGGCCGCGCCGCCGGCTTCGCGTCGCGCTCGCACCGCCTGCGGCGCGGGTTGATGGTGGTCGAAACCGCGCTCGCGCTGGTGCTGCTCACCGGCGCCGGGCTGATGATGCGGACGCTGCACGAGCTGACGCAGGTCGAAACCGGCTTCCGCAGCGATCACCTGGTCACCACGCGGTTCAGCCTGGCCGGCGAGCAGTGGACCCGGCCGAAGCGGGTCGCGTTTTACAACGAGCTGCAGTCGCGGCTGCGCGCGGTCCCCGGCATCAGCGACGCGGCGTTCACCTACTCGCTGCCGATCGACGGATCGAACTGGAACTCGATCTTCATCGTCGGCGACAAGCCGGTGCCGCCGCGCTCGCAGCTGCCGAGCGCCGCGTTCACGCCGGTCAGCGCCGGCTTCTTCGAGACGATGGGGATGCGGCTGATTCGCGGCCGCTTCTTCGACGGCACCGATTCGGCCACCGCGCCGAAGGTGACCGTAATCAACGAGTCGCTGGCGAAGCGGTTGTGGCCGGGCGAGGACGCGGTCGGCAAGCGGCTGAAGCAGGGATGGCCGGAGACGCCGAACGAATGGCGCGAGGTGGTCGGCGTGGTCGCCGACGTGAAGTTGAACGGCGTCGCCGCCGAGACGCCGATGCAGGCCTACCTGCCGCTGCCGCAGGAGCCGCCGGAATCGATGGCGATTGTCGCGCGCACGCAGGGGGATCCCGCCGCGGCCGGTCCCGCGATCGAAGCGGCGATGCAGCAGCTGAACAAGGACCTGCCGCTCTTCCAGATCCGCACGATGGACGACGTGCTCGGCACCTCGCTGGCGCGCCAGCGGATGTCGATGCTGGTGTTCGTGATCTTCGCACTCGTCGCGCTGACGCTGGCGTCGATCGGGCTGTACGGCGTGGTGGCGCACGGCGTCACCGAGCGCATGCACGAGATCGGCGTGCGCATCGCGCTCGGCGCCGAGCAGTGGCACGTCGTCGGGATGATTGTCCGGCAGGGGCTCTCGATGGCGCTCGTTGGCACGGCGATCGGCGTCGCCGGCGCGATCGCGCTGTCGCGATGGATTCAGAGCCTGCTGTTCGGCGTGACCGCGACCGATCCCGCGACGCTCGCTGCCGTGGTGACGGTGCTGCTGGCGGTGGCCGTGGTGGCGTGCTCGGTGCCGGCGTGGCGGGCGACGCGCGTCGACCCGACCAGCGCGCTGCGCGCCGAGTAGGGGCTGGGGACTAGGGACTGGGGGCTGGCTGCGTCAGACGGCTGGACCGAAATACGACGCGAGCGGTGTCGCCAAAATCCAGGTCACATAGGGGGCCGCGATTAGCGCAAATAGTCCGGCTGTCAACCGCCATCCCTCACCACCTCTGGTCGTGAAGGCGTACCAAGGGATGACGACAGGCCACGCGGTAATTGCAAAGTAACCAAAATCGAGCACGGAGCCGACGCCTGTTCGACGTGCGTCCTTCTGCAGCCAGCAGACGATGGCGAGCAGCGGACCGGCCTGCATCATCAAGCCGATGAATGGGTGGGGAGCCACCCGCAGCAGCGCATAAGGTATCGCGGCGATCGAACACGACAGGGCAACGATCTTCGCGGTCGTCAACGTGAGGTCGCTGGTGCGCGAAGCCATCCCTCGACATCATGTTCAACGCGGCGGCTCGGGCAAATTCGAGGCGTGCAGGTGAACGATCAGCCACCGGCCGCCGCTGCGCCGCAGCACCACGGTTCTGCGGCTGCGCCTTGCGTCGCCGAGGTGAAACGTGACCAACGCGACATCGCCGAATGACTGCGTCTCGAGGTCGAGAGGCGTCAGCGTCAGGGGCGGCGCGTTCGCGGGGCGTTTGAAGAGCGGCTCGAACGCGTTGCGAATCGCGGCTTTGCCGCTGACGCGCGCCGGCGTCGACGGCGTCGGCATGAACACGGTCGCGTCGTCATCGAAGCTGGCGAGCAGGAGATCCATGTCGGCGGTCTCGATCGCCTTCACCAGCGCACGAGCGGTGTCGAGCGGGCCGGCGGCAGCAGGCTGCGCCGATACCGCTCCGGGCAGCATGGCCAGCGCCAGCGCGGCGGCCGACGCGTTCAGGCCCATCCCAATTGCTTCAGGCTGATGCCGTCGTTCCAGATCTTCGTCATGTGACGGATCCGATCGCCGTCGAAATTCATGACGTAGACGTAATCGGCTTCGACGCGCTTGCCGGTCGGCGGCACCGGCCCGCCCTGTCCGGTGTGCGTGCCGCGGAAGACGCCGTAGGCGGCGACGTTCTTTCGCGCCTCGTCGACCGCGAACGAGCGGATCTCGTAGCTGCCATCGGGCACCGGCGTGAACAACCCTTTCATCCAGTCGGTGTACCCCTGGAGCGTCTTGACGTCTGCCAGCGCGCCGGTCTGGGCGGCGAACGTCGCGCCCGGATGACAGTACTGCTGGCACCCTTCCCAACCCTTGCCGGTTTCGCACGCATCGAAGAACCGCTCCGCAGTCTCTTTGATAGACGCCATGGCTGCTCCTTGACTCTTGAACGAAGGGAATTCTCCTGTGCGGCGAACGATCTGAAGCGCGCCCAGCTTAGCGCAAATGAGCGCTCGACCAATCAGCAAGGCGCCGACGACTTCGACTGCAGTAACCTGACCGCTGTCGATGGAGGCGAACCAAACGCGATCTGGAAGCGGGTATCGGCTCAGACGAGCGGCGCTCGACGATGCCAGCGCGGTTGCAGAGATCTGGCGTGCGGGATGGCTGGATGGTCACGCGGGCAACGTTCCCGAGGGCCTCGTCCGTCACCGGCAGGATATCAACGACTACGTCCCGCGCGCCCGCGACCGGATCGACACGATGTGGGTCGCGGCCTCGCACGAAGGCCGCGTGCTTGGGTTCGTGGTCGTCAAGGACGACGAGCTCGAACAGGTGTATGTCGATCGCTCGGCGCGCGGCAGCGGCGTCGCCGCGGCGCTGCTGCGGCAGGGCGAAGACGAGGTTCGCAGAGCCGGGCACACGCGCGCGTGGCTCGCGGTCGTCGCTGGCAACGCGCGCGCCCGTGCCTTCTACGCGCGGCAGGGATGGCGCGACGCGGGGCCGTTCATCTACCATGCGGAGACGGCGGAGGGGACGTTCCCGGTACCGTCGCATCGGTACGAAGTCGATCTCGCGTGATGATTCGCCGCATTGCGATCGATACAGGGCCTTCTGCCTTCGGCCTTCTGGCCCTCCCACCTTCCGCCCTTCCGCCCTTTCGCCCTTCCGACCGTCCGCCCTTCCGCCCTTCCGACCTTCCGTTCCGTCGCGCTCCCCGTCCGCGCTGATAAGATCGCCTGCTGGGAGGCCGTGATGGATCGCGTCATTCGCGGGACCAAGCTCGTCTTCGTCATCCTGCTCTTCGTGCTCGTCGGCGCCGGCGTCCGCGCCCAGAACCCGGTGCAGCCGCTCACCGACACGCCGCCGCCGCGCGAGCCGCTGACGCCGGCGCCCAACCGCGCCGCCGGGGAGGGCGCGGGGCCGTTCCAGACGATGGTCGTGCGCGGCGCGATGCTCATCGACGGCACCGGCGGCCCGCCGCGCGGGCCGGTCGACATCGTCGTCTCGCAGAACCGGATTACGGCCATCCGCAACGCCGGCACGCCGGGCGTGCCGCTGCGCCCCAACCGCCCGCCGCGCGCCGATCACGAAATCGACGCCACCGGGATGTACGTGATGCCCGGCTTCATCGACGCGCACGTGCACGCCGGCGGCGCGCCGAAAAATCCCGAGGCTGAATACGCCTACAAGCTCTGGATGGCGCACGGCGTCACCACCGTGCGCGGCGTGCCGCTGACCGAGAACGCGCTGGCGGTGAAAGAGAAAGAGCGCAGCGCGCGCAACGAAATCGTCGCGCCGCGGATCTTCAACTACCAGCGCCCGGGCGCGGGCTGGACCAAGGGCGTCCCCCAGACGCCGGAGGCCGCGCGCGAGTGGGTGAACTGGGCCAAGAACAACGGCGTCGACGGGCTGAAGCTCGGCTCGGAGCGGCCCGACCTGATGGCGGCGCTGCTCGACGAGGCGAAGAAGCTCGGGATGGGCTCGACCGCGCACCTGGCGCAGACCGGCGTCGTGCAGATGAACGCGATCAAGGCGGCGCGCCTCGGCCTCGGCACGGTGACGCATTTCTACGGCCACTTCGAATCGCTGCTCAAGGACTACGTCGTCCAGCCCTACCCGGTGACGCAGAACTACAACAACGAACAGGATCGCTTCAGCCAGGTGGCGCGGCTGTGGGACAAGATCTATCCGCCCGGCAGCCCGGAATGGAAGGCCTACCTCGAGGAACATCTCAAGCTGGGCACGACGTTCGACCCGACGCTGACGATCTATTCCGCCGGCCGCGACGTGATGCGTTTCCGCGCCGCCGAGTGGCACGACAAGTACACGCTGCCGTCGCTGATGGAGTTCTACACGCCGGATCGCAACAATCACGGCGCTTACTGGTACGACTGGACGACCGAGGATGAAGTCGCGTTCCGCAACTTCTATCAGGTGTGGTTCAAGCTGATGAACGACTACAAGAAGATGGGCGGGCGCGTGACCACCGGCTCCGACTCCGGGTTCATCTACCAGACCTACGGCTTCGGCTATATCAACGAGTTCGAGCTGCTCCAGGAGGCGGGCTTCCATCCGCTCGAGGTGATCCAGGCGGCGACGATGAACGGCGCGGCGACGCTCTACGAGCCGATGCACCGCTCGCCGGAGATCGGCGTCGTCCGCGAAGGGATGCTGGCCGACATGGTGATCGTCGACCAGAACCCGCTGCAGAACTTCAAGACGCTCTACGCCAACGGCACCATCCGCCTGAACGACAAGACCGGCAAAGTCGAGCGAGTCGGCGGCATCAAGTGGACGATCAAGGACGGCATCGCCTACGACGCGAAGAAACTCGCCACGGATGTGCAGGCGATGGTCGAAAAGCAGAAGCGGGCGCCGAAGAAAACGACGACCGCGGCGCAATAGGGGCTGGGGGCTGGCTGAGGCTCTCCCGGCAAAATGAAGCTTGGAGCTGGCCGAAGAACGGCCAGCCCCAAGCCCCTAGCCACTAGCCCCGATTTCTGGTCGCGTCAGCGTTAGCGGCCGCGACCAGCTTGGCGAGCATCACGTTCGCCATCCCCGACGAACCGTCACCCGACACGGCGATCTCGGGCACCACCTTGACCTTGTTCTCGCCGAGGATCGTAGCGATCTGCATCGCCGTAAACCCGCTCTCGCCGACGGCGGCGACGCCCTGCTTGTAGGCATCTGCCTTCGCCGCGCCGACCGCCCGCAGCGCCGACGCTTCCGCCTCGCCCGACAGCCGGATCGACGCCGCCTGACCCTGGGCGCGCAACTCGATCGCGCTGCCCTCGCCGCGCGCCTGCTCCGCGGCAGCGAGCGCGTTCTGCTGCGCCACCTTCACCATCTGCTCCGAGCGGACGACCTCGCCCTGCAGGTTGGCCACGGCGGTCTCGCGCTCCAGCGCCTGGCGCGTCACCTGCGCCTCTCGCTGGACCTCGTAGGTGCGCTCGAGCTCCTCGGCGATTTTGCGGTCGGTCTGCGTCTTCATCAGCTCTGCCGGCGGCGCGATGTCGCCGATCAGCGTGTCGATGCACTCGACGTCATAGGCCTCGATCGCCTTCTTGATGTCGAGGAACGCGTGCCGCTGCCGATCCGACCGCGCCGACAGGAACTCGAGCACCGACACTTCCTGCGCCGAGTTGCGGAAGTAGTTGCCGACCGTCGGCTGCAGCACGTGATCGACCAGGTTCTGCATCGACCCGACCCGCGAGATCACCCGCGGCGCGTTGCGCATGCCGATGTGAATGATCTGCGAGACGTCGAGGCTGAACGAGAAGCCGTCCTTCGAGCGGACGATGATCGACGACAGCCGCGCGTCGTAGTGATGCGCCTCGGTCTGCTGCGCCCAGTTCAGGACGATGTTGGTGGTCGGCACCAGCTCCACCTTCATCACCTTGGTGTTGAGCGGATGCTTGCCCGGCAGCAGCGGCTCCATCCACACGCCCTTGCGGCCGCGCTCGACGAGATCGCCGTGCGTGAACTCCTCACCAGACACGTCGATGTGCTCGCGGCCGACGTAGCTGACGACGACGCCGACGTAGCCGATCGGCACCTCGACGAGCGGCACCTGCTCAACCTGCACCAGCCACGGGTTCAGGTTCCACGAACCGGACAGCAGCACATCCTCCTGCAGGCCGCGGCACCCGCCGGCATCGATGAACGCCTGGCCGCGCTGGAAGCTCTCGTGGCCCGGCACGCTCGGCCCCGCCATGTCGCCGGCCGGAATCGGGCGGCCGTCGAGCATCGTCACGATGCCGACGCGATCGGGCTGAACCTGATGCACGCGCAGCTCCGCGGCGGTGACGCCGACCTTCGACGCGTTCGCGGCGGTGACGACGTCGAAGAGCGCCGGGTTGATGCGGTAGGTGCCGGCGGTGAGGAACGCGATCTGGCGGCCGCGCTCGCCGCCGCCGGTGAGGAACGCTTCGGCGTCTTGAAAGTTATTGCACGGCACGCTCTTCGCGAGCACGCGCTCGCTGGGGATCGCGGCGCCGTCGGCGGCCACCACCAGCGCGATGTCGCCCGGCCGCACGACAACCGTCGGCACCTTGATCACGCGATAGCGCCAGCGCCACAGGCCGAAGTGCCAGCCTGGCGACAGCATGCGCGCCTGATAGCCGGCCTCGCCCTGCATCGCGATGATTCGGCCCGATGCGAGCGGCTGGCCGAAGCGCTTGACGACGAGGCCCGATTCATCGGCGGCAATCACCCAGGTGCTGAGGAGAACGAGCTCCGCGGCGACGCTCACGATCGCCGCGACGACGAAAACGGCGACCAGGTGGTCGAGAAGAACATCCAGCATGGCTATGTGGCCCCCAGCGCGAACACGCTTACGTTCGCGTGAAAGCCTCACGGTGCATGAGCTGGTCCGGGCCTTTTCCGGCCAATTCCTCACGATGTTCAGGAGTATCAGTAATTGAATCGCGAATGATCCGTGCTCTAATGACGAAGTATGCGACTTGTCGGCTGGACCGGACCGCCCCCCTCGCGCGCGCTCGTCGAGCGGCTGAAGGGCGCCGACATCGGGATCGATCGAGAGGAACGGACCGGCCTGCCGCTCGTCGCCGCGACCGCTACATCGACGCGCGTGCCGGCGCCGCGCGCTGCACGCGGGCGCTGGGTCTGGGTGTCAACGGCGGCGGTGCCCGCGGCGCGGGTCACGGACGCCGTGCTGCGCGGCGCGTACGACGTCATCGGATTGAGCGCAACGGGGGCATTCGACGCGCTCGTCGCGCGGCTCGAGGAGCTGTTGACGCCGGAACCGGCACCGCCGCCGGCCGAACACATCGTGCAGAACAGCCTCGCCTCGCAGGCGGTATTGCGGCAGGTGGCGCGGGTGGCGCGAACCTCGATGGCCGTGCTGCTCACCGGCGAAACCGGCACCGGCAAGGAGGTGACCGCGCGGCTGATTCACGCGTGGTCGCCGCGGCACGAGCGGCGGTTGGTGCCGATCAACTGCGCGGCCATCCCGAACGAGCTGATGGAGGCGGAGCTCTTCGGCTACGCCCGCGGCGCCTTCTCCGGCGCGGTGCAGTCGTACGACGGCCAGCTGATGGCGGCGGCCGGCGGCACCGTGTTCCTCGACGAGATCGACGACACGCCGCTCGAGACGCAGATCAAGCTGCTGCGCGTGCTCGAGGATCACGTCGTCAGCCGGCTGGGCGAGAACGACTGGCACGAGGTCGATTTCCGGATCGTCGCCGCGACCAACCGCGATCTGGTGCCGCTAGTCGCGGCCGGGCGGTTCGGCGCGGATCTCTACGAGCGGCTGGCCATCGTCCAGATCCGGCTGTCGCCGCTGCGCGAGCGGATCGACGACCTGCCGGTGCTGGCGCGGCACTTCCTCGATCGCTTCGCGCGCGAGAACCGGCAGCCTCGGATCGAGACGATCCGGCCCGACGCCCTGGCGGCGATGGCGGCATATCCGTGGCCGGGCAACATCCGCGAGCTGCGCAACGTGATCTACGAGGCGCTGGTCTACAAGCGCGCCGGCCGGGAGCTGCTGCTGTCGGATCTCCCCTCGCGCGTGCTGCGGACATCATCGCGCCGCGGCGCACTGGTGGACGGCGGCACGCTGCGCCAGCGGCTGCAGGCCGGAGCGCTGAACCTGCGCGACGAGATTCGCGCGCTCGAGGAGACGGCGTTGAGCGCGGCGCTCGAGGAGAGCGGCGGCAACGCGACGCAGGCGGCGAGGCTGCTCGGCGCGGTGGGACGAGGCGCAGCGAGAG
>Ga0207645_10001603_pt1 | contig 18435 bp, 14 predicted proteins | sample KBSM53metaG_FD_184331 | JGI IMG/M metagenome (GOLD analysis project Ga0207645, IMG submission 184331) | Miscanthus rhizosphere microbial communities from Kellogg Biological Station, Michigan, USA - KBS M5-3 metaG (SPAdes) (version 2) | ecosystem: Host-associated > Plants > Roots > Rhizosphere >...
ATATAGCCAGTTGCCGCGAGTATTGCCGATTGCGTAACGCCGTTCGAATCCATAATTCGCACGCGATTCGCATAATCGCGGTCTTGCCAGCCATTTTCTTCCTGCAAGCTTCCTCCGTTCAGTGAACCGAGGTGATGATGAATATCAAAAATTTCCATACCCTCTCCTAGAATCATTGGCGAATGCCCGTCAGAGCGGTCTTCCGTCCCCCAGGTGTTTTCATGCTCGTAGGGATAGTTTGTCTGACAACGAGCTTCGCCATCGGCTCATCGCCAAGCAGCGCGATTGTGCTCCGACCAAACAGTGATGCAAAAATAATCGCGGGCGCGACGTTGCTCCTGGTCATGTGATGCATTCAACTCCTTTACCGCAGTGCTCCTACTAGGATCATGCGCCTCAACGGGTGTCAAATTCCGAGCCGGTCAAGTCGCGATGAGAATCTGCAAGCGGATTTCACGACCGTGCTGGCGCCCGTTGGACTGTCCCGTATCTACTAGTTCAGTGGAGTGATTTTCCGAAATTCCCAGCTGGCTGGCTCTGTAAGAGGCTGTTTTTACGGTAGGAGCAGATTGGCATGGCTGTTGCCCCTAACAAGCATAGAACCAAGAAAGTTTACGGAAAGGAGATGTTATATGAATGGCGTGAACAAGAAACCGCTGATCGCATCGATTGTTTTTGCAGCATTCGCTTCAACTTTCTTCGTCGGTTGTTATTACGATCGCGATGATCACTGGGGATATCATCGTTCCCGAGACTACAGCTACTATGATCGGGACCGCTATTATGATCGTGGCCATTACGATCGCGATCGTTACTATGACCGTGACTGGCGCAGCGACAGATACGATCGCTGGAGTGATTACCGCGATCGAGACGATAGCCGCCGCTGGAGTCGCGTTGATCCCATCGATCCCATGAGATCCCACTACAACGACTAAGCGTCTCTACCAATTCCATGCGGGGCTCGATCTTTCGCGCCCCGCTGCTGCCATCGACAAATTCCCCCCGCACTTTCGGCGGAGCAGCCGGCCGATAGCGCTTTTTTAATGCACCGACCCCACAGACTGCCGTAAGATGCTAACGATTTCGCGCCGCGCATTTGCACAAAATTGTCAACCCTTGCCCAGTTATTTCCCCTTCGGTTGCAGAGGATTACCTCGCTCTTCTAGTCCATAAACTCCGCCAAATGGGCATTCCTGCTACAGATACTTTGCTCCGCACCGGTAAGGAACCGCCTGGGCATTGGCCTTGCTACGAGTGCGCGCCATAGCGTTAAAACGAAATGGAGCAAGGGAACGATGATTGAACCTGATCAGTTAACCGACCCGGAGCGAAAATTGTGGGCCAACGTGCTACTCCAGGCACAGAGCGATATCAGCGCGCGCGATCCAATCGCGCGCTCCGCGCGACGCTGGTTTTGTGCGCGGGACGATTCCATCGGCAGTTTCATCTGGGTGTGCCATCACTTGTCTTTGGATCCCGACGCCGCGCGCGAACGCGTCCTAAGGAATAGCAATAACAAAGCGCGCGAGCCGCTGACCGACTTGGCCCAAGCCAGCAACCGCGCGGCATAAGCCGTCTTCAGTAGTCTGTGAACGAGCCGCTCGTCGAGCGAGAGTTCGGCGAACGGCTCTTCTTTGTTAGCAAACGATTCTCTCACGCCGGAATTGCGACGACTTTAAGGCACGTCGCCACAGCGGCAGATTTTCCCGACTGACTATCCTCAATTAAAGCTCCTGAAGTGTTAGAACGACTGGGCGGGCGTTTGACGCATTCGTCACGTTCACCGCAGCACTTTCTCTCTCTCTGCACTTTAATCAGACGCAAATGAGTTCGTGCGACCGCTTCCTCCTGGACATTGTTGACGCCATGCAGTAAGTGAAATGCAAAAGGACCGAGGAGTAAATATGAGCGCGACACTGATTACCGGCTTGGGACTGGTCGGCACCTCGTATGCGCAGCATGCGCTAAAACGTGGCGAGAGCATTGTCTTCTACGATATGGCGCCCCGAAAGGATTTTCTTGCGCACAAGCTTGGCAGCGCAAATGTTACGGTCGTGCAGCGAGATATTCGTGATCTCCCGTCTCTCATCGAGACCATTCAGAAATACAAATGCGACACGGTGATTCACACGGCGGGTCTAATCGGCGGCAAAGTGGCCAATCCGGTCTATACCGGGTTGCAGATCAACGTCATGGGTACGATCAATGTTGCGGAAGCGGTGCGCCTCACCGGGGTGAAGCGCCTGGTGCAGATCAGCACTTTCGGAATTTACGACCGGCGTAAAGGCGAGCCGAATCCCATTGACGAAGACTTTCGCCGCGGTCCAGGAGAAGCCTACGGCAACTCCAAAGTCGCCAAGGAGTTGATGGTCGAAGCGTATCAGCGCTTATTTGGCTTCGAGTTGATCGTGCTTCGCCTGGCCAACGTGTATGGCGTCGGCCATTTTGCCGGAGGCTCAGGCGGCGGCGAAATGGTGCAGAACATGCTGCAGACCGGCATTAAAGGGGGCGTCGTGAAGATCAGCCAGGAAGTCGCCCGCGACTTTGAATATGTTTACTACAAAGACCTGGGGCGCGCTCTCGACAAAGCCGCCACCACACCGTTGAAGGAACCGGTAACCCTGAACATCGGCACCGGCGTCGTGATCAAATTCGACGATCTCGTCGCGGTTGCAGAAAAATTGTTGCCGAAGCTCCAGGTAGAAATCATTCCGGGACAACGGCCGCGCTCGGCGAAACAGCCGATGGTTATTGCGAAAGCCAAGCAGGTGCTCGGCTGGACGCCGGAATACGACATCGAGGCCGGATTTAAAGATTACATTGAGGAACTGAAGGCACTCCAGTAGCCTAGAGACTCGGCTCTCCGTGCCCCGGTGGTGAATCAAAGGCGCTAAAGCGGCATCTCGCCGCGCTTGCCGCTTTTATAACCCCGATAGCGCAAAGTCTTTCCATCGGTCTCCACGATAATCGCCCCATCTTCATCGGTGCGCAGCACTTCGACGCCCGCCGTCCGATAACGCTCCAGCATTAGCTTACGGCTCGCTTCGTTGCGGCTGCGCGCCCCAGCGGAAACGATCGCCAACTTTGGGTTGACCGCCCGGATGAATTCCGGCGGGCTCGCCGCCGCATTGCCATGACGTGGCAGCGTCATGACCGTGCTGGGAATTTTTTCCGGCGTCTTCAACAGTATAGCCTGGTCACCGACATCGATATCGCTTGTGAATAAATAACTGAAACTCCCATATTCGAGACGGATCACCGCCGGAGCCTCGCCGGGCTCGTCCGGTGCAGGATAGAGCACGCATATTTTTACCTGATCGAGCATTCGGCAAGGCTCGCGATCGTTCAATGCCATCCGCGTAACTGCCGCTTTGGCGAGCGCCTCCTCTAAATCGTCGAATCGGCTGGTTTGGCCTTTGGCAGATCCCGACCAGAATTCCCGTGGCGAAAACTCATTGACGATCGTCCGCATGCCGCCATAATGATCGATGCGCGCATGGGTGACCACTAGGTAATCGACCCGATGGATTTTTCGCGAACGCAAAAATGGCGCGACGATCGCTTCGCCGGTATCGAACGCCGATGTGGCTGCACCGCCGGCATCGATTAACATAATTTTTGAGCCGGGCAATTCGACCACCGCCGCATCTCCTTGTCCGACGTTAAGATGAGTTATCCGCAAATCATTCCGCTGCAGCCGTTCACCCCACCAGTATGCCCCGGTGGCGCCAAGCGAAACGAGCGCAACGACCATGGCCGCGACCAAATGGATTTTTTTTCTGAGCGCGAGCGAGCCGATCAGCAAAGCGTAAAGAAGCACGACTTCCAGCCCGTTCGGAGACGGCACGCCGAAATTGGCTAACGGCAAATGCGCCAGCAGGTTAACCAGCCAAGTCGTCAATGTGGCCAATTTCTCCGCCAGCCAAACCAGCCCGCTACCAAGCTCCGGGGCCGCTAGAGAAAGAAAGCCGATACCCAGACCCAACGGCACGACGACAAAGCCGACCAGCGGAACGATGATCGGATTGGCGACAAACCCGGCAAGCGAAAGATGGCCGAAATAATGCGCGATCAACGGGCCCGTTCCGAGCGTCGCAAACAACGGAACGCCAAGGTGCATGGCCAGCTGGCGCAACTTTGCTCGGAGCCAACTTCTTTCGATCGGCAACTCGTCGGTTTTTTTCTTGGGAAACCAATCGTTGATCTTCCGCATGCCCCAGACGATGAACAACACGGCCAAAAAGGATAATTGAAAAGAAATGTCGGCGATCACCGCGGGCCAAACCAGAGCGATCAGCAACGCTGCCAGTGTGAGGCTCGCGAATATTTCTTCCTCACGGTTCATCAAAACGGCCAGTTCATAGACACCGATCATGATCGCTGAGCGAACCGTCGGCACCATCGCACCGGCCAGTGCCGTGTAGAAGATCACCGCCAGAAAGGAAAAAAATGTGGCGAGTTTTAAGAGATTAACGCGCAACAGCAAATAGGTGCTCAACCCCGTGCCCAAACGAATCAATGTGAACACGACCAGCCCCAACATGGCGACGTGCAGCCCCGATATCGATAGCACGTGATTGACGCCCGCATCGGTATAGGCCGAACGCATCTCTCTCGTGATTCCGCCCATATCGCCGACCACGAGCGCATTCATCAATGCAGCGGCATCCGGTGAAAAATTGTGATCGACATATCGTCGGATCTGGCGCCGCAGCCCCTCGACAAAATCGCGCGCTCGGCCGGGATTACGAGAGACTAGCTCGAACTCCCGGTCGTCCTCGACAAAACCGGTAACGTAAATACCCCGTTGCGCCAGAAAGGTCGCATAATCAAAGCCGCCCGGATTGCCTGCATCACGGGGTGCCACCGGCCGTATCCGCAACCGCAATCGGTCGCCGTAACGCCAGTCGCGCCGGACCGTGCGCACGATGAACAGAAGATTCCCGGTGATTTCCTGCGCTCCGGTCGGATGCCAGATTCGCTCCGCATTGAGTTGAAAGCGCGTGCGGTTGATAAGCTTTTCCGGCTCGGATTGCAGCACTCCCTCGAGATAAATCCGCTCATCGTGGCTGGTGAAACCGCGCAGGTGATGCGCTGGGAATTCCGGAAAGAGCAACTCGCGATGGCGCGCGTATCCGACCCCAAATGCGACGGCGGCAATGAGGACCAGCAGCGACCACCGGCGCCAGCGCGACCAGAAAGCAAGCGCCAGCGGCAACAGCAGCGCCAGGAGCGCTTGCGGCGCGATCGTCCAGGGCGCTAGCGCTTGCCCGAACAGCAGTGCCAGTGTCGGAGCGGCCAGCCAAGCCGACGGATGGAGCCTGGTTGCAGCTTCATCGCTCCGCGCTCGTGCTGCTGTCGACATCATGTTGCTCAGTGCAACGGATCATGCAGGGCTTGTAAAATGTCTTGGGCGATGCGCTGGTTCATCAACGGAACTTGAAGCAACTCGTCCAAAGTAGCAGCTTCGATTCTTTTGACGCTGCCGAAGGCACGGAGCAGCGCGCGTTTGCGTGCGCCACCGACACCGGGAATACGATCCAGAGCGGAATAAAGAGTTTGCCGTGAGCGCAGCTTGCGATGGTGGGTAATCGCAAAACGATGCGCCTCGTCGCGTACTCGCTGGAGCAGAAACAATGCGTTCGAATTGCGCTTGAGAATCACCGGATTGCTTTGTCCCGGCAGAAACACGCGTTCTTCGGAACGCTCGATCTCGGCGCTGCGCGCCGCTGCTTGGACGCGCATCTTCGCCAACGCCACCGCGTCCACTCCTTCAATTCCGAGTTCCGCCATCGCCGTAAGCGCCATCGCCAGCTGCCCCCTACCGCCATCAACGACAATAAGATCCGGGAGATCGGCGTCTTCCTTACCGCGGGCAAAACGACGCTTGAGCATTTCGAGCATCATGCCGAAATCGTCGCCGCCGGAAGAAGCATCGATGGTTCGTATGCGAAAGTGGCGGTAAAACCCTTTGTCCGGTTCGCCATTGATGAATGTCACCATGGAACCGACCGCGTGCGCGCCGTGAATGGTTGAAATATCGAAGCATTCGATCCGCTGAGGATAGCGCTTCAAATGGAGGCTTTGCTCGAGTTCGCGCAGCATTTTTTCTCGCGCCCGTTCCTGATCATGCCGCTCGCCAAAACTCTGCTTCGCGTTATCCTCGGCCATTTGCACGAGATGGCGCCTATCGCCGCGCTGCGGACAAAGAATTTCTATTTTTTTCCCTTTGCGTTCGCTCAGATATTCTGCGCGAGCGTCCCGATCCTCAAGCTCGACGGGCACGAGAATCTCGTCAGGAATGAACCGTGGCCCTTGATAAAATTGGGTCAAGACGGATGCGACGATCTCTTCGTCAGGAAATTCAAGGTCTTCCAAAGAGTAAGACAGGTTGTCGGTGAGTTTTCCCTGGCGCACCAATAGGACTTGAACTTCGATGAATCCGCCCTCGCGGTAGAGACCGAAGATGTCCTGGTCGGCGCCCCAATGCGCCACCATACGCTGCTTCTCGAGCGTTTTCTCCACGGCCTGGATTTGGTCGCGAATGCGCGCCGCAGCTTCGAACTCCAGCGCCTCCGACTTCTGCTCCATTTTTTGCCGGAGTTCGGCGACGAGCTCCTGGCGTTTGCCATCGATGAACAGCATCGCCTGGCGCACGTGCTCCCGATAAACTTCTGCCGGAACCGGGAGAACGCAAGGCGCCATGCAGCGCTTGATTTGATACTGCAAGCAAGGCCGGCTCCGGTTGCGGAAATTGTGGTCGGTGCAATTGCGCAGCAAAAAGTGCTTTTCGATGATATCGATCGTTTCGCGCGCCGCCACGGCCGATGAGAACGGTCCGAAGTAGCGGCTGCCATCCTTGACGATTTTCCGCGTGGCAAAAATACGCGGCCACGGATCCGCCGTGGTCACTTTAATGCTGAGATAACTTTTGTCGTCCTTCAGCCGAATATTATAGCGGGGCTTGTATTGCTTGATCAGGTTGTTTTCGAGGATCAGCGCCTCTTTGTCCGAGGTGGTGACCAGCGTCTCGAAATCCTCGATGCGTTGCACTAGGAATTGCACCTGCGATCGCTCGTCCGCGCTGTTGAAATAAGCGCGTACACGCGAGCGCAGATCCTTCGCCTTGCCGACATAAATCACCTTACCCGCCTTGTCTCGCATCAAGTAGACGCCGGGACGGGACGGCAAGTTCGCGAGTTTTTCAGGAATCGTCTTCATGCTTCAAAAACATACGCCGCAACAATCCGCGCCGCGGCTTGCTGGGCACAGCTGACCTACATCCATTTCGCCCTTTGTCTAATATTACTGCTTAGATTCTAGCGCAAATGACGCCACCAAGTTACTCGCGGTGACACTTGGTTTGTCGGATAGGGAGCAGGGTGGCGCGGCCCAGTCGAGCTGGCGGTGAATGAATCAGTCCGAGCTTGCGCGCGCTGACCACGAACAACGGCAGGCCTAAATCACTGATCGGCGCTGGAGGTCAACGCCGACTCCCGAACGTTCAACTCTTGTTTCTGTAATTCCCGGATTCGATCGCGCAATTCGGCCGCGGTTTCGAATTCCAGCCGCTCGGCTGCCTGCTTCATTTCTTTTTGCAGCTTGCGCAGCAGGCGCGACAATTCGGCCGGGCCGTACTTTGCGGGCTTGTCCGCAGCTACGGGAACCTCGAAATAATCGGCCTCGTAAACCTTGATGAGCGGCGATCCCAGCGCCTTTACGATCGACTGCGGAGTGATGCCATTCTTCTCATTAAATGCGGCCTGCAACCGCCGCCGTCGCTCGGTTTCGTCGATCGCCCGTCGCATGGAATCAGTCATTGAGTCGGCATATAAAATCACCGTGCCGTACACGTTGCGCGCCGCCCGTCCGATGGTCTGGATCAGCGAACGGTCAGAGCGCAAAAATCCCTCTTTATCGGCATCGAGAATCGCGACCAGTGAGACCTCCGGTAGATCGAGACCCTCGCGGAGCAAATTGATCCCGACCAACACGTCGAATTGTCCCATGCGCAGCTGGCGAATGATTTCGACTCTTTCAATCGTCTCGATGTCCGAATGCAGGTAACGCACTTTGACGTTTAGATCTTGATAGTATTCCGTCAGATCTTCCGCCATGCGCTTGGTTAAAGTCGTCACCAGGACGCGTTCATTGCGCTCCACCCTCTTGCGGATCTCGTCGAGCAAGTCGTCCACTTGACTGCGTGCTGGCCGCACAATGATCTGCGGGTCCATCAACCCGGTGGGCCGAATCAATTGCTCGACGACTGCGCCTTCGCTGACGCCGAATTCGTATTGCGCTGGCGTCGCCGAAACATAAATCGTTTGATTCAGCATCGCTTCGAACTCGCTGAAATTGAGCGGCCGATTATCGAGGGCGGAGGGCAGGCGAAAACCATATTCGACCAAGGTTTCTTTGCGCGAGCGATCACCGCGATACATGCCGCCGATCTGCGGCACCGTGACATGGCTTTCGTCGATGAAAAGCAAAAAGTCCGCCGGGAAATAGCTGAGCAAGGTCGGCGGCGGCTCGCCCGGCTGCCGACCCGTGAGATGGCGCGAATAATTTTCAATTCCTGGACAAAAACCCATCTCTTCCAAAAGCTCGAGATCGTACAAGGTTCGCTGCTCCAGCCGTTGCGCTTCTAGAAGCTTGCGTTGCTCGCGCAGCTCTTTGAGCCGCGCTCTCAGCTCTTCCCGGATACCGAGGGTTGCCTGCTTCATGCGCGCGGCGCCGGTGACGTAATGGCTCGCCGGATAGATGGTCGCTTTGTCGATGCGCCGCAGCGCTTTGCCGCGGATCGGATCGATCTCGGCAATCGATTCAATACGATCATCGAAAAGCTCGATCCTCAGTCCGGAGCGGTCCTCGTATGCGGGAAAAATCTCCACGATATCGCCGCGCACCCGAAAGGTACCGCGATGAAAATCGTAATCGCTGCGCTGATACTGGATATCCACGAGTTTGCGGAGCATCTGATCGCGCTGGATGATCATTCCCTCTTCGAGATAGAGCATCATCTCGAAGTACGCTTCCGGCGAGCCGAGACCATAGATGCAGGAAACGCTGGCGACGATCAGGGTGTCGCGCCGTTCGAGAAGCGCCTTGGTTGCGGAATGGCGCAACTTGTCGATCTCGTCGTTGATCGACGCGTCTTTCTCGATGTAAGTATCGGTGGACGGCACGTAAGCTTCCGGCTGGTAGTAATCATAATAACTGACGAAATAGCGCACCGCGTTATCCGGAAAGAGCTCGCGAAACTCATTGTACAGCTGCGCCGCCAAGGTCTTGTTGGGCGCGATGACGAGCGTCGGCTTGTTCGCACGGGCAATCACGTTCGCCATGGTAAAAGTTTTACCGGAGCCGGTGACCCCCAAGAGCACCTGATTCCGGCGCTGCTCGCCCAGGCGATTGACAAGCTTTTGGATCGCTTGCGGCTGATCGCCTTGCGGAGCGAAATTCGCAGCGAGCCGAAACTGCCCATGATCTCGATCGCGCAGCTTTTCCATCATTATTTGTTTTGGCCGTAAAGCCGATCGATATAACCGCTCTTGTCGAGCTCCGTCAGCAGCCGGCTGTCGATAAATTCGCTCGGCCGATGTTGAGCGAAGCGCGGCTGAGTTTCGCTCAGATGATCGAGCACAGCCTGGACCGCGCTCTCTACAGCGTACGGTTTAGCCGGCATCTTCGCCGCATATTCCCAGGACTCCTCCAGTGCTTCCCGGTCCTTGGTGCCAAGAAATTTTCCGAGAATGCGCATGGTGTCTTCCTTGCGCGTCTTGAACAAGTGCACGCCGCGGACAATGGCGCGGAGAGCACGCGTCGCGAGCTGCGGATTCTTCTGCAGAAATGACCGCCGGGTCGCGATCGTCGAGCCTTGATATTCGAGCTTTAGGTCGGTGAGATCGACCATAAAATTCATTCCGGCTTTGCGCGCGAACAAAGTCCCCGGCGGCGAGAGAATCGTTGCCGATACTCGACCGGTTTGCAGTGCGCTCCACATTACGTCATTAGTGCCGAGTGCGAGCATTTTAACGTCCCGGTCCGCATCCAATCCTAAATGACGCAAAGCGAAACGCGCGTTTTTCTCGTAAGCGTCGCCGGGCCGTTGAATGCCGACGATCTTGCCTTTTAAGTCCTGCGCACCCTTCACTTCGGGTCGCGCGACAAAGACCATCGAGGCGTAGCGCGAAAAACCGCCTAGCATGACCACGTCTCGATTTTGCACCGCCACCGGAATCATCAAATACGCCGACATGATCGCCACATCCACCTCGTTGGCCACCAACGCCATTGGCGCGATTGAACCCGCTGTACGAACGATTTCGGCATCGATTCCTTCTTCACTAAAAAAGCCGGCTTCCTTCGCCACGTATGGAACCGAATGGGCCACGGCCCGTGCAGCATAGCCGATGCGCAGCTTGTCCGGCCTGGGTTGCGCGAGCGCGTAATTGCCAAGCGCCACTACGGCCGCAGCAATAGCTAAAGCGATTACCCTTTGAATCTGTTTCACTGGTTTATATCAGCTGAATATCGCCGAACGTGCGAGCGCTGAAAGCATAACAAGCCAACACTGCGGCGGCAACGCTCACCTGCTCGACGGTTGGTTATTTTGTATGATTGGCTACGGTAATCCGGCGCTACTCGCTGATCAGCAAAAACGAAGCGATGCAGTGTTTGGCTATTTGAGACGCGGGGGAAAATGAAGCTAACGGCCGTTGCTCTTCCAAATCCTTGCTAGACCTTCCGCGCTGACGCTGACGAGCCGACCCGGCTGATTGAACATCACTTTAGCGATGGATGGCGAAATTTCCTTGCCGAAGAGACAGAGACGTTTGCCGTTTTGCTGTTGGCCATTTGCCCAGGTCGCAAATTCGGCAGGTGTGGGCGTGTGACCGATATCAGCGGCACACCGGCGCACGATAAAGCCGAGCATGATTTTGGCGTCGCCATTTCTTGCGTTGCGCAAATCCGCCATCACTCATTCTATAGAAGATCCAGGGTGGCGTTGCAAGAAATAAATCGCGCCGGGGGAATCGCTGCAAGCCCAAAGAAAAAGCGAACCGATCGTCAGACTGGCTCGCTTTTTCTTTTCGTTAAAAAACTAATCGACCATGTGCGTGGTCGCCTTCAAATGCTTGTCCACCGTGGTGTAACCCTTCCACTGGTCGACCAGCCAATAGCGGACGCCGAACTCAAAGCGCAGCTCCTTCATATCGCGATCATAGGGATTGAAATGCTGATGATGCATCATGCCGGGAGGAACGTGAACGGCATCGCCCTGGTTCCAGTCATAGCGCTTGCCGCCGATCTCCGAATAGCCGTCGCCTTCAAGCGCATAGAGATAAGCCTCGGGGTGCGCGTGACTGTGGCTCTTGGTGTGCGCTAGGTCGACAAAGATTGAGCTGATCGCTACCCCTGTGGCCTTGAACCCATTTTGTTTTCCGCTCCGCCCCATCAGAAAGTAGGTTGCGCCATGCTTCGACTCGTCGGATTTTTCCTGCTGCTTCTGATGCATGGCAATACGCCGGCCGTCTTCGGGCCAATATTGCGATTCCTCTTTGGGGAAAGCCGCCAAAACCTTGGGGTCATTCTCACCGCATTCCTCGAGCTGTTCCATCTTACCCATGTAAACATCAGCCTCAAGGTGCCAGGCAAGTCCGGAGAGATAACCTACCGATGTTTTGCCGGTGTTGAACAACTGATGTGGCGATCGATACGGAATGTGCAGAACCGTCCCCGGAAAAAAATCGTAGCGCTTATCATCGAGAACCATAAATCCTTCGCCGCTCTCGACATAAATCGCTTCCTCGCCGTGAAAGTGTTTTCCGGTATGCCAGCCCACCGGAATCTCCGCGCGCATGAGACAGCTGCCCCCGGTGGGAAATCCAGTTTCCGGCGCGATCATCAATGCCGCTTTGTAATCCTGCGGCGTGCGCACCCATTTAAGATCCTTACCACGCGCCACTCGCGGCGCTTCATCAACTATTTTGTGGTTGTTTTTTGACCGTTCCAACCAGGCCGTATAAAAATCGCTCATTGTCCCTCCAGTTTTTATGCCCTTTGTATATCCCAAAAAAATTATCCGACCCTCCTGCGCTTGTCAAATTAAGCTCGCTCTGCTTCACTCGATGACTTGACTCCTAGCTCTCTCCTCAAGTCACGATGATCAAAACATTCAGCTTCATCCTTGTTGCGGTAATCGCGGTTTTGTTCGTTGTGCTCGTCATCCGCGTTGGGAGTTTTAAATCCCGCCAAATTATCACCGAACCGACTCAGATGCTTGCGATCAGCCGGGCAGCAGCCGAGGCGCATCTCTCGGAAGCGATTCAACTCAAAACGGTTTCGATGCAAACGCCGGCAGCGAATGCCGGTGAATTCGTCGCTCTGCACGCTCTCATGGAGCGCGCGTTTCCGCGCGTCCACCGGGAATTGACCAAAGAAAGCGTCGGCGACCACAGCTTGCTTTTCACCTGGCGAGGCAAAGACCAGCGACTGAAGCCGATATTGCTCATGGCACATATGGACGTCGTGCCGGTAGATCCGACGACGGAGTCTAGCTGGCACCATGCGCCTTTTTCTGGAGAGGTCGCCGACGGCTACATCTGGGGACGCGGCGCAATGGATGACAAGGAAAGCGTTTTCGCAATTCTCGAAGCGGTCGAGTCTCTGCTCACGAGCAATTTCCGGCCCGAGCGCACGATCTATCTGGCTTTCGGTCATGACGAAGAGATTGGCGGCATAAACGGCGCGGCTAAAATTGCCGCGCTTTTAAGCTCACGCCACGTCGAGCTCGAATGCATCGTCGACGAGGGACTCAATGTTTTTACCGGGATTATTTCCGGTCTCGATTCGCCGGCGGCGCTCATCGGTATTGCCGAGAAAGGCTATCTCAGCTTGCAGCTGAGCGTCGAAACGGCCGGCGGGCATAGCTCCATGCCTCCGGAACATACCGCAATCGGCACTCTGACCGGGGCACTGCAAAGACTCCAAGGCGCGCCGTTTTCAGCGCGCCTCAGTCGACCGACACGCGGAATGTTTGAATTTCTCGGTCCGGAAATGTCCTTCGATAAAAAGGTTGTGCTCGCAAATCTCTGGCTGTTCAGTCCTTTGCTGGAAAGAACCCTCGCGCAATCGCCGCGCACCAACGCGCTCCTCCGGACAACGCTCGCGCCGACCATGCTTAACGCCGGCATTACAGACAACGTGCTGCCGTCGAAAGCCAGCGCTGTTGTCAATCTTCGTATTATCCCGGGCGAGTCGATCGCGAGCGCGACACAATATGTCCGCCAGGTGATCGCCGATCCCACGGTTACGATTCTGCCATTCCCCATCGCTTCGGAACCCTCGGCCGTATCGAATGTCGATACCGCAAGCTTCGCAGTACTCCATAAAACGATTCATCAAACGATTCCGGCGGCTGTGGTCGCGCCCGCCCTGCTCGTTGCCTCCACCGATTCGCGCCATTATCGCAGCCTAACGAAAAATGTCTTTCGTTTTCTGCCGGTGACGGTCGGACCGGAGGATATCAGCAGATATCACGGCATCGATGAGCGAATCTCCGTGGAAGACTACGAGCGCTGCATCCGATTTTACGCGCAGCTGATCATCAACTTCAACGCTCCGATGCGTTGAAGTTCGCGCCGCCTTCAGGTCCGACTGATCTGCCAATTCGTTACGCGGAAGTTAAGAAACATGTAGCCGATCAGTGCGAGCGCCACCGCGCCCGCACTAATCGCCACCGGCGCGCTTGTCCATTCGGCGATAAACCCGGCCTGCATACCGCCGAACTCGCGCAAGCCCCCGCCGGTCAGACCATAAAAACCAGAAACGCGGCCGCGAAAAGCTTCTTCCACACGCAATTGAATCGATGTGTTGAGCAACGTCTCGAATAACGTGCTCAAGGCACCGACCGCGACCAAAAAACCGAAGGCGAGCCGGGCGTCTCGACTGACAGCAAACGAAAACAAGCAGGTTGTAAAACCGACGAGAAGGCCGACCATACGCGCCGGTTTAGCTTCCACGCGGCCAAGGCTCGCCAGCGTGAATGACCCGATAATTGTGCCGAGTCCGGGGCCCGCCGAAATAAAACCGAATCCCGATGCGCCCAATTGCAAAACATCTTTCGCGAACACCGGCAGGAGCGTCACGTAAGAGCGTCCGAAGATATTAAAGATCGCCGAAACGGTCAGAAAAGTCATGATCACATTTTCGCGCCGCACGTAGCCGAATGCTTCGGTGAGACTTTGAATCACGCTCGCGTGTTGATGGTGCACAACATTCGGCACATGCATACGCATCAGCGCGCCAATCACCGCCAGGTAGCTGATGACATTGACATAAAAACAACCGCCAATGCCGATATACGAAACCGATAGGCCGACCAGGCTCGGACCGAGCAGACCCGCGCCGTTCCAAGTCACGGCATTCAATGCGAGCGCATTGACGAGGTCCTCACGGCGTACTAGCTGGGGCAGGAGCGCTTGACGGACCGGCTGCTCGAATGCCCAGGTTGTTGAGGTAATCGCACCAAGGACAAAGATATGCCAGACGCGAATAGTATGAGTGGAAACCAGCAGCGCCAAGCCCAAAGCGGTCAGAGCCGAGATCCACTGGATCGCGAGCATGACCTTGCGACGGTCGATGCGGTCCGACATGATGCCGCCGAGAATAAAAAAACTCAGCAGCATGACCATTCTGAGGGAGCTGAAAAGACCGAGGTAGAATGGCGAGGACGTCAGGTCAAATAGCAACCAGCCCTGGGCAATCCCCTGCATCCAAGAACCGACATTGGAAACAAAGTAACTGGACCAAAACCAGAAATAGTCTGGATAACTGAGGGCGCGAAAAGCCCCGGAACTGCGAAACCTTGCCACCCTCTATTCCATTTGTGTGATTTTTTGGCGCCGCTATGTTATCGCGAACACGCAGCTAAGCCCGATATAACTCTTGGAGAAAATCGCGCGGCCGCCTACTGCAAAGCCCTGGGATACATGCGCTTGGGATTTTCGAACATAAGCTTCCGCTTGGTCTCTGCCGCGACGTCCTCACGGGCCATGAATTTTTCGATGTTCTCACGAAATTCCGCGCGCGGCTCGTGCGGAAAATCAGTCGCACAAAATAAAATGTCATCGCGCAGAAGAGCGGCGATTTGCGCAATGCTTCGGTCCTCGAGCTCGCAATGGATGAAAATGCGGCCGGTCTTTAAATGCTCGGAGGGCAATACTTTGCATTCAGGCGCTTGCGCGCTGCGATGTTCATACTCCATATCCATTCGTTCCATCAAGTAAGGCACCCACCCACAGCCTGCCTCCGCATATGCGATCTTGAGTTTGGGAAAGCGATCGAACACGCCGCCATAAATCATGCTGGTCATTTGAATCATCTGCCCAAAGCCATGACTCAAGGTGCGAACTTCGATCAGCTTGTCGAAGCCATCGACGCCTATACCTTGGGTCGGCGCTGCGTGGACCGCAAGTAGCGCGTCGAGCTCCTGCGCTGCTTCGTAAACCGGGAAATATTTTGGGTCGCCAAAAGGTTGCCGCAATCCGACCGCCGGGAGAACGGCGCCGACGAAGCCTAACTTCGTCACGGCACGCCTGAGTTCCTCGATGGCGTCAGGAATCGACTGCAGCGGAATGAGCGCCATCCCTTTCAGACGTTTTTCTGGCTTAGTGAAGGTCTCGTAGAGATAATTATTGTAACCCTTCGCAATCGCACAGGCCCAATCCGTGTCCCTGATCAGGCCGAAGGTGAGGCCTGCAGTGGGATATAAAACCGACCACGCAATCTGGTCATCGTCGAGAAACTCTTGCCACTGTTTTAGACTGCCCTTGGCGATATAACGGCCTTGACCGTCCGCAACCCTGCGCGCCTGGCGATGAAAGCCATCGAGGGTGGGAAAGAACGGAAACGACAGGAGATCTTCACGCTTTTGAAAGGGTTTAGGCAAAAACTCCAACAACTCCGAATCGCTCTCGACCACATGGCCATCGGCATCGATGAACCCTTTGACATTCGTCATAATTGACCTCTTTTTCTAATGTAATCTCTCTGTTGAAGTCTTGAAGACTATGGCTCGACAGCCGGGTTCCACTCACGTTCCATCGTCAATGCGACCGAGCGCTGTCGAGCCAGCCGATCTTACTAACCCGGCGATCGGTTCTTCCCACCCGTGTCTTATCGCAAGATTCCTTTGGTTTCCAGGAACTCGTGCGCTACTTCCCGCGCCGGTCGCTTCTCGCCATCCACCGCATCGTTGAGTTTGCGCATTTCGGGAACACTCAGGATCCCGCCAAGCTGACGGAGCGCGGCGCGGATTTCCGGATGGCTTTCCAAGGTCGCTCGGCGAATCACCGGCACGGCATCGTAGGGCGGAAAATAGTGTCGATCATCCTCCAGCTGAACTAGACGGTAGCGGGAAATCAAACCATCGGTGGAATTGCCGGCAATCAAATCCACCTGCTTCTCCGCCAGCGCCCGATAAGTCAAGGATAGATCCATTTCGCGAATTTCTGAAAAATGAAATCCATACGTCCGAGCAAAGCCCGGATAACCATCGGCGCGCGACATGAAGTCCTGACCGAAACCGGCGCGCCATTGCGGCGAAATCTTCGCGGCATCACTGATGGTTTTCAGGTTGAACTTATTGGCATCTTCACCGCGCACCAGCACGGCGAAAGTGTTGTTGAAACCGAGCGGCTCGGTCCACTCCAATTGAAACCGCTCGGCATAGTCTTTTTTGACGCGACGTAAAACTTCCGCCGGATCGGTGATCGGCTGGCTCTTCAATATTGCCAGGAGCGCGGTCCCGGTATATTCGACGTACGTATCAATCTCTCCGGCGACCAGGGCTTCGTGGGCAAGATTGCCACCCAGGTCAAAACGACGCGTCACTTGCAGCCTGGTTTTATTTTCGATCGTTTGCGCAAGAATCTCGCCGACAATCACCTGCTCGGTAAAATCCTTGGAACCGACCGCAATTCGACCCGAACTCCCCCCGACGGCAAAATATACAATGACCATCGCGGCGGATAATACGGCGACGCTGGCGATGATCATTTTCTTGGCCGAAACGCGAGTCCGTCGGCCCAGCTGTACCGTCCTCTCGAAATATCCGAGCGCCAGATCCGCGGCGATCGCGATCAAAGCTGCCGGGACTGCGCCGGCGAGAATCAGAACGTTGTCATTTGCACGCAAGCCGCGAAAAATGTACCGACCTAAACCGCCGGCATCGATCGCTGCCGCGATGGTCGCCGTGCCGACGCAAATCACCGTCGCCACTCGCACGCCGGCGATAATCACTCCGAGCGCGAGCGGCAGCTCGACCTGGAAAAGGAGCTGGCGGTCGGTCATTCCCATGCCGCGCCCGGCATCGCGAATCGCCGGGTCCACAGAGCGAATGCCGGTAAAGGTGTTTCGTATGATCGGCAGGAGCGCGTAAAGCACCAGCGCGACAATGGCGGTGCGCGCGCCGATTCCCCCGAGGATTTTTACATGAAACAAGTAAATGTTCAGCGGAATCAGAAAGCCAAACAGCGCCAGGCTCGGCACCGTCTGCATGATATTGGCAAAGCCCAGAACCGGCTTGCTCAGCGCCGGCTTTCGAGTCAGCAGAATGCCGAGGGGCACGCCGATCAAGATCGCAATGCCGGTCGAGACGCCAACTAAAAAAAGATGTTCAAGAGTCAGCGTGACCAACTCGCCGACGTTGCGTGACAGAAACTCAGCCAAACTCACGCAGAGCTCCCGATGCTCTGCGCGTCATACAAGGATTCGGCAAACGCGCGTGCTTCCGGATGCGTCGATCGAAGCAACCCCGCCGGCACGTCCAGCAGCACCAGTTGCCCATCTTTGAGGAGCGCGATGCGCGTGCCGAGCACGAAAGCTTCGGCGATGTCATGGGTCACAAAGATCATGGTCTTGTTGAGTTCCCGCTGCAGCGATTTGAACTCTCGCTGGATTTCGCGCCGAGTAATCGGATCCAACGCACCGAACGGCTCGTCGAGCAAAATGATCGGCGGGTCAGCGGCAAGCGCGCGCGCCACGCCGATTCGTTGACGCTGCCCACCGGATAGTTCGCGGGGAAACCGCGCGGCGAATCGGTCGGCTTCCAGACCGACGAGCGATAACAACCTACGCGCGCGGTCGCGGATCCGATCCGGGGCCCAGCCCTCGAGCCGCGGCACAACCCCGATGTTTTCCTCGACTGTAAGATGAGGAAACAACCCGATTTCCTGAATCACGTAACCGATGCGCCGGCGCAGCCGGATGGGATCCCAGTTGACGGTCGGCTTTTGCTCCACTCGCACTTCTCCTGCCGTCGGATCGATAAGCCGATTGATGAGCTTCATCGTTGTGGTCTTACCCGAACCGCTGCGGCCCAGTAACACCAGCGTTTCGCCCTGCTGGACTTGCAAGTTTAGGTTGGCG
>Ga0207645_10001608_pt1 | contig 18423 bp, 14 predicted proteins | sample KBSM53metaG_FD_184331 | JGI IMG/M metagenome (GOLD analysis project Ga0207645, IMG submission 184331) | Miscanthus rhizosphere microbial communities from Kellogg Biological Station, Michigan, USA - KBS M5-3 metaG (SPAdes) (version 2) | ecosystem: Host-associated > Plants > Roots > Rhizosphere >...
TCCTTCGCAGATGAGGCCAACGAGGAAATCGCCTGCGGCCGAGAGTATACGCCCGATCCCGACGTCGATCAGGGCGTGAACAATTCAGCGCAGGAGCAGCTTCTGCACGCGCCAATTCGACGTCTCGGCGACGTACAGCTCACGCTCCGTGGGACACGCGAGCGCGTGCGCACCGGAGAACTGTCCGAGGTTGCGTCCCGAACGACCGATCACTCCCAGCACGGTGCCGTCGAGGGCAACCTTGAAGATTCGTCCAGGGTATGTCGATTCCCCAACGAAGAGCACCTGAGTGGGCCCGGGCGTCATGCAGAGCGAATTGGGTGCTCCGATCGCCTGCTTGAGACGCTCGCCCGTGGGCGTCGGGCCGTTGACGGGGCGCGACGTGGGATCCGGTGGCACATCGATCGAGAACATCCGCTTGAAGTTGCCGTCGGTGTCGAACACCTGGATGCGATGGTTCGTGCGATCGCCGACGTAGATGTTGTCTTGAAGGTCGATGGCAATCGAATGCGGGATGTTGAATTGGGCAGGGCCGGTGCCCTTCGATCCCCATGACTTCACCCAGTCGCCGTTCTTGTCGTACTTGGCGACGCGCGAGTTGACATACCCGTCGGTGATGTAGATGTTGCCCTGCGAGTCCCAGGCCACGTCAGTCGGCTGACGGAAGTTGCCGTCCACCGGCGGCAACGGGGGTTCGGGATGCCCGAGCGGCTCGGCGCCGTCAGCCGCTTCCTGTTTCCGTCCGAACACCCACACGACGCGTCCCTGCGGGTTGAACCGGACGACCATGTTGGAGCCTTTGTCGATGGCCCAGATGTTGTCGTTCCGGTCGATGCGCACGCTGTGCGCCTCCGACCAGGCATAGAGACCCTTGCCGATCTCGCGCACGAATTTGCCGTTCTGATCGAACTCGAAGAGCTGGGCCGCGGCGGCGCCAAACGCCGGCCCGGTCGCACTGTTCGAGCGCGAGAAAACGAACACATGGCCGTTCGAGTTCACTGCCACGCCGGGGACCTCACCGAAGTTCATGCCCTCCGGAAGATTGGGGTAGTTCGGGACTGACGTGAAGGAGATCTCGGGCGCGCGCTGCTGCGCGAACGCAGACCCGGCGAGAAGCATCACCACCGCAAACAGATGTCTCTTCACTGTTTCCTCCCTTCCGGATGGGGATCACCGGCGTTATGCTGTGCGACACGCGTATGAGAACACGATTCGCGTTCATCCTGATCGCCGTCGCAATCGCGTATCCCGCTCGCGCTGTGCTGGTGGTCGATGAGGCTGCTGACCTTGCCAGACTCGCTCTGGAGGTCCAGCGTGCCGAGGATATCCGCGCCGTCAAGCGTCTGCAGATCTCCTACGCGCACTTCGCTCAGTTCGGCCTGTGGAGCGATATGGCATCACTGTTCACCAGCGACGCCGAAACCGTCTATGGTGCCGATCGCCTGAAGGGCCGCGATGCGATCCGCAGGCATCTCCTCACGGCATGGGGCAACGGCCGCGAAGGTTTGCCGCCGGGAGGCCTGCACACCATGTTCGAAGACGCGCCGGTCCTGAATCTCTCGGCCGATGGCAAGACTGCCAAAGGCCGCTGGCGCGAGTTCTCGATGATCGGACAACTGGGCGGAAACGCGCGTTGGGAGCAGGGCATCAGCGAAAACGAGTACATCAAGGAGGGTGGAGTCTGGAAGATCTCGCGCCTCGACTACCACCAGGTGACCGCCGGTCCATATGAGACCGGGTGGGACACCGGGGGTCGAGACGTCAAGCTCGTTCCGTTCCACTACACATCGGCAGAGGCCGGCGTTCCCATTCCGCCGATTCCGGACGGCCTGACAATCCCCGCGATCACCGGCACGTTGTCAGACACGCTCGCCGGGCTCGACCATCGCATTCAAGCGATGAACGACGAGGACAAGGTCGCCAATCTGCAGAACGCCTATGGCTACTACGTCGACCGGAAGATGTGGGACGACGCAACCGATCTGTTCACCAGCGACGCCGTCGTCGAACTGGCCGACGTCGGCATCTATCAAGGCCTCGCGAGCATCCGCCGATTCCACGAACGATCAGGCCCGCAAGGTTTGCGCTACGGTCAACTGAACAATCGGCTGATCTTCAACCTCCTCGCCTCCGTCTCGCCGGCCGGGCGAGAGGCGCGCACGCGCGGTGTCGTGTTCAACATGCTCGGCGACTACACCGCGGGCACTGCGTCGCTCGGGATCGACGTGATCGAGAATCGATTCGTCAGAGGCGCCGACGGTATCTGGCGCATTCGCGAGATGCGAATCTTCCCGATCATGGCGACCGACTACTACCAGGGCTGGGCCAAGAGTCGCCTGGTGACTGCACCAGAGACTGGTGAATACGCGCCCGACAGGCCCGCGCCCGCCGCTGACCGCGGCACGCTCACGGACGGCGCGGTTCCGAACTTCTTCCTCAACCATCCCGTCACGGGGAAGCCCGTGCAATTGCCGGCGGGCACGAAAGTCGCCGGAGTGAATGCGCTGCTCCCTCCGCTCACCACCGCTCGAGATACGACGCCCGCGCCGCGCGACATGCACGCAGCGATCGCGGATGCGAGACGCCGCCTCTCACATGCGGTTGCCTATATCGCTGTCGACAACATCAGTCACGCGCTGGGTAACGACATCGACGACCAGCAGTGGCATGCCCTGGGTCAGCTCTTCGCCAAAGATGGCTGGCGGGCCAAGGCGGCCATCGCCTTCTGTGTCGGTCCCGATCACGCAGAGGAATGCGAGCGCAACTACGATGGCGTCGCGGCACTGCCACGCCAGGCCGCCCAGGGTCACTGGCTGATTCAGCCGGTGATCGACGTGGCGCCGGACGGCACCTCCGCAAAGATGCGCCACTATCTCCTCCACATCGATGCGGCCCCTGAATCGCGTGGCTTTTCCGACGGCATGTATCCAAACAACGCCGCGAAGCTGGAAGACGGCGTCTGGAAGCTCGACGTCATGGCTCCCGACCAGCCGTACTTCAGTTCCCCGAGCTTCAAGGACGGCTGGGCGCGCAAGGCCAGCGCTCCGCTGTCGAGGCCCGTGGTGAAGAACGCCGTTGAACCGTTGCGGAACTTTCCCGCCGACATCCCGCGCAGCTCGATGCCGCTCCGTCATCATGGCTCGTTGCCCGGCGACACCATCGTGTGGCCGGACATCAAGCCAATGTGGTTTGCCTATCGCAATCCTGTCAGCGGGCGTGTGCCACCACTCTACTGTCCTGACCTCAAGACCTGCGAACGAGAACTCGCGGCCAGTCGCTGACGGACGCGCGGCGCGCAATTGAATGGTGCTCATTGACCATCGCCCGTGAACACGAACTTCTGAAGTCGCGAGCCTCCCAGATCTTCGGCCACGTAAAGATTGCCCTTTGAATCGGTCGCGATGTTGTGCGGCGACACGAATTGACCCGCCTGCCGGCCGAGCCGGCCGCACGATCCAACCTCCGCCAGCGTTTGCCGATCCAGAACGAGAATCACGTCTTCGGCCTGGTCGGCCACGTACAGGTATCGCTGATCCGGACCGGCAGAGAACGCCAACGAGGACACCGTGCCAGCGGCCTCGGGGCTGGCGCGACGGACGAACGCCTCTTTCACGAACTTCCCTTCGATCGTGAACACCTGGATGCGCCGGTTCAACCTGTCCGCGACATACACGAATCCATCACGCGAAATGCGCACGTGATGCACCTGGTTGAACTGGGGATCGCCGGGTCCTTTATTCGGCGTCGTCCTGGGGGCCGCATCGTCAGGCCTGTTGCCGTAGGCTCCCCAGTGCCGCTTGTAGGCACCGGTATCGGCATCGAACACAATGATTCGCCGGTTTCCGTACCCATCTGCCACGAACACTTCATTGGTCGGCGGGTAGACCGCCATATCGGCAGGCTGGCCCAGATTCGCTGTGTCGTTGCTCCCGGTTCCTTGCCCACGATGTCCGATCTGCAACAGGAACTTGCCGTGGCCGTCGAACTTGAGGATCTGGTTTTCACTCGTCCCGGTCGCGCCTCGCCCGGCGACCCAGACATTGTCCTTGTGGTCGATGAAGATCCCATGCTCGTTGTTGGGGAGTGGCCATTCGTACCCGCTGCCGGGAGCGCCCTCCCAACTCTGGAGCAGTCGCCCCGACGGATCGAACTGCATGACCACAGGCGCCGCCTTGCAGCAAGCCTTTTTCATCGTGACGCCCGCGCCTCTGTGAACGATCCACACGTTGTCTTTGGAATCTGTCGCGATGCCAGCCATGGCGCCAAAAATCCAATTGTCAGGAACCGTTGGCCATGACGGATCCACCTTACAGACCGGAGCGGGTCGTCGCGAAGCCGCTCCATTTACCGGCGCCTGTGCCTGACCGTGCACGACACACAACACAAGGACTGAACAGACTGACAACGTGCGCGACATGAGATGCCTCCGGCCTTATCGTTGACCGCCTGGCTTCTGGCCGGACGACACTTCGGCCTGCCCTGGCGAAAGGACGTGGAGACGCGACTTGAAGAGCCATCCCTTGGAAGTCTTCACGTAGACATCCTCGTAGTGGCCCTGGTGTTCGACCTTGTGCGGGTCGCCGTCGAGACCAATCGCAATCAGGTCAATCCGCCCCGTCGCTCCTTCCGCCGTCGCTGTAATGACGTGATTCACGTACATGTGCTTGATGCCTTTCCACGGCACCTCGTCGCACGTTTTCATGTTCCCGCGAGCCGCTGCAGCAAGATTCTCGCGCCCCTGCCACTTCCTGCCCGGTTTGCCGTCCCGTGACGCACTGAACCAGCCATCATCGGCGTAGAGTGCGGCGTAGTCGTAGCCGTTGTTGGTGCACTCGTCGATAGCAACGGCATAGCGGGCGATCAGTTGCTGGATGTCGATATAGTCCTGCGTCGTGAGCGTCGTGAGCGCAGGCTTCGATCGCTCCTGCGCTGCGGCGGTGACGGCGAAGCACAGCGCCAGTGCCGTGACCGCCGCGAAGCTCCTATTCTTCGGCATGAGTGCTCCTTGCTCAGGCGAAAGTCGAATCCCGAGTCCCGAGTCCCGAATCCCGAGTGTAACGTGCGATCAGAAATCCAGTTGGACGCTGATCTTGAACAGCCTCGCGTTCAGGATGCTCAGTGGTACCTGCCAACGTGCGTACGCAGGGTTCAACGAGAGGACGGCATTGGAGTTGAACAGGTTATACAGGTCGAAGTTCACTCCAGTTCGAAGCTGCGAAAACCTCAGCACCTTGCTGAAGCGCAGATCCAGGGAAGTCGCGCGCTCGCCGTACATCGTCCCAGGGGGGACGATGTTCACCGTGACGTTGGCGGCGCCGCCGGAAAGCGGCCGGCCAAGCGACGGCTGGACCTCCGCATTGCTCGCCGTGTAGTTGGCTGCGATCACCGGGCCGGGCAGGCTCTGCAGCGTCGCTGCGACGTCGACGTCAATCTTCGGAATGCCATAGGTGCCGAGGAACTTGAACTGCGTGAGAAACGGCGTGTGCAACTGGCACATGTCCACGCTCTGAACAGTGCCAATGGAACTGTTCACGGTCACCGAATTCTTGTACTGCGACACGATCCCGCAGGTGTCGGTCGACGTACGCCCGGTGCTGAACCCACCTTGCAGCAGCAGTCGCTGCCGCGGCCGCACGTTGACGCTGAAGTCGAACGCATCGAATTGCTCGCTCTGTCCGCCAAGATTCTCGGCGAAGGTGACGAAGTTATCGACTTGTCCTACCTTGGTCGGGTTGAGGTCATACAGCCCGCCAACGGTGTATCCCCCGCCGCCAGGCAGTCGGGAATCTGAGGGGGCTACGATGCTGAAGGGGTCGTAGTCGGCAGGAGTGACGGCACGATTCTGCGTGACCGTGAAGTTGGTGAACCAACGGTGGTAGTACCCGACGTTCAGTCCCACTCGAGGCATCAGCTCGTGCTGCGCTGATGCTGAGAACTCCCAGTTGCCGGGCCTCTTACTCCACCCGCTCAGCGTATCGGAATCAGTCGTGGTGCTTGGCAGCAAACCGCCGAAGCGGAGATCCGAGATCGTCCCGCACTCGCCGTTGAGCGTCGGGTTCAGGAGGTCGCACTGAGGAACGTAGTCACGATTCTGGTCGTTCCACGATCGAGTGACGACGTTGGCCAGATTGAAGTACGGGTTGCCGAGCGTCGGATCCACGTAGAGCACGTACTTGCCGATGGACGCTTTCAGGGCCGTCTTGCCATTGCCGAACATGTCATAGACGACTGCCAGCCGTGGAGACATATCCTTCCATTGATACCAGTCGGTTGGTGCAAACGTGATGTTGCGGTTCGGCACGAGCGGTCCGGGGCCGAGGAACTGCTCGGGGAAGAACGTATAGAAGTAGTCGAATCTCAGGCCGGCACTCGCGGTCAACCGCTGACGGGTCCACTTGTCCTGCACGAACACGCCGCCTTCCGTCAGATGACTGCGGCGGGAATTGGGCGTCGCGTACTCGGTAATGAGGTTAGGGATGGCGTTGTTGAACCGGTAGCTCGTCGCCGACGTGACGGTCTGATTGGAATTTCGATTGTTCCCAGACAGGTTGTTGAACCCGACCTTGAACGCGTGGGCGCCGGTGACGTAGGACATGGATGCCTTCGTCATGTAGAGATTGGGCCCTTCCTGGCGGCTGAAGAGGAATGCGGGGCCCTGGGCTATCCCGCCACCGTGATAGAGGATCCCGGTCGATTGCTCGAGTACGGGAATCAGGGTGGACCAGATGTCTCCTTCGGGCCGGTAGATCGTCCCGGCCGGCGGAACAACGTTGTACAGGATCTCGGCATGATCGGCGAAGCTGGCCTCGAGGAGCAGCCGGTTGCTGACCGTCGACGTCCATCCCGCGACCAGGAGTGAATTCTTCGGATACTCGAAGAAGCTGGCCGCCTCCGGCGACTGTGTGGACGTGCCCGTGCCCCAGTGTCGTGGCTGCGTCTCACCAAAGAAGCTGAACTTGTTGCGCGGGGTTGCCTGCCAGGTGAATCGGGCATTCACACTCGACTGCGTTGTGGGTGTGAACGCCTGTTGACTCAGATCCGGCGCATACGTCCACTTGGTCGGATCCCCCGCGTTCAGGTTGTAGTACATACCCGCAAGATAGCTTTCGTTCGTCTGGCGGCGACCGCCCACGAAGAACCAGATCGACTCCCGCTTGATCGGCCCGCCGACTGCACCGTCGAAGTCGTACAAGCGCTTGAGCGAGTTCGGCTGACTGAGACCCGCGGCCCTGAGCTCGTCCGAATAGTTGCTGCTCTGAAAGCTGGGTCCGACGTAGGTTCCGAAGAAAGTCCCGGTGAGTTTGTTGCCGCCTTCACGTGGGACGTAGTTGATTTGCAGTCCGGCGGAGTTTTGCTCCGCCGACCCGGCGCCGAAGTCCACCGTGATTTCCTGTGTTGAAGCCATCGCGGGCTGCAGGCTGATCAACTGGCCCGGCGATCCGATGTTGCGGAGATTCACACCGTTGGCGGTCACTCGCATATCGGTGGCACGGCTCCCATGAATGGCGAGCGCCACGAGGCCCAACGTGTTGGCGCCGCCAACGTCGGGCGGCGCTCCGGTTACCCCGGGAATGAGCACTGCGAGCTGCTGGTGACTACGCCCGGCCGGAATCGCGTCGACGATCTCCTTGTCGATGACGCGCTGCTGCGTCGTGCCCTGGACGTCGACGATGGGCGACTCGCCCGACACCGTAATCGTTTCATTGACCGATCCGACAGTCATCTCGACGTTCACGGTCGCGGTAAACGAGCCGGTCAGCTCGATGCCTTCCCGCTTGACCGTCGAGAACCCGGTCAGCGTGAAGGACAGTGCATAGGTGCCCGGCCGAAGATCGACGATGCGGTACTGACCGGAGCCGTCGCTCACGACAGAACGAACTTTCTCGATCAGTACGGGGCTTGCGGCTTCGACGACCACGCCGGGCAACACGGCGCCCGAAGGGTCGCGTACCACGCCCGTGACCGAGCCCAGGACCTGGGCACTGGCCACGTTGCTGGCGATGACGAGGACGACGAAGAGAATGGCCACGCGAGAGGTGTGCATACGCGGCTCCTCGAGCAAAGCACCCACGCCGATCGTGGACCTGCCCGGTGTGCGGACTCACAGGCGAATGTTGACTGGTAAGTAGAAGGGTCGATTATCCCCGGCCACCACGAGGTGTCAACTAGCCAAGGCTACGAGCACTAAATTCGCTTTAGAGGCCGCATAACGGGCTAACCCAATCAGATAGGGACGTTGACACGGTCCGCGGTGCCGCGTAGGCTGCGACGCCAAGAGGCTCTGCGCCTTCGAGTAAATAACGAGGAGATCGAATGAACGAAATCACGCGAAGGCGTTTCATCGAAACTGCAAGCCTGGCGGCGGCTGCTCCCTCCTTCGCAGCGGTCGCGCAGAACTCAGGTCAGGCGCCTGCTCCAACGCGCGAGAGTGCACCGCGAGCCACGTCCCGGGCCCGTGATCTTACCGACAGTGAGCTCGAGGCGATGTTCCGCCGATGCTCCAATGCCGGAAAATGGGGGCCCAATGACGAGCTGGGTACGCTTAACTACATCACGCCCGCCAAGCGCATCGCGGCCGCGCAACTCGTCAAGACTGGCGAGGTCGTCTCCGTCGCGCGCGATCTGACGACACTGAAGTCCAAGACGAATGGCCAGCCGGTCGTGCACGTGATGTCGTTCACCGAGGCCGGTCCGAGCTCCAGCGACTCCTTCACTATCGCACCGCACGGGATGGTCGTGACGCACATGGATGCGCTCTGTCATTTCTCCTGGAAGGATCAGTTCTACAACGGCCGTAAGCGGTCCGAGACGCTGACCACCAGCGGAGCGAAGTGGGGATCGATCTACGCCCAGCGGCAAGGCATCTTCACCCGCGGCGTGCTTCTCGATGTCGCCGCCGCGCGCGGCGTAACGTGGTACAAACCCGACGAGTACGTGACTGTCGCGGATTTCGAAGCCGCGGAAAAGCGGCAGCGTGTGCGTGTCGGATCGGGAGACGCGATCTTCGTGCGGACTGGTATGGAGCGCATGGAGATGGAGCTTGGCGAGCAGGACATCTACCCGCGCGCGGGGCTTCATGCTGAATGCGTCGAGTGGATGCACAACCGGCAAGTGTCCGTGTACGGAGGCGACTGCATCGAGAAGCTCCCGTACCCGAGCGAGAGCTTCACGTCGGCCATGCACATGATCGTCCTGGCGTCGATGGGTCTGCCGATCCTGGATTGGCCCGCGCTGACCGAGCTGGCCCGAACCTGCGAACGCCTCGGCCGTTGGGATTACTTGTTGACGACTGCTCCACTCAGGCTCCCGGGTGGAACGTCGTCGCCGATCAACCCGTTGGCGATCTTCTAACGAACTCCCAATGCCCAACTTCCAACTCCCAAGGCTGGCCATTGGAAGTTGGGTATTGGGAGTTGGGAGGTCTTTGATAAGCGGATTCAGCCACGAAGTTCACGAAGAACACGAAGATCGCAAGTTCGACGAACGGGAGACACCAAGACGCTGCGGCGCCACGCCGGCAAGGCTTCGCCTCAGATGGATCGCGCGGCGCTCTGGTCTCCACGGCGAGACTGATTAGTGCCTCCACGCTAGCGTAATACGCGCTCTTCGTGAGCTTCGTGAGCTTCGTGATCTTCGTGGCTAAGTATCGGCCCCCGGTAAACAAATACGTTGGGAGTTGACAGGTTTCAATTGAAACGCCGGAGCGTCGGGGATTCTTATAGGTAAGGAGATGGCAATGGGGATCAGGAACCGCTTGCTGGGACTAACACTGAGTGCCGTCATGCTGGCGCTGTTGCCGGCGGCGGCGCAGCGCGGGCCGGCAGCGATGCCGCTGACCGCAGACGACCACATGCAGATTCAGCAACTGGTGACGCGCTTCGGCTACGCGCTCGACACCGGTGCGAACGACGGGGCCATGTTCGCCGATCTCTTCACGGAAGACGGCGTGTACGGTGCGGCGAAAGGGCACACACAGCTGGCGGCGCTGGCGCGCACGCGTCCTGACGGTGCGGCGAACCGTCATTTCGTGACCAACGTCATCGTCCGGCCGGCCGAGCGGGGAGCAACCGGGACACAGTATGAGCTGATGTTCGGCGTCGGTCAGGACGGCAACCAGAGCGCGATTGCGCGCACCGGCCGCTACGAGGATGCCTACACAAAGACTCCCGCAGGATGGCGGATCCAGAAGCGCGAGTTCTTCCCATCCATCACGACCACTGAGGCAAACAAGGCAGCTGTACAACAGGCGCCGACAGCCGGCGGGCAGCAGCAGCCACCTGTGATCGTCGAGCGCCAACGTACTGGCACGCCGACGACGCTGACGGCGGTTGACTACCTCGAGATTCAGCGACTGGTGGCCAGCTATGGTCATGCGCTCGACAACGGGCTCGCGCAGACCGACAACGGGCCGGCATATGCGGGCCTCTTCACGCCGGACGGCGTCGCATTCCGTCGCCTCAAAGGGTTCGAGCCGCTGGCGGCGATCGCTCGTGCCCAGCCGCACGGGCCCAAGTATTCGCGGCACATGCTGATGAATGTAACGATCGCGCCGTCACCTGAAGGAGCGACCGGCGAGCAATATCTGGCTGTGATCGATCCTCCCGAAGGAGGCAAGCCAGGCCGCTTGTTCCTCGGCGGGCACTACGAGGACATCTACGTGAAGACGGCGGAAGGCTGGCGATACAAGTCGCGGACGCTCTTCAACGCGAATCCCGGGGCCGAAGCAGCATCCGCACTGCCAGCGTCGGAGCCGATGCCGGCGGCTGTGCGTATGGCCGCGCCCAGTCGAAATGGAGCAGCGGCGAAATTCACGGGCGAGGATTACGTCGAGATTCAGCAACTCGTCGCGCGCTATTCGTTTGCGCTCGACACTGCTGACGGCAATGGCTACACCTACGCGGACTTGTTCACTGCGGACGGCACGTTCAACGACACCAAAGGTCGCGAGGCACTTGCTGCCTTGCCGCGCGGTCCGCGCCGGGGGCCACTGTATGTCCGTAACTACGGGTCGCTCGCGATCATTCAGCCGACGCCGGAAGGGGCAACCGGGATTCAGTATGCGCAAGCCATGGAGTTCGAACCAGGCGGACGGGCCGGCGTCCTCGATCACTTCGGGCACTACGAGGACGTCTACGCCCGAACCCCGCAGGGCTGGCGCTTCAAGTCACGGCGATTCGTGAACGAATCGCAGGCGGCATTGAAAGCACCGGCCACGCGAACCGGGACGTCCGCGGCCGCGCGTTAGCGCCATTTTCACAGTCGACAACATTCACCTCTTCGAACGAAAGGAATGCAGGTAGGTTATCGGAAGAGAGGTCTTGTGAACACCGCGCCAGTTCCCAGCGAGCAGGATGTCGCCAACATCGCCGCGATCCAGGATCGCGTCATACGCAACCTCGAGATCACTGCCTGCTACGCGGAGCTCGCCACGGCGATGCGGGCGCGGCTTGGCGCCGCAGCCGACTGGTGCACGTTTGCGACGTGGGCGTCGCGCCAGGCCGGCAGCACGATTCGCGGCGAAGACCTGCTGGAGCGGTTCGCGCGCCGGCTCGGCCGGCACGCACGACTGCTCGAGCCGTTGCAGTCGATGTATCGCGCGCTTCTCCGCAAAGGGTTGTTCAATCCGGAGAGCCGGCTCGGGCGAGTGGTCGTCGCGATCCACACGCCGTTCGACGCATTCGAGCGCGCCAGCGAAGCCGTTGCCGCCGGGAACCTGAAAGTGTTCGAAGAAATCGGTCGCGAATTCGCCCGGTTCCTCGAACAGGTCCCAGCTGACGCCCCTCCTGAATCGCCGGCCTTCACGACATTCGCCGTGCAGTTGCGGCCGGGCCATGCGCCTGACGGACAGCAACTGTTGCGCGAGGCATTCACCCACTACCAGCAGCAGCGGCCGGAGACCGATCCGGCGGTGCGCGCGGCATGGACGCTGCTCGCCAATCTCAAGATCGGCCTGCACGAACAGACACGCCTGGAGCCGGAAATCGCGCGTGCCGTTGACGCGCCACTGACAACCGCCCGGGAGTTGGGAGCACGCGTCCTCGACGTCCTCGTTCCCGGATCACGCCGATGGCCTCGACTGCTCCGCACGCCGGCGTATTCAGTCGTCGGGTGGCTCGCGATGCGGGTGCGCCATGCGGCCACTGCAATCACTCGCGAGGCCGTGACCGAAGCGATGATGGTGCTGGCGCTGCCCACGGGAGTGCTGGCACTCGGGCGCAATCTCGAGGCTCCGCTGCCTTCGATCTTTCGGGGCTCACCGCACCCGGTGCTCGTGGCGTTCATCAAGGAATACGACCCGTGCCCCCCTGGTGTCAGCGAATGCGGCGCCGACGACTGGTGCAACCTGCGCCAGCGGATGCATTACATCCTCCACTTGTTCCGCGCTTACGCGGAGGAGCCAGGCCTGTGGGCACCTCCCTTCACACCGGAGCAGATGGCGTCATTCAGGGTCGGCATCGTGCCCGTCGGCGAGTTGTAGAACACGCGAACGGAAGCCGCGAGCAGTTGCTGCACGATCCCCCGGACGAGATGTGTCCAGGGTTTACGCCGTCAGGGCAGCAGGCACGGCACGACCTGTCGACTATGACGTCTGTAAATCCGAAAGTCCGAGTCGGTCGTGACGATGATCGGTTCGGGCAGCGTTTCACTCATACGCACGAGACAGGCATCCGCCAGGCTCATTGGCACGTTCGCGTACTTTGCACGCAGATCGAGCACGGTGCCGAGTTCATCTGCGAGGGTAAACGCCAACTGTAAATGCCGCCGGCGCAGCAACTGAGCGAGCGCGACCGCCTGTGGCTCTCCAAGCAGAAACAATGCCTCCGACACGACAGACTCACACGTCAACCACGGCGTGGGATGTCGAGTGAGCGTGTCTCGTGCCCACTGATGATGTGCCTCACGAGGGTCAAGCAGGGCGACCAGTGCACCACTGTCAACGAGGCAGCTTCTTGGCACGGATCGCGTCGGCAATTCGCCGCTTGTGAGAGGAACGGAACTGCCGGCGACGGGCTGAAGCCCGAGTTTCCCACGCGGCCTCGAGAATATCCGACACGCTGCGCTCGAGCGCTTGTGACTGCCCAGTCTGGCTCAGGCGCTCGCGTACGAGGTCGGATTTGGAGACGCCGCGGTTACGCGACTCCTGCTCGAGCCGTTCCGCCATCTCGTCGGGCAGCCGAATGGTCAGGGACTTCATAACGATATCGTAAGACAGTGCAGGCAGTAGTGCAAGACGCCCTCGACTGACCTCGTCACCCTTGATTGCTGATGACGCGCCACGAAGGCACGCCAACGACGTGCGCAGCATGTGAAAACCGACGTACACTTGTCGCAGGAGAATCCCGCCTGTGCGCCGAATCGACCGAGCAACCCTCGCCAGCACCCTGTCAGCCGCTGCGATCTTCGCCAGCACCGCGTTCATCGGCGCGCAGGCACCCGCCGGCCCGCCCTCGACACCGGCACCTGCGGCCGGTCAAGCAGTCGCACCGCCCGCCGGGCGCGGTGGAGTGCCGGGCACCGAGAGCGGATGGGCGACATTTCAAGGCCAGTGCTACGGATGCCATCGCAACGAATCACCCGACGGATCACCCACGGCGGGGAGCATCCGGCAACTGACGCCGGAGCGCATCTTCGAGTCGCTTGCGGGCCGCAATCATGGTGGCGTTGCGCTCAGTGACATCCAGAAGCAGCGCGTCGCGGAGTTCATGGCCGGACGGCCGATGGGAAGCGCCGGTGCCGGCGAGGCCTCGTCCATGCCCAACCGATGTACTGCGAATCCGCCGATGGCCGATCCGGCGAGCGCGCCGTCGTGGAATGGATGGGGGAACGACCTCGCCAACACCCGCTTCCAGGCTGCCGCTGCCGCGCGCCTCACTGCCGACAACGTGTCGCGCCTGAAACTCAAGTGGGCCTTCGGCTTTCCGAAAGGTGTGACCAACAACTCGCAACCGACGGTCGTGTCGGGCCGCGTGTTCGCGTCCGGGGACAACGGCTACACCTACTCACTCGATGCGAAGACCGGGTGCGTCTACTGGTCCTTCCAGAACGGATCGATCGTGCGCAACTCGCCGATGGTCGGCGCGGTCAGCGGGCAGGGTGCCACGCAATGGGCGGTGTTCTTCGGTGACGGCCACGCCAACGTGTTCGCGCTCGACGCGCAGAGCGGCCGTCAGCTCTGGAAAACGCGCGTCGACGATCACGTTGTGGCACGGATTACGGGCAGCGTGAAGTATCACGAGGGTCGTGTCTACGTGCCGATCTCCGGCTCCGAGGAGTTCAACAGCGGCAACAAGGATTACCCGTGCTGCACCGCGCGCGGCGGCGTGGCGGCGCTCGACGCGAACACAGGCAAGGAACTGTGGAAGACTTATCTTGCCGACCCACCGAAGCCATGGAAAAAGCCGGCGAACGGCGCGCAGCTGTACGGTCCAGCGACCGGCGGCGTCTGGAATTCGCCGACGATCGATCCGGTCCGCGGCGCGCTCTATGTGGGCACTGGTGACGCCGTGACCCCGCCAGAGTCGCCGCTAACCGACGCGGTGATCGCGCTTGATCTGAAGACGGGGAAACTCCTGTGGTCACATCGCGCGACCGAGAACGATCTGTTCATGGGCGGCTGCGCAGGCCCGAATCGCAGCGAGGCGTGTCCGCCGACGATGGGCCCGGACTACGACATCGGCAATTCGCCGATCCTCGTGACGCTGTCGAACGGGAAGCGCGCGTTATTCGCCGGCACCAAGGGTGCGGATGTCCTCGCGCTCGATCCCGACGCCAATGGCAAGGTACTGTTCCGCGTCAATCCGTCAGGCCAGCCCGTCGGCTTCAGCGGACGCGGGCGCGGAGGGATCGTCTGGGGCGGCGCAGCCGATTCGCGGCAGGTGTATTACGGCATGGGCGCTGCCGGTCTTGGCGCGGTTCAGTCACCTGATGGTAAGACGGCATGGGTGTTCACGGCTACCGGTACGGGCGGTCGAGGCAGTGCGGCGCTCGGCGCGGCGCCCACCGCGATCCCGGGCGTCGTCTTCCAGGGATCGGGCGATGGACGGCTCTTTGCGGTGTCGGCGGCCGACGGCAAGCAACTGTGGGAGTTCAACACGGCGCAGGACTTTGACACCGTCAACAAGGTGCCCGCGCGCGGCGGCGCGATTGCCACCGCAGGCGCCGTCATCGTGGACGGGATGGTCTACATCTCGTCCGGGTACGCGATCAGCAGCGGCGCGTCCGCGGGCAATGCGCTGCTGGCCTTTGGTGTGGAGTAATCGCGTTCCGCATGGAGCACCAGATCGCGAATTGGCTACAATCCACGGCGCATGGTGCCGAGGAATCTCGTCGTGTGCTCCGACGGGACGGGGAACACGTTCGCACAACACGTGTCCAATGTGTCGCACCTCGTGCAGTCGGCGGACCTCACGTCGCCCAACCAGCAAGTTGTTTTCTACGACCAGGGCATCGGGACGACTGCGAGCCTGGTCGATGACATCAAGCGGTTCAAGGCGTCCGCTGGCGGGAACCGTGACGGCCTGATCATCCTCGATCCTCCGAGGGTGCCGGTGGCTCGATCGTTGGCGAAACTAGCCGGCCTGACTGCCGGCTACGGCCTCTTCGCCAACCTACGCGAGATGTATCAGGCCTTGGCGAAGCACCACAATCGTGAAACCGATCTCGTTTTTCTCATGGGTTTCAGTCGTGGTGCGTTCACCGTCAGGGCGTTGGCGGGACTCTTGTACCGGTGTGGTCTACCCGCACGCCGGTTTGCGGACGACGACGAGGACTTCTCCTGTTGCTTCTCGCAGGCCTATGCAGCCTACAAGCCGCACTGCGAAGACTGGGCTCGTATCGATCGGTTTCGCAAGGCCTATCAGGCTGAGGACGTCGTCATCCACTTCCTGGGAATCTGGGACACGGTGAAGTCGTACGGAGGCATCTGGCCCCAAAGCCTTCCCCATCTCAGATACAACCCGATCATCAGGAACGTCCGCCACGCTCTGGCGCTGAATGAACATCGGTCATGGTTCCTGCCCACGAGCTGGGGGGGCATCGACCGCGACGCTCATCTGGCTCCGACGATCAGATTCGATCCCCGGTACGAACGACAAGTTGTGAAAGAGGTCTGGTTTGTCGGCTGCCATTCCGACATTGGAGGTGGAGACAAGGAAGCTGAGACGGCAAAGGTCGCCTGTCGATGGATGCTGGGTGAAGCCACCCATGCCGGGTTGCTGCTCGACCGGAACTGCCAGAACTGGATCTTCGAGCCTGATCAGTCCAACATGAGACCGGACATCCACGAATCCTACGGTGCCGGATGGTGGTTGAGCGATCTGATTCCACGCTGGGAGCTCGACAACAGCACGCGTCCACCCGGATACCCGTTCAAATGGCCGGGACGAGGCGCTCGTTGTACCGAGAACACGCGGCGCAATCGCAATCTCTATTTCCATTCGACGACTGGAGTCGGGCCCGCGGACGGACTGGTCCCGGTCGAGTCGTTGCGAAGGCTGACGAGAGACGAGGCGGCCAACGTGCAGCTCGACGAATGGTTGCGCTCTGGAACTTCCCACCTTTAGGCCCGCCGAATGTCAGGCGGGCCTGAAGGCCCGCCCCTACGGAATGCAACGTCGATTGAAGTCGGCTAAGCGGAACGATGCGCCTTGAGGAAGGAATGAATCTGGCGCACGGCCAGTGGGATTCGCTCCTTGGGCTCCTTCCACGGGAACATGCTCACTTCGCTCTTCGGCGCGAGCATCGCGCACTCCATGGCGACGGCCAATGGGTGCGCGGGGACATCGTCGGGCAGCACCAGGATTGGGTTCTGGCAACTCTTGATGAAATCGCGCGTCACGCTGAAGAGGAAGTCGGGGTTGGTTTCGAACATCTTCGTCACGAATTGATCCGTCGTCTGCATCGTGATCTCGGGCCGCTTCGCAATCAGCTGCGGACCCCAGGTCCGCCAAAATGTGCCCGGGTACTTCGGGTCCTTCATTTCGGGACGCCAGCCCACGGGCTGCGCCATCACGGCTGCGGGAATGCGATTGGGTGCGCGCTTCAAGAGACTCCCGATGAAGGGGCCGCCGATGCAGAAGCCCATCACCATGAACTTGTCGATCTTCAGATGATCCATCAGGCCGAGGTGATCGTCGGCATAGGATTCCCACGGCCGATCGACTTCGATAGGGCCGGTGGACTGGCCACTCGGAGCGTTGCGCAGGTCTGCCGTGATGCAGCGATACTGTCCCTTGAACTCTTCGATGGCATTGAAGGGCGAGTTGCCGGTGAAGAAGGCAATCGTCGAATTCAATCCGCCACCCGGAAGCAGTAACAGCGGGAAGCCCGAGCCTGTGTCGTCGTAGCGGATGCGGACATTCCCTTTTTCGTAGAAGCGTCCGCCGCCTTCGCTCCCGCCCTGCTGCGCGAGCAGTTTGGGTGTCGCGGCCACTGCCGCGGCCGCGGCGCCGGTCTTCAGCAGCTTTCGTCGGATCGGGTTCACCATGTCTTCCTCCCGGCGAGTGTTACACCTCGATGGCGCGATAGAGAGTCGCTTACTTCCGTGTGCTGCCGGCACCGTGGAGCAGAGTCACGATCTCCTTCGTGCGGGGGTTGTCGGGACCGCCGCCCTCTCCCCTGCCCCGCACCAGGTCGAGCGCGACCCGCATGCAAGGTTCAGTTCAGATCCCCGGAGGAGCAGGAGGCACCGCTGAATGGAGTGCATCACCGTCCTGCCTCAGTGCAGGAGAGGCATCGATTTACGCGCGCACAGGGCCGAATGTCAAGCGTCTAGGCTAGGGTAGATCCATCCCGCGCGCTGTCTTTGCGGACAATTTCAAGATCCCTACACTCTGGGGCGTCAAGGACACTGCACCGTACTTTCACGACAACGGCGCCAAGACGCTCCGCGACGCCGTCGCTCATTACCAGCGGTTCTTCGACTTTACGGAAGCACAGGACCCGGTCGGTTCGGCAACCCTGGGCGGGTTCATTACTCTCACAGACGACGACGTTGACGACATCGTCGCGTACCTAAGGCTTCTGTGACGGAACCGGACGGAGAAGTAATAGCGAGTGGAGCCACGACTGGCTTCTTACAAAACGAGCGAGGATGTGTCCAAGGTGCGGCTGAAGAGATGTCTAATCCGCATCGCGTAGAAGTTTCTCGACGGCAGGCAGCCTCGAGTCAATCTGACGCGCATCTTCATACGCACTTGCAACTTCGGACAACGCTCTTGTCAGATCCAAGACGTACTGGCCGTAGTAATCCGCATCCTCGTCACTGAGATCGCCGGTTGTCAGTTTCGCTTCGTGACGTTTGATCTCGATGTCGAGCGACTTCACAGCGAGCATCAAAGAGGTCGCCGACAGTTGTTTCATGCGAGTCTCCACCGCTAGTCAGCCGCTGCCATCGCCTTGCTCAGTGCGTTCAGCCAGATCTGG
>Ga0207645_10001611_pt1 | contig 18406 bp, 17 predicted proteins | sample KBSM53metaG_FD_184331 | JGI IMG/M metagenome (GOLD analysis project Ga0207645, IMG submission 184331) | Miscanthus rhizosphere microbial communities from Kellogg Biological Station, Michigan, USA - KBS M5-3 metaG (SPAdes) (version 2) | ecosystem: Host-associated > Plants > Roots > Rhizosphere >...
CGGGACGCTCGCTCAATGAGACTGGAGGGGACAATCACGCGCAGAGTGGCGCTCGCTTCAGCCGGGGCTAATTTTTGTCGGATGCGATTACTTCTTGACGTATTTCTCTAACGCTTCAGGACCGAATTCAATCCAGCTCGAGCGGATCATGTCGTTAGATTAATTTTTATCCCGCTCTGCGGCTGCGCTTGCTTAAGTTAACGGTTGCCGACGCGTTGTGTGTCTTTCGCGTGCGCAGCGATTCACGCTATTTGAGCAGCTCAACGTATCCCATCCGGCCCGAGAGATTACCCGACCACCAGATCCGGCTTGGGTTGGTCGGATCGATTTCGATCCGGCGCGGGTCGGATTCGGCATTCGCCAGTGGAAACTCGGTAAATTTTTCGCTCTTCGGATCAAAGCGGGCAATCTTATCGACGTGTTGCTCGCTAAACCAAACCAGGGGGCTCTTGGTGTCACCCTGAACGGAGTACGGTCCGGCATCCTCGGTGGGCGGATCGTAAATGATCATTTTGACGGTCTTGTAATCGATCTTCATCAACTTGCCGGCGCCGTGCAAACCGACCCAGACGTTTCCCTCCGAATCCATGCCGCCTTTACGTGCCACAGGGTTCTTTACGAAGATGGGAAATTCATCGATTTTTCCGGTCGCTGGATCAAGCCTTCCCATCTGACTGACCGCGTTTTCGATGAACCAGATTTTGTTATCGCCGGAAATCGCCATTCCATAGGGACTGGCGGTTCGTCCGCGTTTGATTCCGGCCGGAACATCATAAACGGTGAACTCCTTGGTTGCCGGGTCCAAGCGGATGACCTGATTGGCCGCGATCGAGTTTAACCAGACGGTTCCGTTCGGGTGCACGCGCATCGTGTTGCCGCTGGCAGAACCGCTCTTGAGCTTTGGTAGCTCGTAAAGCGCAAACTCGTTGTTCTTCGGATCGAGGCTTAACCAGCGCCGGTTGGGGCCGCCGTCGATAAACCAGAGCTTGCCGTCCGGCGCGCGCGTGATCGCATTCAGTCGATTAGTCGGCGATGGACCGGCCGGCGGCGCGATTTCAGAATAAGTGAGATTTTTTCCGTCCAAGCGGCCGAGCTTGCCGCCAACGCGCTGTGTCACCCACGCATTGCCGTCTAGGTCGACAGTGATTTCGTGCGGCTCGGCTTTATTGTTCGGCAGTTCATATTCGACGGCGAGGTATTTCGCCGCTTCGCCGGTGATCAGGGTCCGCGGCAAACGACTGTTGGGATCCGGCGCTGGTCGTCCGCTGCCACCCGCCCCGGAGAAGTTGGCCATCACATAATCCAAAACCGTTCTCGTTTCATCGTCCGTCAATGGCTTTGCCGTCGTCGAGCCCTGGGCGTAAACCCGCATGTTCTGCACGATGGTCTGCCAGCGCTCGCGATTGGCCTGCACCCGGGTGATTCTTTGCGTATCATGGCAGGAGATGCATTTTGCTTCGACGATCGATTTGCCCTCACCTTCCGGTAAAGCAGCTCGAGAGGCGCTGCCTTCTCCGCCTTCGCCGACCTGCTCGCCCGGTAATCTTCCCGGCCACGCACCGGGTAGCTGCGGTGCCCGAGCCTTGGTTAGCGCCAGATCAATCACTGTGGGTTTACTTCCCGATACTTCCATCGGCGCGGACAACTCGCTTTGAAAATCACCGCCGATCGCTTGCGCAATGTATTGTCCGGCAGGAAGAGCACTGATCGAGAAGCGTCCTTGCGGCTGGCTAACGACCATGATGGTGAGCCGGCGCTCGGAGTTTTTTATCTTCACAAATGCTCCGCTGACCGGCGCGCCTTGCGAGTCTTTCACCACGCCCTGCAAGCTGCCGTCACGACTCTGACTGTAAGCGAATGCGGGGGAAAGCAGCGTGCCAGCGATAACCACGATTGCGAATCGTTTCAACATGATCGACCTCCATCAGAGCAGATCCGGTGGATTCTGAATCTATCGCCACTGCGCTGATGCAAAACGCGCCGTAGCAACGGCTGCGCTGAAATTAACTCCAAGCTGTTTTGTGGGTCAAGGGATAAAAAGCAGGGCGGGTGGAAGACAGCTAGCGCGGCAATCGATGAAACGTGGAAAGCTATGACGGCTGGTCTTTCTTTCCTTCGATGACCGCTTTCAGTTTCCTGCCAAAGTCTGCGTTGTCGTAATAACCGCGAAATTTTTCGGCGCTCGCACCGAGGGCAGCAACCAGGACCGGCTGGTTGGTATGGGCGGAATTCTGCCAGTAGATCTGAGTGTTGTTCGCAATCATCAGGCCGAGCGCATTCGCAGTGATATTTCCGAAGAGCGTCCGTGACAACGGTCGGCGTCGAATGATCGCGTCCTTGAATTCCGGGGCTAGTGTGAAACCGCGGAAATGCTCGCGCATCATCTTTTCGATCGCCTCGGCATTCGGTTGAGGGCCGAGAATCTGCGCCGCCTTTTGTAGCGAGATATCGATGGATTGCAATTTTTTGAAATCTTCAACCGTTCCCGCGACCTGATTCGTGTCCGCGGTGCTGCTCAAGTCTTTGAGCGCCAGGGTAAATCCGAGGCCGCCGGTCTCGTGGTCCGAAGTAACAAGAATCAAAGTCTCGCGCGGATATTTGCGATAAAACTCGTACGCTAATCCGACCGCGCGATCGAACTCGCGGTAGTCGTGAATCACGGATGTAATGTCCGACAGATGGGCCGCCGTATCGATGTTTTCGGATTCGATAAAGGCAAAAAACCCGCGTGGGTTGTGATCGTGCAGCACTTTGATCGCCGCGCGAGTCATATCGTAAACAGAAGGTTCGCGGGCTTTATCGCGGTCGATTTCAAAGCTCATGCCTTTTGCAGCAAACAGTCCAAGCAGCTTTCCGGAATCCGCTCGCTTGAGCTCCGTTTTGTTTTCGACCAGGTGGTAATTTTTTTTCAGAAAGGCGCTGAGCGCATCGGCTTCATCACCGTGGAAGCTGCCATTTTGGTGCTTCGCCAAAAATTGTTCTTTGCCGCCGCCCATCAAAACATCCGGCGCGAGATCTAAATAGCGGCTGACAATCGCCGTAAAATCACGACGGTTGGGCACATGACAGACAAAAGCGGCGGGGCTCGCATCATACACGGTCGCATTGGTAATGAGAGCCAGGCGCATGCCGCGCCTTCGCGCCAGTTCCATCGCGCTCACGGCGATTGTGCCGTCGGCGCAAAGGCCAAGAGCGCCGAGATTGGCCTTGCAACCGCCTGCAAGAGCCGTTGCCGCTGCGGCGGAATCCGTCGATAACGAATCGGCAGCATGAGTCGTCATCACGCCAACGCTGCCTTCCTTCATGATTTTGTCGACGATGACAAAATCTTCGTTCAGAATCTGTCGGCGATATTGTCGGGCGATTTCCAGATGTGCCATGCCCCCGCCGTCCGAGAGAAAGAGGAAAACGTACTTTGGAGTTGTGGCCGGCGAACGCGATTGAGCGACCGTTAGGTGCGATGGCCAGAAAAGCGCGCCGACAATCAGCAGCAAGGCCAGGCGCAAAACCAAATTTGGCCTGCGTAGAAATTCAAGCATGTGGACCCCTCGGCGCGTCCGCAGTCAAGCGACGAAACTCAAGCCACAGTGAGAGCGCGGTGTAATAGGCGGGAAAAAGCAGCGAAATCATCGCGAGTTCCGTGAACCGCTCCGGTAGTCGATAGATGATATAAAGAATCGCCGCGCCCCAAAGGGCTCCCAGGAAATTGGTCTGGAAACGAAATCGCGGGCTGCGACTCGGATAAATATATTTGATCGGAACAAAAACTAAAACACATAGGCCCAGAATCAGGAAAGCATTGATCCACTTCGCTGTCTCTAACACGTAAAGATAAAAAACCACGATGTTCCAGTAAGAAGGAAAGCCGAGGAAAAAATTATCTGCGGTCTTCGCGTTCATCTGACAAAAACCGTAGGCGCTCGCCAGCAATGGGAGCATGGCGAGCCACAATGCATCCGGCGTCGGCAGGAGGTTTGCACGAAAAAGAAAAAAACAGGGCACAATAACGTAATTAAAATAGTCGACGAGCTCGTCCAACAAATTGCCATCAAACCAGGGAAGAATTTCTTTGACGCGCGCTAGTCGGGCTAGTGTGCCGTCCGTGGCATCGATAAGGACCGTGATGCCCATCAAGAAAAAGGTCTCTCGGAAAGACCCTTGATCAATGGCGAGAAGGCTAATGAAACCGACGAAGACGCCGAGTGCGGTATAGAGGTGGACGAGCCAGGCGAATACGAAGCTCCTGGTCATCCACGCGGATCTATGTGGCCGAAGCGGCGAAGCTCGGTCTGGCTTTCAAGCGAGCGATCCACTCGACGGAACGCTTGTAGGTGCCGGGATCGACGGGAATGACAAACCGATCCAGCAGCTCGATGTTAGACATAAAGGCGATATCGGCGAGACTGAAGGAGCCCACCAAGTATTCCTTGCCGTTTAGCTCCTTTTCGATCCGATCAAACGCTTTGATAATCTCCGCTCTCGCGCTATCGATACGCTGGCTATCGCGCTCGCCTTCCGGCTTGCGTATTTCCTGCATTAAGTGAACAAAGTAGGGATTGAAGCGGCTATCCCGAAAATCCTCCAACAGGCGCGCTCGCGCGCGACCTTCCGAATCTTTGGGCATCAGCGCCGGATAAGGATACTCGTCCTCGAGATACTCGTTGATAACGGTGGAGTCGTAAATAATGAAACCCTCGTCGTCCAGTGCAGGCACTTGACCAAACGGATGAATCTTCAAATAGTCAGGATTCTTCTGTTCCCGCTTCGTAAGATCGATATTGATGCGTTCGAACTCCAGCCCCTTTTCCAGGAGCGCAATGCGCACCTTGCGCGAGTTCGTTGACGGCGGAAACGTGTACAACTTGATCATCGACAGCTAACCTCCTTACCGGCACCACTTGGACGCATACTAGCACAAAATTGCCGCCGTCTGCGAGCAATTTTTTGAATTTTCGCGCAGTTAAGCACGGAGTTGGCGCTGAACGCGCGTGTTAACCACGGCTGCTCAACGTCGCCCGTAACGTGATCGGCGCGCCCGCGCGGAGAACCACTACGTTCACTTGATCGCCCGACTTATGCGTTTGCAAAGCATCGGTAAGATCTTCGATATTTTGAATGTCTTTATCGCCAAGTCGGACGATGACATCGCCCTCACGCAATCCGGCCTGGGCCGCCGGACTGCCGCTGGAAACACCCGCCAGTCGAACGCCGGTGCCGACTGCGCCGTAATCCGGAATGGTACCGAGATAAACGCGAATGCCGCGCGCACTGCCGATGCTTCCACCAGGCCGCGAAGGCAAGCTCACAAACCGGATCGGTTCTTTCCTATTGGCAATTTCGAGCGCGGTCACGAGAACGAGATCGCTGATCTTCGCCATTCCCTCGATATTCAACTTCTCCCACGTATCGGTGGCGCGATGATAGTCTTCATGGGTCCCGGTGAAGAAATGAAGCACGGGAATTTTCTTACTATAGAAGGACATGTGATCGCTCCGACCGATGTCGTTGGAATCAGTGATGTCCAACCCGAGGCCGCGCGCGTTTCGGAGTACCAGATCGCTCAAGTTTTCGCCCGAGCGGGCGCCGAACACTGTGACCCGATTCTCTCGTAAACGGCCGACCATATCCAAATTGATCATGGCCTTGATCGCGGAGATTGCATCGGTGTGCTCGATGAAGTGGCGAGAGCCGTAAAGTCCGAGCTCTTCGCCCGAGAATGCGGCGAAAACGATCGTGCGATCAGGTCTGACGGGCAATTTCGCGAGGCGACGCGCGAGTTCCAGGAGCACAGCCGTGCCTGATGCGTTGTCGTCGGCGCCGGGATGAATTTTGCCTTCCGCTTGGCGATCGAGCGCTCCGAAGTGCCCGAAGCCAAGATGATCATAATGGGCGCCGATGACCACGCGTTGGTCTTTCAGATCGGGGTCTGCGCCGGGCAGGATGCCGACTACATTTTCCGCGCGTTCATGATTCTCCTTGAGAGTGACCTGTAACCTGGCAAGCGCGCCGGGAAGCGACATAGATCCGGGTTTGCCGGTGCGGTCGATTTTTTCCTTGAGATCTCTAAGCGAAACGCCGCGTGCATCCAGCCATTTTCGCAAAACTTCCCGCCGCACCTGTGCCGCGACCAGACTGTTGCCGCCGCGCCACAAGCTATTGTTGGTCGATAGCAACTCCGGCTGCTGCTCATTGTCATGATTCAAGTCGACCAGAATCATCCCCACGGCGCCGTGATCGCGAGCGTTGTTCGCCTTGGTGCGGAGCGCGGCGTGGACCGAGTACTCGGGCGGTGTTTTAAAAGGGCTCTTCTCGTCCTTTCGTGGCGGCTCGTAACGCAGGATCAGAACGATTTTGCCTTTGACATTCAGGTCGGCGTAGTCATCGTAGCCATTCTCTTTGGCGGTAATGCCATAGCCGGCAAAAACCATCTCGCCGTTGACATTGTCGGACTTTGAGAGCCCGAGCGGAATCCAGTCCGTGTTGAGCTCCAGTGGCGCATTCTGATCCAGCGTAAGGCTGCTCGGTTGATTAACTGTGACACCGACCGCGACGTCGAACGGCTGGAAAAAGCTGCCATCATCGCCCCCGGGCCGCAATCCAGCACGTGCAAACTCAGCGGCGAGATAATCTCGCGCCAGTTTTATGCCGGGCGTATCGACGCCCCGGCCGGTAAGCTCGGGAGAGGTCAAAAACTGCACGTCGCGTCGAAGTTCCTCCGTTACGGTAACGGGCTGCTGCCCGTGCTGGAAGCTCCAGCCCGAAAGAGTGAGGAGAGGCGTGAAGGTGACGAGAAGCGCTAGAATTAGCGGACGGGATTGGGACAGAAATCGGCGCGGCATCATGCAACTAGTAGACTAGCATGGTTTTCGTTTGCTGTTGAAGGTTGGGCACGATTCGAGTTGGAAAGCATTCCAGAATTCCGTTGCACCAACACTGTCCCTGCCGGGCAGGAAAGAAGGAAATTTTATCATTGCGGGGCGTGCAGGTGTAATTCGCGATGCGAGTTACTGGTCGCCACCCTTGCCGGGCGACTTTTCCGCAGTAAACTGTTATACATTTACGTATAAGAAGCCGAGGAGGACCAATGGCTAAATCGGTCGTCGTTTATACCCAGCCCGGCTGAGGGCCGTGTCACAAAGAGGTGGAGTTTCTATCTCAAAAGGGCGTTCAGTTCGTGGAAAAAAATGTTCGCGCCGACAAGACGGCGCTCAAAGAATTGCTCGATCAGGGTTTTCAGAGCACGCCGGTAACGATCATCGACGGGCAATCCGTAGTCGGCTTCGACCAGGCCAAGCTCATCGAATTGCTCAGCCTGTAATCGGTTTATCCGAGATGATCAGAGTTGGCGTTTCATTTGATTTGTGATTTCCAGGTTGAGGAGCTCAGCATTTTGCCGGTCACGCTTTTCGATTCATCCGACGCCAAATAGACAAACACGTCAGTCACGGATTCGGGGTTGCTGCCGCGATAACCGGTAAGCTTGGTGGCGACGTAGCCCGGCTCCACGGAATTCACCTGGATGTGGCTCGAGCGTAGCTCTGCAGCGAGAGTTTGAGTGAATCCTTCCAAGCCCCACTTGGACGTGGCGTAGGCGACAAAATTCGCGTACGCGCCGCGCCCAATCGTCGAGGAAACATTGATAACCGAGCCGCTTTTCTGTTTGAGCATGAATGGCAGCACGGCTTGGGTCACCAGGAATGGGCCGCGGAGGTTCACGGCGATTGTGTAGTCCCACTTCCTAACCTCCAGCTCGACCATCGGTGCGGGCCGCGTCATGACGCCGGCGTTGTTGACCAGAATATCGATCCGACCAAAGGCCCTTTGCGCCTCATGGACGAAATCTTTGACCGACGATTCCATCGTGACGTCGCATGGCCAGCCCTGCGCTTGCGCTTTCATGCCGTGGAGCTCAGCTACGGTTTGCTGAAGTTCGTCTGTGCTGCGAGCGCAGAGTGCTAGTTTTGCTCCTTCGTGCGCAAACGCGGCCGCGACCGCTTTGCCGATGCCTCGACTGCCGCCGGTAATCAATGCCACCTTATTTTCGAGCTTCATAGAAATTTGCCCGGTAAGCTTGTTTCATTATTTCTAGCTATATTGGTAATCGAAACCAACAGCGAGCTCTTGAGGCGCTTCGTGACTGAAGATAAAAGAGTGCAGGAGAATGTCTATGGACGTGCTCAACATCACCGGCTATCACCGCCGAACGCCACACGTGGTGGCGGACTGCAAAGGTTTTTTCGCCAAAGAAGATCTTGAGGTCAATTTTCATCGGACGACCTTCGCGCCCGATCACAATCGCGGCATGGCGGAGGGACGCTGGGACTTTACCCTGAGCAGCGCCGACACCATGATCGCGCGAACCACCACGGACGGTGTCGACTATGTATTGTTCATGCAGGCGGAAGAAGGGCTGAGCGCGTATTTGATCGGGCAACCGGAACTGCGCTCGATCGAGCAATTGCGCGGCAAGCTTCTGGCAGGGGATCCAGGCGATTCCAATCTCGACCTGATCCGGAAAAAAATCCTCCGCACGCACGGCATCGACGAGAGCGAGTATCAAATCGAAATTATCGGCAGCTCGCCAGTGCGATTAGAGGCATTTCTCGAACACCGTGTCGCCGCGGCGATGCTAACTCCTCCCGCTTCGGACAAGGCTCTTGCGGCGGGAGGGGTTTTGCTCGCTAACTCGGAAGCGTATGTCCCCGGATGGCCGCTCACCTGCGGTTGGGGATTGCGCCGCTGGCTCGTGGAGCATCGCGCAATCGTGGTGCGTTTTATCCGTGCCTGGTCCGCCGCCACAGACTGGCTGCTAAGACCTGAAAACCGCGATGAGACGATCGATCTGGTCATGCGCGAAGAAAAGCTCTCGCGCGCTGCCGCGACCGACGCTTATCACAAGATCGTGCCCAGGGCACGAATCAATCCGGCGGCGCTACGAACGGTCATCGAGCTGCGCAAGGAAATGGGGGTTTACCCACCGCCCTACACGCCACCGGAACGATTTTACGACGCGAGTTACTGGAATGAGGCGACGGACGGCGGAAAATGAATTAGCCGGTTCCGTTGGTCGATGAAAGCGCTCGTTAGCTGTTCAAAAACGGCACGCCTAGACGCATCAAATCATCGAAGGCATCCCAATGCACCATGTGTTTGCAGCCATTGACAATGTAAACTTTGAGTTCGGGATGCGTTGTTTTCAGCAATTCGGCGCGCTCGCCGGCGTGGGCGCGGTCCTCACGGCCGAAGATCATCAATAGCGGCATCTTCAATTCGGTGAGTCTTTGCCACAACGGTTTGGCCTGTGAAGCGCCGCCGCCGGCCGGTGCTTCCTGATTCTGCCGATCCTGGTGCGCTTTGAAATTGCGGCCGATCATGCTTCTGTGGCGCAAGGCCACGTCTTCGTCCGAAATCAACGAATGATTGAAGGTATCCGCCTGGAGGAGTTTGCGGGCGTCTTCCACGGTCGGTTCCTTTTGCGCCATTTCCTTGTCGACACGCGCCTGAACCGCTTCATATTTGCCGACCTGCTCCTGAGTCTGCGGCGGTAGCAGCGAGCCGGTGCCGAGAATGATCACGTGCGAATAGCGGCTGGGATCTTCCAAGGCGAGCTGAGCCGCGAAGCCGCCGGAGCGCGAATGGGCGATCAGCGCGGTCTTGCCTAGCCCCGCCGCATCGATGAATTTCGGAATGGAATTGCGTTGCTGCGCCGTACTCTGTTTTGCGGGCACGTCGGAGAGGCCAAAACCGGGATAGTCGAAGGCCACGGCGCGAAATCCTGCTTTTGCAAACGGGCCGAGATTGCGCAGGAACACGTCAGCCGAACTGCCGAGCGATGCCCCGTGTAAAAACAACACCGATGGTCCTGAGCCTGCTTCGATATAGCGAAGTTTAAGTCCATCGACGCTTACGAATTTGTCTACCGGTTTTACATTTTCAATATCGTTCATGGCAAATTCTCCTTCTCAAGCGGATTGGGATTTAGACACAATTTTTGCGGAAATTTGTAGAGAATTTCTGACGGAGCTATAACGCCGAAGCGCCGAGCTGTCAATCGCGCGAGGGCTTTAATCAATTGGGCTTTGTCGTGGTCGCTGATCGCTTCTTACCGATGAGGGAATAAACATGCTTGACACAAAAATTCCATAGGCATAAACCTCCAACGAAATAGCGCTGAGCTGGGTCTTTAGATCCGGTCATATCTTCGCCGTTTACATCAGCCCGGACTGGAGTTATTCAGCCGGGCTTTTCGTTGGTCGATGTAGTTCTGCAATTCACTCGCGCGTTCGATGTTCAAACAAGCCGGAACAGCGGCGTGGAATCAGGTCGCAACTAGGGATGGAAGGCAATGCGACAGAGGAGGATCTTAGAATGAACTCTTATGATTGCATGAAAATGTTCCTCCCAACTCGGCATCATAGACAGCGTTTGCGTGATTTTCTGGCGGCGGTTTTGACGATTGAACTTGTGGGTTTTGCACCGAGCGCCTTCGCTCAGCCGATCAAGATCGCCTATGCCGCGCTGGTTGCCGGTCAGATTCCTGTTTGGAGCGCAAAGGAAGGCGGTTACCTTTCAAACCACGGCATCGATGCCGACCTTATTTATATTCCTGCGACCGCCGCGACCCAGGCGTTGATCGCCAATGAAATTCAGCTCGCTCAAGTCACTGGTGTCTCCACCGCCGGGGCGATCTTATCAGGGGCAGAGGTGAGGATCATTGCGAGCGTGCAGAACAAACTCGCCGGATCGATTTATGCTCGGCCCGAAATTAAAACTCCAGAGCAGCTCAAAGGGAAACGGCTTGGAGTCTCTCGCTTCGGCGCGCTGAGCGATACGGCAGCGGGAATTTTTCTCGAGCATTACGGACTGAAACGCGGCACGGATGTGGCCATCATTCAGATGGGCGGCTTGCCGGAGGTGATCACGGCGCTCGAGAGAGGCGCCATTCAGGCAGGGTTTGCCAATCCACCGCAAACGGTGCGCGCCCGCCATCTTGGCATGAAAGAGCTTTTTGATCTGAACAGCCTCGGGATCGAAATGCAACAGACCTGTGTGACGGTGACGACCAAATATCTGCGCGAGCGTCGGCCGGTCGTGAAATCCTTTCTCCAAGGCTACGCGGAGGGTCTGCACCGTTTTATGACGGATCGTGAATTTTCCATCCAGGTGATGAAAAAGTACTTGCGTTTGGAGGACAAGGAACTATTGGAAGACGCCTATGCCTTTTATTCCGTAAGACTCGAAAAAATCCCGTACCCGACAATCAAGGGCATAAAGTTTATTTTGGATGGCATGGCGGAAACACATCCGCAGGCGAAGAAAACCGCACCGGAGAGTTTTGTTGATCTTTCACTGCTGCAAGAACTGGAGCAGAGCGGGTTTTTTAAGCAGCTCTGGAAAAATTAACTGTCGTTAGAAACGATGAATCGATCGAAGTGGGTAGCTGGCGAATCCTGCCAAGGCTTGACACCAGCCTTGCGGACCCACTAGCTTCCAGCCGACGATTGGTAGAGTCACGAAGAGGTGGCGTATGACGAAAGCGCTCTGGGGATTTTTATTTGCGATTATTTTCTCGATCTGGATCGTGCCGGCGCATGCCGCCTCGGTCGAGGACTTTTACAAAGGCAAAACCATTCAGTTCATCGTCGGCGGCACCGCGGGTGGCGGGTACGATACGTACACTCGACTGATTGCGCGTCACTTTGCGAAATACGTTCCGGGCAAACCGAACATGGTGGTTCAGAATATGCCCGGAGCAGCAATGTTGATCGCGGCCAACTACACCTACAACAGCGCGCCGCGCGATGGCACGGTCATTGGCCATTGGTCTGGACCGCTGATCTTGCAGCACATGATGGGAAATCCCGCGGTGCAATTCGACGGGCGCAAGTTCGGCTGGGTTGGTATGCCGACGGCGGATGCGTTGGTATGCATCACGACCGAGCGCAGTGGAATCAGAACCGCAGAGGATTGGCGCAAGGCCAAGACGCGGGTCAAGCTCGGCGCGATCGGACCGGGCACCAGCGGAACCGACGATACCAAGCTCCTTACCGCGGCAACGGATTTTCCGCTCCAGCTCATCGAGGGATACAAGGGAACCGCGGATATCAGAGTGGCGGCGGAAACCGGCGAAGTGGATGGCACCTGCGCGTTCGGGTGGCAATCGGCGAAGGTGACCTGGGTCAACGCCCTCAAGGCCAAAGAAGTTCATGTCGTCCTCCAGACGATGCTCGAGCCTCATCCGGAGCTAAAAGATGTTCCTCTCGCGATCGATTACGCGAAAACGGAGGAAGGGAAAAAACTGCTCCGCATCGCGAGTGAGCTTTATGGCAAGCAGAGGCTTTACTCGATACCGCCGCAGGTGCCCGAGCAACGCCTGCGCGCCTTGCAACAAGCTTTCATGGGCGTGCTCAAAGATCCTCAGCTTCGGGCAGAAGCCGAAAAAGCGAAGCTCGAGATCGATCCTATCGACGGACCCGCCGTAGAAAAGATGGTGAACGGTCTGTACGAAATCGAGCCGGCGGTCGTGAGCCGAGTGAAACAGATACTCGAAGCGAAGTAGAGCTTTATTTACAGCCGCCGGCCACGCAGTTGCCGCTGCCGTCGAATTCAAGGGTGCGCCCACTGATTGCCAGGTAAACTGGCCGGCCCTTGACCTGATCAATGAATTTCTTCGTGCGACTATTCGGCCGCAACGCTCCGCCTGAAGTCGCTGCCTCGTTCGGATGCGACACGATCACCGATGCAGGGCGTACCAGTTCGTTAATCGCGTATGCCGCCTCCTCGGGCCGTATCGCGTTCGGGCCCAAGTTGAACAGTGCGAGATTGGCGCGGTAATACTCATTCACCACTGTGCGCATCTCCGAGTGAAGTCCCGTGTCACCCGAAAGGTAAGCGCGCAGGCCATTGCTAAATTTGATGACGTAGCCACTCGGCGCCCCCAGGCTCACGCTGATGTTGTCCGGCTCCAGTAATTTTTTCTGAGCGTCGGTCAACAGGTCGCGCGTGAGCGTGCTGTCATGCGCTGCGTACACGGTGGTGATTTCGACGCCGCTCGCGGCGCCGGCCGCCTTGACGATTTTGGTACCGCCGAGGTCGACCGGTGCGAGGCAGGGCGCCTCCTGCACGGCAGCGATGCTGCCGCCGGATTCTGCGCAGTTGCCGGTTGGCTTGCCGCGGATGTTCTGGATTTTCCTGCCGAGAAAAGACGCCATATTGCGGATCATGATCAGCGAGGAGTTCTTCGCCGCGGCAATCTCGGCGGTGGTGGAATTCGGCAGCGCCGAGACCGTTTCGGGTGTCGCGCAGGAACCGGCATTGAGCGCGGCAATTTTGCGGTCGCCGATGTGATCGCTGTGCGCATGGCTCAACAATACGACATGAATGGCGCCGAGGCGCGGGTCTTCGCCACCCATGACCGACTGCCCGGCATCGTAGAGAATGCGCACGCCGGTCGGGTCTTCAAAGATCGTCGCGCGGTCGCGGTTGCAAAGTTCGCCCGGGTGCGTGCCGAGCGGTGTGATCTTGACGTTTTGCGCCCATGCAGCGCTGCCCGCAGCCGACAGCGTAAGCGCGAGAATTCTTACGCCAAGGTATTTAGAATTCATGGGTCCTGCCCTGTAAAAAGAGTTCAGTGGTTTGAAATTGACCTCTAGTCTCTAATGACGTGATGAGTTGATCTACGGCATCAACAATGCGGCACGCGGGTGTCACGTCGATTGTGAGAAAACCCGGTAAACAGCCTGAGCTCCTTCCAATAGACGGTGATCCTGGTTTCGATGACCGATGAGCTGGATGCCGACCGGCAGACCCGAGGGTCCAGTGAACACCGGCAATGTGACGCAAGGAGTATAGGTCCATGTCGATAGAATATTGAACGAGGTGTCGCCCGTGCTGGCCAGTCCCGCCGGAGCCTCTCCGGGCGCGCTGGGTGTAAGCAGCAGGTCGATGTTTTTCATGGCTTCGGTGAGATCTCTGCGGCATCGAGCCAGCGCCGCTTCGGCCTCGCGGTAGTGTTCGTACGAGATGTTGAGGAATCCGGCGAATTTTTCGCGCTGGAACTCGCTCAAAAGATCCCCATGATGCTGTCGTTCCCAGGTAAGACCACGGGAGAACTCGTAATCAGTGATGCGCCGGCCCATAATTTCGAACTGTTGGAACGCCGGTCCAAGATCGAAATCGGACACCTTCGCTCCGGCCTTGGCCAACGCGCTTGCGGCATTCTCGAGGAGTTTTTTCGTGTACGGCTCGGCGCGGTCCCAGCACATGGTGCGGCAAAAGCCGATCTTGAGATTGTTAACCCGAAGAGCGCCGAGAGGATTCGGAGCGAATCCACTCAGCGCCGCTCGAAAAATCACCAGGTCTTCGACGTCGCGAGCGAAGAGTCCCACGGTGTCGAAGGACGCGGTATTCTGCTTGATGCCCTGCGTGCTCACTTCGCCGAAGCTCGGCTTGTAGCCGATGCAGCCGCAGAACGCCGCCGGACGAATCACCGATCCAACGGTCTGTGTGCCGAACGCCAATGGCACCATGAAATCTGCTACTGCGGCGGCGGAGCCGCTCGAGGAACCGCCCGGCGTATGCTGCGGGTTATGTGGATTCGTCGTTGCTCCCAATGGAGTTCGACTGGCGAACTCCGTCGTGACCGTCTTGCCCAACAGCACCCCGCCGGCCGCTCGGCTCAGCGCCACACACGCGGCGTCCGCCTTCGGACGATTGCCTTTGTAAATCGGAGATCCGTATTCCGTGGGCAACTCGGCTGTGTCCATAATATCTTTGGCAGCAAATGGAACGCCATGAATCGGACCGTAGCTCGCGCGCCGATCGCATTCCCGCGCCTGCGCCAGCGCAAACTCGCGGTCCAAATGAACCCATGCTTTTACCTGCGATTCCCGCGCATCGATCCGCTCGAGGCAGGAGCGCACCAGAGCTTCGGATGTGAGTTTGCTGTCGCGAATGCGCTTCGCGGCTTCACTCGCGGATAAGCGAAATAAATCTGCCATGTGACTCTCCTCAAAATGTATAGAAAATCAACTCCACAGATAACCGAGCAGGGTGTACGTCTGCAAACAGAAACTGAACGCTGGAGTGGCAACGAATAGTGTGATTTTTACTGCGAGCATGCCTTGCCTTTGAAAACAAGAATCAATAAATAGAGACGAGCTTTCGCACGGCTGTCTTTTCCGGAGAAGAAATATGGCTTTACAGATAAACGACGGGGAATTCTATGCCATCGACGCGCATTCGCATCTCGGGCGACGCAAAACTCCGCTGGGCCATGGAGTGGCGAGCTTTCTCGGCGATGACTTGGTGCGCAATCTGGACGAAGCCGGCTTGGACTGTGCCGTGGCGTTTCCCTTGGGCGCTCCTTACACGGATTATTCCGAGTCGAATCAAATTATGGCTGAGGAGATGGCCAAGCATCCCAAGCGCATCATCAGTTTCTGCCGCATCAATCCGAACTTCGGCCCCGAAGCGACGGCGAAATCCCTCGACCACTGTCTCGGCACACTGAAACTCAAGGGCATCAAATTGCATCCCGAAATTGAGTTCTTCGATCCCAACGAAGCTGAGTTGATGGAGCCGATTTACGATGCGGCGCGCCGCTATCGCGTGCCGATTATTTTTCACACCGGCATGTCGAGCAAAGCCTCGCCGGGCGTGATCGCCGAACTGGCCACGCAGCATAAGGACGTGCCGGTCATTCTCGGCCATATGGGTGTGTCCGAGTACGTCAAGCTCGCGGTGGCCGTCGCGCGCCAGAACGAAAATATCTTTTTGGAAACCTCGGTCGTCGGCTGGATGCCGCTCCTTCTAGAAGCCTTTCGCGGCGTCGGCACTAGCAAAATTCTTTTCGGCTCGGATCATCCGTACAATCCGCTGGCGATGGAAGTCGAGAAGATCGCCAAACATGTCACCAAGGCCGCCAAGCTGAAAGAAGACGATCTGCGCAAGGTATTTGCCGAAAACTTTTTAGCGATCGTGAAACACGAGCGGTAAATCGGAGAATTGAAATTTCCTTGGGGGGATAAATGAAACCGTTGAAAAAAACCATGTGTTTCGCTTGCGTAGCCGAAAAACTGTTGATTTCAATTGCTGTGCTGCTCAGTCTGGCTTTTGCGCCGTCGGTCGCTCGTCCCGCCGAGATGCCGTTCGTGCGGGCGAATTACGCGGCCTTCAGCGGCGCCTTCGCGCCATTGTGGATCGCCGCGGACAAAAATCTGTTCGCCAAATACGGTTTGAACGTCGACCTGCGATACATCGCTCCCGCGACCGCCACTCAAGCGCTGATCAGCAGGAATCTCGACATCATCAATCCGGGCGGCGAAATTGTCGAGGCCGGATTGAACGGCGAACCGGTTGTTTACATCGCGGGTATTCTCAATCGTGCCGTGATGTCGATCTACGCCAAGCCGGAAATTCGTTCGTTAGCCGATCTCAAGGGCAAAGTGTTGGCCGTGACCGTGCCCGGCGCGACGACGGATTTTGCCGCGCGGGTTTTGCTCCAGCAGGCGCGGTTGACGCCGGGAAAGGATGTGAAACTGGTCTATCTCAAAGGTATGGTGGAGATTCTTACGGGGATCAATCAGGGAAACGCGGAGGCCGGCATTTTTACATCGCCGACGACATTGAAGGCGGAACACGCCGGGTTGAAGGAATTGGTCAATGTGACCGAGCAAAATATTCCGATGATTCACGCCGCGCTCGCCAGCACGAAGGACTACATAAAAACACAGCCTGACAATGTGCGGCGGTTCTTACAGGCTTATCTTGAAGGCATTAAAATCGCCCGCACCGACGCCGAATTCGCCAAGCAAGTCATCGGCAAGTATACCAAGACCACAGACACCGCCGACCTCGAAAATTCTTATCAGACTTTCCTTCCCGCATGGGAAAAATTGCCCCTGGTCCCGGCTGCGGCGGTGCAAACGATGCTCAATTTCGCGACCCATCCCAAGGCCAAAACCGCAAAACCTGAGAGCTTGATCGATAATTCGATACTGAGCGAACTCGGCAAGTCCGGTTTTGTCGACCGGCTTTATAAGTAGCCGCCGTCGCTTCAATCAAACGCCGCGTGCTCGATGTCGGACTTACCTAAGTCGAACTTATTCCGGACTGCAAGCCACCAGAAAGGAAGACTTATGTACCGAAAACTGAAATACCTGCTGATCTGCTTGACTATGGGTTACTTTATCGCGGGAATAGCCTTGGCGGCGGGCGACGAAGGATTCTACAAAGGAAAGACGCTTCGTTTGCTCGTAGCTTTTGCGCCTGGCGGGGGTTTTGACACATACAGTCGGGCGATTGGCCGCCATATGAGCAAACACATTCCGGGCAGTCCTTCGGTTATAGTTGATAATATGACCGGCGCCGGTGGTTTCATTCATGCCAATTACATGTATCGACAGGCCAAGCCCGACGGTCTCACGCTCGGCAATAACATCGGCGGCTTGATCCTGCAGCAGATTATGGGAGCAAAGGGAGCCGACTTCGACGGCAAACAATTTGAGTTCATCGGGGCGCCGTCGATCGACAATCAGGTTTGCGTGTTGACCAAGGCCAGCGGCATCACCAGCATGGATCAATGGTTCGCGGCGAAGCAGCCTATGAGGCTGGGCGGAGTTGGCGCGGGTGGCTCGGCTTCCGATGTCGCGAGGGCGGTCCAAGCGGCACTGAAACTTCCTATCCGAGTCGTCGAACCCTATAAAGGCACCGCTGAAATCAAATTGGCTGCCGAAAGCGGGGAGCTGGACGGAGGTTGTTGGGCTTGGGAGTCAATGAAGACGATGTGGCCGAGAGCGCTGGAAACCGGGGATGTGAACGTTCTTCTCATGGTGATGCCAAAAAAACATCCTGAGCTTCCCAATGTTCCTCTAGCTATCGATTATGCCAAAACTGAAGATGCCCGCCGCATTTTGAAGTACGCCGTTCATGATATTGCCACGGTTACACGAATCTATTTCGTGCCGCCCGCAACGCCGAAAGACCGCGTCCAAACATTGCGCAAAGCCTTTGCCGACACACTTAAAGATCCAGAGTTCATCGCCGACGCGAAGAAGTCGAAACTAGACATCGAAGCCGTGCCCGGCGAGGACTTGCAAAAGCTTGTGCAGGATCTCTACAAAATCGATCCGTCAACGTTAGCGAGACTAAAAGAGGTGCTGTTGCCGAAGTGAAGAACGAACGCAAAATTACTTTGTCGGACCAGCGCGAGAATGTTCGCGGCGGACCCTCGGCGGTAAAAAGCAAAGTGAATAGCGGTCGCTACAAAGAGTTAATGGACTTAGGCAAGACCATCACCTTTCTTCATGCAGCCGTTACGAGTCAGGCAAAGGGTTGGTCGCCTCGTGTCGACGTGCGATGAAGCAAGCGGATATCGTCCATCGCATAACCACCGCAGGCCTGGTGA
>Ga0207645_10001623_pt1 | contig 18349 bp, 17 predicted proteins | sample KBSM53metaG_FD_184331 | JGI IMG/M metagenome (GOLD analysis project Ga0207645, IMG submission 184331) | Miscanthus rhizosphere microbial communities from Kellogg Biological Station, Michigan, USA - KBS M5-3 metaG (SPAdes) (version 2) | ecosystem: Host-associated > Plants > Roots > Rhizosphere >...
ATTCGGTATGGAGCGAGCACATAGGAGCGGATCTGACTGCCCCAGGCGATGTCTTTTTTTGTTTTATGGTAGCTCTCCATTTTTTCTTTTTGCTTTTCGACCTCGAGCTCGTAAAGTCGCGACTTCAAGATCTTCATCGCCATCGCGCGGTTTTTGTGTTGCGAGCGCTCGTTCTGACACGCGACCACAATCCCGGTGGGAAGATGGGTCAAACGCACGGCGGAGTCGGTTTTGTTGACGTGCTGCCCGCCGGCGCCGCTCGAACGATAGGTATCGACCCGCAGGTCGGCCTCGTTGATCTCGATTTTGATGTCGTCGTCCACTTCGGGATAGACAAAAACCGACGCAAACGAAGTATGCCGCCGCGAATTGGCGTCGAACGGCGAGATGCGCACGAGCCGGTGAATGCCCGCCTCGGCTTTCAAGTAGCCGTAGGCATAGTCGCCTTCCACCAAGAAGGTTACGCTTTTAACGCCGGCCTCTTCGCCGGGTTGATATTCAAGGATCTCTTTCCGATAACCGCGCCGGTCGCACCAGCGCAGATACATACGCAATAGTATTTCCGCCCAGTCTTGCGCCTCCGTGCCGCCGGCGCCGGGATGAAGGTTGACGATGGCATTGCGCCGGTCGTCAGGACCGCCGAGCAATTGCTTGAGCTCGGTTTCGGCCATCTCTTTGCCAACAGCGGCGACCTTTGTTGCGGCCTCGGCAAGGGCGTCCTCGCTTTTTTCATCTTTAGCAACATCAAGGAAAAACCTGGCCTCTTCCAGCTCGGCGCGATGCTTTGCCCATGCGTCGATGACCGCTTTGAGCGCAGATTGTTCTTTGAATATCGCCTGGGCTTTTTCTGCGTCGTTCCAGAAATCGGGCTGAGAGGTGATCTGGTTCAGTTCCTCGATCCGCTTTTGCTTGCTTTCGACGTCAAAGACGCCTCCGCAGAAGATCGAGACGCTGTTCGAGGTGAGTCAACTGTTCTGCTGTTTCTTCCAACATTGCTTTTTCGCTTTCGAAGGAACGATCGTTTACCGGTTGGAATTATACCTTGATTACTCCTCGCTCACAAAGCTGGCGATAAATTCTTTTTTCCACTTGCCGCATCGCTCGGGCCTCGCGCCCCGAGCGCTCATGATCGTAGCCTAGCAGGTGAACGACGCCATGAATCAATAACGTGATCAATTCCTGCTCAGAGCTGTGGCCGCGAGCCTTCGCCTGTTCGGCGGCTTTCTCGACGGAAATGATGACATCTCCCAGCAATCGCGCTTCCTCCGGCACGACGCCCTCGATCGGAAACGACAAAACATCGGTGGGATAATCTTTGTTGCGATATTGGGCATTGAGCTTTTTCATTTCGAGATTGCCGATCAAAGCCAGGCTGAGCTCGGCGTTTTTCTCTGCGACCAGCTCGAGGATTGTGAGCGCAATTTTTTTGATTTTGCGGCTTGATAGTCTTTTGCCGGCGCCACGCTGCACGATCTCGACAGGCATCGTTCAATATAATGGTTTGATAGAACCGTTGCGAATTCTCAGGGGGCGACCACCGGTCGCCCCTACAGGTTTAACGCACGTTGAAGATCTGCTGATACGAAGCGATCAGATCATTCAGATTGGGGCCGATCGAAGCGGGATTAACGAAGACGAATTCTTTTTTATAAAGCTCCTGATGGCGCGGAATTTGTTTGATGCCTTTGCGCAGGGTGATGCGCGGAATTTGCTGCGCCAAAACGGTTTGACCCTCTTCCGATAACATCCAGTCGATGAAAAGAATCGATCCATGGGGATGTGCGGAGCGGCGCATCAGGGCCAGGCCATTCGGTTCGGCGGGGTACGGCTCGAGCAGGCGGTAATCGATCGGCGCGCCTTTTTCCTTGTATTCGGTGGCGCGGCGCCCGCGCGCAGCGATGGCGAGCGCCGATTCACCCGCCAGCATGAGCTGGAGCCGCATGATGCTGCTGCCACCGGGTATATGGAGCTGCTGGCGCGCTAAGGCTTTCATGTACTCGAGCCCTTTGGCTTTGCCCATGCCATCGAGCATCACTGAGTACCACGCGTACTCATCGCTGCCGAAATTCATTTTACCCTTCCACTTCGGTTGCAAGAGGTCTTGATAGCTCCGCGGTGCCTCATCCGAAGATACCAAATTCGTATTCAAGGCCAGCACCAGCGGCGTCACTTCAGTGGATGACCAAAACCCCTGCGGATCGAATGAACCGGCGGGGAATGCCTTCAACTCAGGCGAAAGGTAAGCTGCGGAATAATCTTTTTGTTTTAGCTCCCACATCTCCATGGGTGCGGAGCCGACGATGTCAACGGCATAGTGCCCGGCCCGCGCTTCGATTTCGATTTTGGGCAACACGGATGACTGCGATAAACGATTGGTGCGAATTTTGACGTAAGGAAATGTCTTTTCGAAGGCGCCGACAATTTTCGGAAAATCGGTGAGGCTCATGGAGGTATACCAGATCACTTCGCCTTCTTTGCGCGCGCCTTCTTCAAGTATGGTCTTGCGTTGTACGGCTGGGACACCGCGGGTACTCTTCACCACGTCTTCAACGGTCGCGGATTGAGCAGAATCGGCGCTCACGATCCAAGCGCAAAGGCTGATTTGAATCGCTAGCAGAATTTGCTTGAAGCGCATTAATTTCCCTTCGTGATGGGCTTCGTCTAACATCGCAGAGAGGTCGGGTCAAGCTAATGTGAGATGGCGTAAGCCCGCCGCATCATTACATTTAATTGACTTGCCGAAGTCGATTTGCTACTAAAACTGGAATCCGATTCGAGGAGGAAGAGATGACCTATATCATTGCTGAGCCCTGCATAGATACCAAGGATACCGCTTGTGTCGATGTCTGCCCGGTCGATTGCATCCATCCAACCAAAAACGAAACCGAAGAATTCGAGAAAGAAAACAAGCTCTATATCGATCCTGAAGAATGCATCGACTGCGGCGCTTGCGAACCGGTTTGCCCTGTCGAAGCGATCTTTGAGGAGGCAGCGGTTCCGGATAAGTGGAAACATTTTATTAAGATCGACGCCGACTGGTTCAAGGCGAAGAAGGGCTAGCTACAGCACCGTCGCGTTTTCAAAGGGCTGAGGGAAAAATCCCTCAGCCCTTTGTTTTTCTGCTTAAGTTGACTCCGAAGTTTCTGCCGTATAGGAAATGAGCATGGTTCTCGTTCTCAAAAACGAGCAAATGGAAAATTTATTGCCGATGTCCGAGGAAATCGACGCCATCGAACAGGCATTTCGCGAGTTGGGACAGGGCAAGGCGATGAATGCGCCACGGGCGCGGCTCAGAACGCCGTGGAAAGAAGAAGGCGGGCAATATTACTTCAACAACATCATGGGACTCGTACCGGGCGTGAAATCGATGGCGCTCAGAATCGATTCAAGCTTTTCGAAAGAGGTACAGATCGCCGGAAGCAAGCGGCGCGTTTATCCCGGAGACTTTATTGGTCTCGTCATGCTCTTCGATATGGACACCTGCGAGATCCTGGCGTTGATGGACGATCATTTTATCTCAACGCTCAGAGTGGGCGCGACCAGCGCCGTAGCCAGCAAGCATCTCGCACGTAAGGACGCCAGAGTCATGGGCCTGCTCGGCTCGGGCGAGCAAGCCAAAACCCAGGTGACTGCCCATGCGGCTGTGCGATCCCTAACAAGGGTAAGAGTCTATAGTCCGACCAAGGAAAACCGCGAACGCTTCGCTAGAGAAATGAGCCAGGAAACCGGCATTGAAGTCGTGCCGGTAGCCTCAGCCGAAGAAGCAATTCGCGGCAGTGATATCGTCACGGCCGCGACCAACACCGTCGATCCCGTGATCGAGGGCAAGTGGGTCGAAGCCGGCATGCATCTAAACAGCATTGTCGGTGGCGACGGCTTTTTGCCGCGCAAGGAATTGGATGACGAAGCGGTGATCAAAGCCGGGCTCATCGTGGTCGGCTACAAACCGCAGATTTTCCTCGACAGGCAAGCCGAATTTCACGATCGTCTGGAGCGCGGCATCGTCAAAGCCGAGGACCTGCACGAGCTGGGTGACTTGGTCAATGGAAAATGCCGCGGCCGCAGAGACGAGAAAGAAATCACTTTTTTCAAAAACAATACCGGCATGGGCATTCAGTTCGCGGCGACGGCGCGAAAGATGTACGACAAGGCCAAAGAGAAGGGTATTGGCACGGAGCTGCCGCTCGATCTGTTCATGACCAAGCGCGGCGACAAAGCCTATTCGCCATAGACAAGTTTCCCGCGTGTTCCTGTCGTGTCCTGCGATCAACCGTTATGCTGTATTTCAAGCAAATCGAAATTGGGCCGATGCAGAATTACGTTTATCTGATCGGCTCGGCGGAAGCGCGTAAAGTCGCAGTCGTCGATGCGGCCTGGGAGATCGACACGATCCTCAAGATCGCGGCGCAAGACGATGTCGAAATTACCCATGCCTTTGTGACCCATACGCATCCCGATCACGTCGGCGGGCGTTTCTCGGGTGCCGAGATTCCGGGCGTGAACGAGCTGCTGAGCAAGTGCAAGCTCAAGGTCGTCGTACATAAAGCCGAAGCGGACGCGCTCAAGGGACTCGCGCCATCGGACATCATCAAAGCCGAAAGCGGCGATAAGATCGACATCGGCGGCGTCGAAATCCAATTGCTTCATACTCCCGGCCACACGCCGGGCTCACAATGTTTTTTGATCGACGGCAGGGTTGTTTCCGGGGATACGCTGTTCATTGATGCGTGTGGCCGAACAGACTTTCCCGGCGGCAATGCCGAGCAGATGTACTATAGTCTGACGCAGAAACTGATGGCGTTGCCGGACGACACCATCCTTTTTCCCGGCCATAACTATGCGCGGAAGGCTTCTGATACGATCCGCGAGCAGAAGAAGACCAATCCCTACCTGCGATTTGCCTCGCTGAAGCAGTTTCTCGCCGCGATGGGTTATCGCTGATCGACTCGATTCCTAATCGGAACTCCTTAAGAATTCCTCACCACTTCGGCCATATCGGGAAGTGATATCCAGAAAGGGCGTGTACAATATTACAGAAATTCCTGGATTCCGGGTCGGGCCAGCTATCGCCGGCTTGCCCGGAATGACGACCAATCCTAACGAAGCTTGTAACGGACTAGCTACGTTTGCCGACGTATTTATTTGTCCAGAGCACGCCTTCTTTTGCCGACGGAGCTTTGGTGCGGTCTTTGACGATGCCGGCGCCGATGGAAAAGTCCAGAACTTTTTGCCAGCCTTCTTGATTCATGCTGCCCCAGGTCGGCATCGCAGGGGCGACCATTGAATAGGCGAGCTCGAAGACGTTGTCTTCGAGCTTCGTCTTGTCTGAAAAACGATGCGCGCGGAGCGCCGCTTTGAAGGCGTTCGGGTTCGAATGATAGAGCGCGCCGGCACGCGAGATGGCGCGCGACGCAGCGGTGGCGAGCGCTGCGTTCTGATCGGCCCAGTCAGGGCGCGCCATCAAGACTTCATAGGGATAGTTCGTCAACTCCGGCACTTCACCAAGGCCGAGGGGAAGCAAAACATAGCCTTTCCCTGCCGCCTCTGTGACTTCCGCGGACGGCGGCGATTGCGCCAGCGCATCGATGACGTTGTTCATGAGCGCGGCAGGCAGTTCGGTCCCGCCAAGATAGGCGAATTTGAATTTACTCGGATCACCCTTTACCTTCGGCACGAGAAACTTGAAGATCTGCTCGGAAACCGCGCCGGGACTTGTGGCGCCGATCGTACCAAGCTCCGTCAGGACTTTGATGCGATCGTTGAGCGGGCTTTGCCGCGTGACTTTGAATTTATCCGTGATCGCTTTGCGGACCGCGATGCTCAACGTGAGATTGCTGTTGTGCGCCTGAATCGCGATCAAAGGAGCGCCTTCCACTTGCGCCAGGACGAGTCCGTCCGAGCTGGAAGCGCAAAGATGCGCCGAACGTCCAACTACGGCGTTTTGGCACGGCGCGCCGCCACCCGCGGGTGTAATTTTCGCGCGCACGCCTTCCTGTTCGAAATATTTGAGCTGCTCGGCGACCCAGAGCGCCGAGAAAGCCATGTTTGAGACCGCGGTCAGAATGGTCACTTCGCCAAGCTCTTTCTGCTGCGCCTCAGTTCGTTTTACGGAGACCGGCAGGAAGAGCACGCTAAGTGCAATCCACAATCGGAAAATCGGTTTGTGAACTGTTATCACGGGCATCGTGTCGACTCCTTTCAACACTCAATAAGAGAAGGATCGATATGGAAATCTTAGAAATCCTCGCGGTTGGGTGATACCGGCGAGCGCCCGTATCCAGAAGGGCGTATGCCGTACGCCCCTACACAAATTCCCGGTTTCGTCTCGGGTAATCATCACGCGAGACTCGAAACCCAAGGCGCGTAACCGCGTGAGCCGGCCTACGGTTTGCCGACGTACTTGTTGGTCCAGAGCACGCCTTCTTTATTTGATGGCGCCTGGGCTTCCTTCACTATGCCTGCTCCGGTCGCGAAATTGATAACTTTTTGCCAACCAGCGGGGGTCATGTTTCCCCAGGCGGGCATGGCGGCGGCCACCATATTGTAAGACAGCTCAAAAACGCTCTCGTCGAGTTTGACGCCGAGTCGGTGGGCGCGAAGCGCGGCCTTCGCCTCTTCGGGTTTGCTGCGAAACAGCGCGCCACCGCGCGAGATCGCTCGCGACACGGCCATGGCGATCTTGGGATTGGCCTCGACATAATCCGGACGCACCATCAGCACTTCATAAGGGTAATCGGTGAGTTCCGGCACTTCGCCTTTGCCGAGGGGGATCAAGACATATCCCTTGCCGCTCGCCTCGGTGACTTCGGCGGATGGGGGTGAGAGAGCGTAGGCGTCAATCACGTTGTTCATTAAAGCTGCAGGAAGCTCGGGCGCGCCGATGTAGACGAATTTGAGCACGGTGCCGCCGGCCCCGGCTTTTTTCACGAGGAACTTAAAAATTTGCTCGGAGGCTGCGCCTGGTCCGGTGGCGCCGATGGTGCCCAACTGGGTGAGCGCTTTGAGCCGCGCGCCGATCGGGGTTTCACGCGTGACCCCGAGCTTGTCGACGATCGCTTTGCGCAAGACGATGCTCAAAGTCATCGCGCGATTATGAGCTTGAATCGCCATAGCCGGGGCGCCTTCCGCTCGCGCCAGCACCAGTCCTTCCGATGTGGAAGCGCAGAAGTTCGTCGAGCGGCCCACCACGGCATTCAAGCAAACCGACCCACTCGGCGCCGGCGTCAGCTTGACCCGCACACCTTCCTGCTCGAAATATTTCAGCTGCTCGGCGACCCAGATCGCAGCAAAGGCGAAATTGGGCACCGCAGTCAGCATCGAGACTTCGGGCAGCTCCTTTTGCTGCGCTCGCGCTTCCCGTGTAGTTCCGACGACGAGCATAAAAACAAGCACGGCGATAACAATGGTCAAAATATTTCGTTTTCGCATCCGAAAATCTCCTTTAGGCTTGAATTCGAATGTGTTCGGTTTGGGACTGCCACCGTAACGCGCGACGTTCAATCAATTCAGCAATGCGGTCGATGATAATGACCATGATCATCAAAACGATGATACCGACGAAGACGTCGGCGGTTTTAAAGATTCCCGCCGACATACGAATAAAAAATCCGATGCCCTCGGTGGCGGCGACAAATTCGCCGACGATCGCGCCGATGACAGCAAAGGGAATGCTCGTGCGGATTCCGGTGAAAACGTAGGGAGAGATCGCCGGCAGAATCACTTTAAATGTCAATTTCCAACCCTTCACGCCCATCAGACCGGCGAGATCGACGTACTCCTGATCCATCTGGCGCATGCCGGTGTAGGTGTTAAAAAAGTTGAGAAAGAACGTGAGCAGGAAAACCACACCGACTTTTGACCAGAGCCCGATCCCCAGCCAAACAATGAAAAGCGGGGCCAAGGCGGTGCGCGGAATCCCGTTCAGAGCGATGATGATCGGTTCGAAAATCTCGGCGAGCAATCGGCTTCGCCCAAAAGCGTACCCCAGGGCGATACCTGAAATTGCGCCGATGGGAAATCCGATGGCGATCTCCTGGAATGTGACCCAGGTGTGCTGAAGCAAGTCACCGTCACGATATCCGCTGATCAGCGAGAGGAAAATGCGGCTTGGGCTACTGACGAGGAAAGGTTCGATCCACTTTCCCGAGGCGATTTCCCAAAGCAGCAGAAAGCCACCGATGATAGCGACGCGAGCTAAATTCACGCCCATAGTACCCATTGAGACCACAGCGTGTTTGGTCGGCCGGACGGCCCCCTTGGAACGGCCCGGCCGAGATGGTGCTTGAATTGTCGGATCGGACATAGATTCAGTTTCCTAGTGCGCGCCGATGCTGAGCTCGTGGCGGAAGATGTTCCATAAGCGGCCGTAAGCCTCGTCAAAACCACCTTGCCGGTGAATCTCGAAAATGTTGCGCGGTCGAGACATCGGCACCTGAAGGACATCTCTAATTTTACCGGGCCGGTGTGTCATAACGACGACCTGGTCGGCCAGTGCGACGGCTTCAACCAAGTCGTGAGTGACAAAGATGATCGTCTGGCGTTTTTTCTCCCAAATTTTCAACAGCTCGTCTTGGAGTACCATACGCGTCTGTGCGTCCAACGGGCCGAACGGTTCGTCCATGAGGATGACCGGCGGTTCGTAGACGAGAGCGCGCACAATCGATGCGCGTTTGCTCATACCGCCTGAGAGTTGCGCGGGATAATATTTTTCAAAACCGGCGAGTCCAGCCAAATGAACGAACTGGCTCACTTGCCGTTCGCGATCGGCACGCGAGTATTGTTTGGAGTCTAGGCCGAAGCCAACATTTTCTTCTACGGTCAGCCAGGGGAACAGCTTGCTTTCCTGCGGCACGTAACCAACTTTGGTGTTGAGGCCGCGCACTTCCTCGCCCTGAAACATGATCCGGCCCGAAGAGCAGGGTGAAAATCCGGCGATGAGCCTGAGCAACGTCGACTTGCCGCAACCGCTCGGGCCGACGACGGTGATAAATTCGCCGCCGTGAATGCTCAGTTCGATATCGATCAGTGCGTCGAGATTTTCCCGGCTGGGCGTGTAAAATGCCTTGCAGACTTTTTCAACCCGAATCACGGCATCGGTTTGCAGGGGTGCGACTGTGCCAGGGTTCGGCATGAGATCGGCCATTCGTGGGAGCTCTTTAGCTGCGGTATTTATCCATGCGAGGCGGGCATGTCAACCGATGCTGATCGAAAACCGCGACTGAATTTGCATTTTCGTCAATCCGTCGTTAACGTGCCGCTATTCATTTTACGGAGGAGCAGATGCGCATCATCAGTGAATCGATCATCAAGAGCAACAGCGGCCAAGCATTCGAAGTGAAAAAAGGTCAGATCATTCGTGTGATCGGAGAATCGACCGCGGACTACGTGATTTTCAATCTGCGCAACATCAAAGAGCGTTTCGACCAGGCGCGCACCAAAGTCGATCAGGGAAAAATCTACGTCACGACGGGCGACGTGCTCATTTCAAAATTCAACAATGTCATGCAGACGGTTGTTAAAGACACTTACCGCGGCACCCATGACATGGAAAAGGGCATGTGCAGCACCTCCTTTTACAAACGATGGGGTGATCAGATTTTCGAGATTTATGGCGACGTATGGAAAAAGCTGGGCAGAAAAAAGGTCGTGGCGCCGAAGCACGGCTGTTGGGAGAACTTGGCCAAGGCATTGAAGCCGTACGGAGTTTTAAAGGAAGACGTGCCCAGCCCACTCAATATTTTTCAAACCATGGTGATCAACGGCAAAACTGGAAGCATGCGTTATTCGATGACGCGGCCGCGCCCCGGTGGCGACACGATGGATTTGCGCTCCGAAATGGACTGTTTGGTTGGCATTAGCGCGTGTCCGGAAGGCGGGCGAGGAAAGGATCTCAAAATCGTTATTTATAAGGAGTAGGAGTGAGGTCGTGCCTTTTAAGCGTTCAAAACTTTTAAGCTTAATCTTTCACGCGAGGATGCTTATCGCAGCGCCCAATCGCATAAATGTCATTCTGAGCCAAAGGCGAAGAATCTTGTAATTGCGGATGGCTGAGTCGACATGCTTCGCCACGGTTCAGCATGACACGCTTGTATTTTTTAATTGCGACACTGTCTGTGGCGCGCGGGCAAGTGAGCGCAGCGATTGGGGTTGAACAGTTTGAACCCTCTACTTATACAGCTTGTCGATAAAACCGCTCGACTCGAGCTCTTTTAGGAAAGTGACATCGGTAAAGTCGCTGGGCTTGGCTTGTGCGGCTTTCGGGCTTTTGATCTTCAGCTGGTCGAGATAGATCTGGATGCCGGGCTCGGTCGGATAGGGAACTTTCATCGTCAGTTTCGCCACAATCTCGTTATAAGCTTCTTCGATGGATTTCTCGTCTTTAATCGCGAGATATTTTTGTAAGACCTTCTGCGCACCCCTGGGATTGGTGAGGTTGTAATGGCTGGCCTCGACATAGGCCATGAGAAAACGGCGCACGGTTTCGGGCTTCTTCTTGATGTAATCGCGCGTGGTGGCGACGCCGTTTTGTTGCCATTCAACATCGAGCTTGGTGAAATCCAACAAAGCGCGCATGCCGATCTCCTTGGCTTTGAGTGTTTCCGGCGCTTGAAGGAGCGTGCCTTGCAGCGCGTTCGACTGCATCGCCGCGAGCCGGGCGGGAATTGAACCGGCCTGCACGTAAGTGATCTCGCTCTCTTTTATGCCTAGTTTATTGAACACCGTGATGGCCGCTGCATTATCCGCGCTGCCGATGCGGCTCACGCCGAATTTCTTGCCCCGCAAATCTTCGACTCGTTTGATCTCGTTCGTGACAAAGAGCACGTAGGGAAAGCGATTGGCGCCGCCGGCCACCAGGACAGCGCCGGAGCCTTGCAGGTTGCTGGTGATCACCGCAGACGCGCCGGTGTGGCTGATCGGTGTTTCGCCGGCGACCAAAGCGGCGACCGCTAGCGGCGCACCGACGAGCAATACCAAGTCGACGTCGAGTCCGTACTTTGCATAAAAGCCCATCTCTTTTGCGGTCCATATCGAGGCCTGAGTCGGAGCGATTACCGTGTAAGCAACGCGCAGTTTTTCTGGTGTTTGTGCGGTGACGGAGCGAGTGGCCAGTGGAAAAAACAGCAAGCCAACGAGCATGACGAGCTTTCGAAAAAAACGGCTTCTCATGAATTTCTCCTTAGAGCACGAGTGCGAGTTTTTCACCGACGCGGCTCATCGTACTTGAGACCCGTTATATCACACGGTTTGGCCCGCGTGACAATCGGCGGAAGCTACAAGGGTAAAACAAGGAAAAATTTCTCGGCGGAGTTTACCCTGAGCGAAATCGACGGGCTTGAAATGACAACAGACTCAGAAGCACTGGACGCGATGGGGTGGCGCTCATGGTTTAATAGATGAATAGAAACATTCTCGTGCGGGTAAGAACAGCGCGCCGGATGCTTGGTCACTGCGTCGCTACGCGCCATGGCATCAGGCGCCGATCCAAGTACTGAATCAAAGCCAGCAGAGCGACCGCGAGCAATACGATCGTGAGAATGGTCGCGAACAGCGCGCTGGAATTGAACGATGCGCTGAAAGTCATCAGCATCGCGCCGAAACCGACCGCAGCCAAAATCATTTCACCGGTGACCATGCCCAGCACTGCACGACCCATACCGAGGCGAATCCCAGCCAGAATCATCGGCATCGCGGCCGGTAGAATAACCTTGAGAAATAATTCACTTTCACGCGCGCCGAAGGAGCGCGCCATCTCGGTCAACGTGGGATCGACGTTGCGGACGCCGGCCGTTGTGTTGATCGCGATGATTACGAAGGCGAAAAGAAAAACGATCCAAACACGAGAAACCAGGCCCAAGCCGAAAGCGATAACCAAAAATGGAATGAACGAAATCATCGGCACCGCCAAGAGTGCGGTCATGTAAACTTCTAAAAAGGCTTCGACACGCCGGTAGCGCCCCATCAATAACCCCAGCGGGATGCCGAACAGGACCGAAATAAAAAAACCAATGGCGAGGGCTTGAAAGCTGATGGCGATCGCGTGGAACAGCTGTCCGGAGATGAGCAGCTCCAGCCAAACGGCGACCACCTTGGAAAGCGGCGGCAGCAGATGAGCGTTGCCGTTGCGGCCGGCGAACTCCCAAATGGCCGCGAGGGTGAGCAGCGAAATAATTCTAAGGGTGCCCGCCTTCATCTTGCTACTGCTATTTGCGTCCGATCTTTTTAAGGACCTTGTCCAATGGCGCGGTATCGAAAGCCTGATTAAAGCTTACGGCGTTTTGCTTGAGCAGCCCCGATTCCTCGAAGAACTTGATGCTCGCCTCGCCTCGTTGTCTGTCGGCGCCGCCGTTGACGTCCCAAATTCTGAGCTCCTTGTACGTGCTGGCAATGGCATCGACGAGTTCCGGCTTGGTCTCAGGCAGTAGCCTCAAAGCATTTTCTTTGACCGACGTCGGCCGCGCTTCCGCGTCGCGATGCGCTCTGAGAATCGCCTCGAGAACGGTTTCAACGGTCGAGGCGTTCTTCTGCACGTAATCGGCGCGCGCAAAGTACATCGAGCCAATGAGCTGCGGAAAAGTCTTGGCGTAGGAGATCAACACATGAAACTGCCCGGGTTTGGCGCTCAGGATGTTCAATACATCGCCGATTTCTGCCGGCGTTGCGTCCAGTTGGCCGCGCATCAGAGCTTCAGCGCGCACCTCGGAGCCGGGAATGATCATCCAATTGGGCGAAATCTTATAATGTTGCGCCATCCACTTGACCAGCGCTTCGGTGACCGTAATCGGCGCGTGATAGCCGACGCGTTTGCCGTCCAGCTGTTTCGGATCTTTGAACGACACGGGAGTGACGAGCTGCCACTCGTTGCGCACCTGTTCGCCGATGACGCGAACGTTCATGCCGCTTTCGACGGCTTTGACTACTGCAATGCCGGCGGCAGAACCGATGTCCGCCTCGCCGGCGGCGACTGCCTGTACGGCCAATTCGGTTTTCGGGAAGAACGTCGGCACCACTTCGATCCCCTGTTTTTTGAGCTGCTCCCAGGCGAGCAGCGACGGGATATCGCCCATATCCGCCGATGACGGGTAGGCGAAGCGCACTTTCTTTTGCGCTCGCGCTTCCCTTCCCCAGGCGAACAACATAGTCGCGACCACAAGCAGTGTCGTTAATTTGACGAGCGGATTATTCATGGGCATTGCTCCTCATTTGTTATGCATCGACTGTGTACCAATTATCATCCTGCGGCGAAGCCGAAGGATCTTGAGGTCGTAAGTGGCAGTAAAACCAGATTCGCGGGTTTTTCGCATTGCGACCACCTTCATGTGGGGAGGAGGGGATTGACTATTCAATGGCGATCTCTGCCTTCCATCCGGTTAATCTGTGGTCGAGCCATTGCACCGCTTTCATCGTTATTAACGCGACGAGCAAAACCGTGAGAATCACGGCGAAGAGCGCGTCTGTGGCGAATGCCGAGCCGTATTGCATGATCATGGCGCCGATGCCGGTGAGCGTGAGAAGCATTTCCGCCGTGACCATGCCCTTGACGGCACGGCCCATACCGAGGCGCAGACCGGCCATAATCGCCGGCAGGGCTGCGGGTAATATGATCTTGAAGAAAATCTCTCTTTCTTTGGCCCCGAAGGAGCGCGCCATTTCCACCAGAACGCTGTCGACCTGTTTCACGCCGGTCATCGTATTAATGATGATGACGAATACGGCAAAAAGGAAAACTACGGCAATACGCGATTCCACGCCCAGTCCGAACCAGAGAATCAGTACCGGCACAAACGCCGTGGTCGGCGCCGACATGAGCGCGTTTACGTAAAGATCCAAAAAGTGTTCGACGGCGCGAAAACGTCCCATCAAAAGGCCAAGAATTACGCCGACGACAACCGCCAGCAGAAAACCGACGGCAAGGGTGGTTAGACTCATGCTCAAATTGGCGAGCAATTTGCCGCTGCTAAAAAGCTTCCACCACGCTGCGGCGATCTGCGACAGCGGCGGAATCAAGGTGGAATCCATCGCGCGCCCGGCGATTTCCCAAAGCATTGCCAGAGAAAGTATCGAGAGGACGCTGCTGCCGAAGCGACTATTCAATGGTGGTTCTCCATCGCACGCTTGAGACTTTCCCAAATGTAATTGGTCAAATCGACAAATTTAACGTGCCGCCGGACTTGTTCCGAAACGCGCGGTCGCGGCAGCGGCACATCGAGAATCTCCGCCACTTTCCCCGGCCGTGGAGTCATGACGACCACACGATCCGAGAGATACACTGCTTCGTCCATGCTGTGGGTAACAAAGATCACCGTCTTGCGTTCACGTTGCCACAGCTCGAGGAGCTCTTCCTGTAGCAGTTGACGCGTTTGCGCGTCGACGGCGCCGAAAGGCTCGTCCATGAGTAATATTGCAGGGTTCACGGCGAGCGCCCGTGCGAGCCCGGCGCGTTGCTGCATGCCGCCGGAGAGCTCGTGCGGATAGTGATGTTCGAAGTCGGCGAGACCGACGCGCTTCAAATAATCGCGCGCCGTCTTTGTCCGCTCCTCTTTGGACAATTGGCGCAGCTCCAAGCTGAACTCGACATTGGCGAGCACGGTGCGCCAAGGCAGCAAGGCAAAGGATTGAAATACGACTGCACGGTCGGGCCCCGGCGCGGTAACGGGCTTGCCATTGATCACGATTTTGCCGCTATCGTAAGGAATCAAGCCGTCGATCATTTTCAGCAGCGTAGTTTTGCCGCAACCGCTGGGGCCGATGATGCTGATAAATTCGTTCTCGCGTACCGAAAGACTCACATCCGATAAGGCCTTAATCTCTGTCGTGTTCTCTTTGACGGCTTTATGAAAGCTTTTCGAGACCGCCTGGATCTCAACTAGAGCCTTCGACGCGTTCAAACCGTTCAAAGCGTTCAATTCGTTCAAGACGTTTGAGGATCCGAGCGGCTCTCGGACGGTTTGAACCGCTCGAGCTGCTTGAACGTTTTGAACCGACGTCTCACTTCCCTGTAATCGCCTCATCATCTTTTCCCGGCTGATAGGGCCGTGTATCGCGCGCGAGATCGATTTTATTCAGCACCTCGTCCGGCGCCTGTGCTTCTTTAGGAAAGTGATAGGGCGGCAGCGGTTTGGTGGCATCGAAAATCAATTTCGTTTCCATCGGCCCCTTCTCGAGGCGATTGTAGCCGTAGGCAGTGGGGTTCAAATGGGAGCCGATAATGTTCGGGATGATCACCAGATCGCGGTCAGCTTGAAAGCGCATCGCCAACGCCCAGAGCACTTGGGTTTCGTTGAAAACATCGACGTCATCGTCGACCACGATCACATGTTTGATATTCGGGTCGGTAACGATGGCCGCGAGCGCCGCCTGCTTGGGATCTCCCTCGGCGCGCTTTTTGACCGAGATGTAACAATGGGAGCGAGCAGCGCCGGAGATCGGCATGTTGACGCCGGTGGTGCTGGGGACCACTTCCTGAATGCGCTTCAAAAGACTGCCCAACCGGGGCGCCGCGCCGATGATATTGTGCTCGAAATGAGCGCTGTGGATGCACTGGTAGATCGGGTTTTTGCGCATCGTGATTGCGGTCACTTCGATGTAGGGTTGCTCGCCTTCCTTGTAATAGTAGTGCGGCCATTCGCCGAAGGGGCCTTCGTAGTGGCGTTTATGCGGCGGTACGACTCCCTCGATAACGATCTCGCAACGTGCCGGCACCATGAGGCTCACGGTTTCCGCTTTCACTACTTCCAAAGGCTCGCCCAAGAACGCACCGGCGACTTCCATTTCCGATCCGACGCCGGCTTGTTTGCTGACTGCCGCCATATTCAACGCCGGATGATGGCCAATGGCGAGAGCGACTTCCATCGGCTCGTTGTGATCCTCGTATTCTGCTCGAATGTAATTACCGTGATTGGCGGGATTGATCATCAAGCCGAGCTGGCGTTTACCTTGCTTCTGATGGCGGTAGATACCAACATTGACGGCGTTGGTGCCGCGTTCTTTACAGATCAGAGCGGCGGCATTGATGTACGATCCGGCATCACCCTCATTCAATGTAAGAACGGGCAAGAGATCGAGATCGGCATCGTCGCCTTTCAAAATAACCTCTTTGCACGGAGCATCTTTGGCGGGAATCTCTTTTACCGGCATGTGATGATGCTCGCGGAATGCCAGGTCTTTCACCATTTGCGGGACCGAGGGCGACCCCAGTGACAATGCCAGACGCTCATACGTCGCGCCAAGATTGATGACCAGCGGAATTTTGGAGCCTTTGATGTTTTTGAAGAACACCAGCGGGTATTCATTTTTGCGCTCAAACTTTTCGACAATCGCGCTGGCCTCATAGCGCGGGTCGACTTCTCGATCGACAACCACGACGTCTTTTGGCCGTTTCTCGAGCAGTTCATCCAGATAGCTGCGCAGATCTTTCGCCATATTTGCCTCCTTAGCATGCTTGGGGCAGTCCCAGTCTGCTGGTTCTAAATACACCGAGTCCAATCCCTCTGGCAACCCGCAGCTTTGCTTGACAGGCCGTACACCTTCTTCTAACTGTGGGGCTCATCATGGCGCGAAACCTACCGGTCAGATGGGGCTTGAGCCTTGCCAATCGCGGCGCGCTCTTCGGGCTCACCGATACTGACGAATTAATCGAAAGCGCGGTTTTTGCAGAGCAGTCGGCTGTGTTCGACTCCGTTTGGGTTGGCGATAGCCTGATTCATAAGCCTCGGTTGGAAGCGATTACCCTGCTTTCAGCGCTGGCGACTCGTACGGAGAAGCTTCGACTCGGGACCATCTGCATGGCTTCGTTTCCAGTGCGTCATCCGGTTTTGCTCGCGATCCAGTGGGCTTCCCTCGATCAGATCTCGAAAGGCCGGACGATTTTAGGCGTCTGCATCGGTGGCGGCCACGAGGGCGAGCTCCGCGCATTCGGTGTCAAGCGGCAAGAGCGAGTCGGGCGGATGAAAGAAGGCATCGAGCTTCTGCGAGCGATCTGGAGTGAAGGCGAGGTTCATCACCAGGGTAAGTATTACGACCTCGACGGCTACAATATTGTGCCCAAGCCGGCGCAGAAGCCAGCGCCGATCTGGATCGCCGTGAGCCCCGAACGAGAACAGGTGGGCGATCGAGTTGTCGATCAGGCGATGCACCGAGTGGGAACGCTGGCCGATGGTTATATTACGATGGGCGTGACTGCGGCTGAGTTTGCAAAGCGCTGGCATGTCATCGAGCAAGCAGCCGATCAAGCCGGCAGAGATTTATCGAACTTTGAATGCGCCATTCACGGCATGGTGAACATCAATGATGATAAGCAGAGTGCGTATGCCGAGGCGAAAGATTACTTCAACCACTATTATGGGCCGAGCTACCCGCCGGAGAGTTTGATCAAAGTTTGGCTCGCGCATGGGCCGCCAAAAGACTGCGCGCGCTTGATTCAGGACTGGATCGATATGGGTATCAGAACGCCGGTGCTGCGTTTCACAGGGAAGGACCAGTTGCGTCAAGTGAGACGATTTATCGATGATGTGCTACCGCTATTGCGGTTGAACTGAAAACTGGAGTAATGGAGTAGTGGAGTGATCGAGCGTTGGGCCGGAATCCTGCAAACGCAGTGCTCCGACACTCCACTACTCCAATCGCGTTGTCCAAGGATCTCCCATGTTTGAAGATCTCAGAGGTTTTTTGACTCACCTGGAAAGTCAACGCCAGCTGCTGCGGGTGAAGGATCCGATTGACGTCAAGTACGAGATCGCCGCGGGCATGCGCAAAACCTCCGATATCGAAGGACCGGCGCTGCTTTTCGAGAATATCAAAGGTTACCCCGGCTGGCGCGTGCTCGGAGGATTGTTTGCGACGCGAAAATTAGTGGCACTTGGACTCGGCGTGGCGCAAGAGCAGATGCTCGAGCGCTATTTGACTTTGGAAGATCAGCGCATCGCGCCGGAGATCGTCTCCAGCGCACCGTGCAAGGAAATCAGATGGACCGGCAATCAAATTGATTTGTCCAAGCTGCCGATCGTGACGCACGCGAGCAAGGATTGCGGACCGTACGTGACCATCGGCGTGCAGGTCGGCAAAGATCCCGACACGGGTATCCGCAACCTCTCGATCCATCGGATGCTTGTGCTCGGCACGGACCGACTCTCTCTCTGGGCGCCGGCGGACCACCACCTTGGCCGGATGATTTTGAAGGCCGAGGAAAGAAAAAAAGGTTTGGAAGTCGCTACGGCGGTAGGCGTCGAACCGGCGATTGTCGTCGGCTCTCAGGCGCGAGTGCCGTTCGGTATTGATGAATTTCACGTTGCTGGAGGTTTGCGTGGCGCGGCCGTGAAGCTGACCAAGTGTGAAACCATCGACGTGGAAGTTC
>Ga0207645_10001625_pt1 | contig 18346 bp, 21 predicted proteins | sample KBSM53metaG_FD_184331 | JGI IMG/M metagenome (GOLD analysis project Ga0207645, IMG submission 184331) | Miscanthus rhizosphere microbial communities from Kellogg Biological Station, Michigan, USA - KBS M5-3 metaG (SPAdes) (version 2) | ecosystem: Host-associated > Plants > Roots > Rhizosphere >...
CGCGACCTGGTCGGCGACGAGCTGCCCGCCCTGGTCCGGGCCGCCGCCGATGACGAGGCGACCGTCGAGTTCCTGGGCAACCCCGTGTTCAAGGTGCTGGTGCTCGGGACGCGGGCGACAGGCGTTTTCACGGGCCCGTTGATGTCGCCTCTGGCCCTATCGGCCCGCGCGCAGGACGTCCCCAAGGCCCGCCGCCCGCTGATCACGGCGATCGAAAACCGGCTCACCGCAAGTTGAACCCCGGAGTCCTGAACGCTCCTGGAGAAAGGTTGCCAGTTCGTGATCAGTTCGGCGCGCGCCGGGCCTCTTTCCGACGGAACGTCACCGACTGTTTGTTAGCTTTCTTATTTTTTAGGGCGCTGACGAGAACCCGACCCGATCGCGGCTGACGCGCTACTGCACTTACAGCGAGTCCCATTTCACGACTCGCGGACGCGCGACGAACCCAACAGCCCGTCGAGGTGAGCGCCATGAAGAGTTGGAGCATGTTCTTCTTCGCAGCCGCCGTGCTCTTCGGCGGGTGTGTCGGGAAAGTCGGTGACGCCCACAGCGGTTCGGGGGCCTCTTCCGGCAGCGGTACCGGCAACAACACCGGGAGCGGCACGGGTAACACGACGGGCGCGGGCGGCGGCGGCAACGCCGTGGTGAGCGGCGTCGGCGGCAGCGGCGGCTCCGGCTCGGTGATCACCGGCGCGGCCGGCGGCGGCGTCACGTTCTGCGACACGCGCGGCATCGCCGTGACGTCGCAGGTGCCGCGCCTGACCAACGCGCAGTACGACCGCGTGATCACCGACCTGCTGGGCGTTTCGCAGCTGAAGGCGTCCAACAACGTGCAGCCGTCGACGATCCTCGCGACCGACCAGGCGGGTGGGCTGTCCGACCTCGGCTGGAGCAGCTACCAGACGGTCGCCGACATGATCGCGACGCAGGTCATGGGCGACGCGACGCTCAAGAAGAACTTCATGAAGTGCACGCCCACCGGCGACGGCAAGACGTGCCTCCACGACACGATCGTGGCCTTCGGCCGGAAGGCGTTCCGCCGGCCGCTGACCACCGACGAGATCGCGCGGTTCGACAAGATCGTCACCGACGGACCGACACTCACCCCGACCGGCACGGTCGACGAGATCGCCACGCTGGTCCTCTACTCGTTCCTGGTCTCGCCCTCGTTCCTGACGCGCGCCGAGATGAGCGAGACGTCGGACGGCGCCGGGAACTACCAGCTCTCCGGCCAGGAGGTCGCGCAGCGCCTCTCGTTCATGCTCTGGGGCTCGATCCCCGACGACGCGCTGAACACGGCGGCTGACAGCAACCAGCTGTCCACGCCGGCGCAGATCCTCCAGCAAGCGCAGCGCATGCTGATGAGCGACAAGGCGCGCCTCAAGATCGCCGACTTCCACCGCTACTACATCCTGATGGGCCCCAACACCCGCTGGGACAACATCAACAAGGACCCCTCGCTGTTTCCGACGTTCACCTCGGCGATCGTCCCGACGCTGATGGCCGAGACCGAGAAGTTCTTCGACTCCGTCTCGATGGTGAAGAAGGGGACGTTCCAGGACCTGTTTCTCAGCCCGACGGCGTTCGTGACCGCGTCGACCGCGCCGCTCTACGGCCTGGGCGCGTCCGGGTTCACCACCGACTTCAAGGAGACGACCCTGGACGCGAGCCGCCCCGGCTTCTTGACCCGCATCGGCTTCCTGAACGCGTACGCGTTCTTCAACCGCACGTCGCCCATTCACCGCGGTGCCTTCATCATGAAGCAGGTGCTGGGCACGCCGATCGGCACGCCGCCGCCCGGCGCCGAGGCGACCGCGCTGCCGCCCGCGTCCGCCGACCTGAACACCAACCGCAAGCAGGTCGACGCGCAGACGACCGGCGGCGTGTGCGAGTCGTGCCACCACGGCTACATCAACCCGGCCGGCTTCGCGATGGAGTCGTTCGACGCGATGGGCGTCGCGCAGACGAAAGAGAAGTCGAGCGGCGCGCCCATCGACACCGCCTCTGACGTCGTGATCGACGGGACCCAGGTTCACATCACGGGCGCGGTCGACCTGATGAACAAGCTGGCCGCCTCGCCGATGGCGCAGCACCGCTACGCCGAGCGGCTCACCTCGTACCTGTACGAGCGCGAAGGCGACGCGATGGACTGCGGCACGGTCAACGACCTGGCCGCCAAGATCGCGCCCGGGGGCTACACCCTCCAGAACCTGATCTCGGACCTCACCCAGACTCCTCAGTTCCGCACCCGAGCCGTAGGAGCGATGCAATGAACCGCAGAGTCTTTCTCAAGGGTATCGGCGGCGTCTCCCTCGCAGCGCCGTTCCTACCGTCCGTCGCCGAGAAGGCGGCCAAGGCGCAAGGGATGACCACGACGCCGCCCAAGCGGCTGGTCATCTACTTCACGCACAACGGCTGTCTCACCAACCGCTGGTGGCCGAAGGTGACCACGTACACCAACGGCGCCGCGACGCTGACGGCCGACATGCTGAAGGGCCAGACGCTGGAGCCGCTGTCGCCGTACATCGCCAAGCTGACGGTCCCGCGCGGCTTCCGGTCGATGAACGCGTACGGGTCGGGGCAGTCGATCGATCCGCACGACCAGGCGGTGGGCTCGAAGCTGACCTGCGCGACGATCGATTCGGCGAACAAGCGCTACGCGACCGCCGCGTCCCTGGACCACGTCATCGCCAAGCAGATCAACCCGAACCAGGCGTCGCCGCTGGTGCTGTCGGTGGGCGCGGCCAGCACGCAGATCAAAGAGGTCGTGTCGTTCTCCGCCCCCGGCACCGCGTTCCCCGCGACGGTCAACCCGCTGACCGTCTACAACCAGCTCACCGGCGTGTTCGGCACCGGCGGGAGCACCGGCGGGACCGGCCAGGCCGCGTACCTGGTCAAGCGCAAGCAGAGCGTCCTCGATCTCTGCAAATCGGACCTGGCGCGCTACCAGGCGCTGAAGATGAGCAAGAACGACAAGACGCTGGTCCAGACCTGGATGGACCTGCTGCGCACCACCGAGACCGGCATCGTGCCGACGGCGACGCCCACGTCCTGCAGCAAGACGACCGCCGAGGCGGCGCCGTTCACCGCGACGTCGGCCAACGTCATGGCCGCCAGCCCGACGGGGAAGATCACGCTGGGCAGCGTCCTCGGCAACACGCCGGACCCCGTGGGCGACGCGAACCTCGCGACGTCGTTCACCAAGGGCGGCGACATGTTCCTGAACCTGATCGCGCTGTCGATGATCTGCGATTCGAACCGCATGATCATGATGCTCTATCCCGGCTACGTGACGTTCAACTGGGACGGCATCATGCACACGCACGAGCACCACGGCCTGTCCCACCGGACGGGCGACTTCACCGTCGGTGGCGCGTGCGGCGTCACGGGCGTGCTCGACATGATCTGGCAGATCGACAAGTGGTACGCGGGCAAGTACGCGAAGCTGGTTGGCCTGCTCGACAGCATCAACGAGAGCAACGGCACGCTGCTCGACAACACCGCCACCATGTGGCTGCCCGAGCTGTCCGACGGCGCCGCGCACAACCTGAACAACCTGCCGATCGTCATCGCCGGAAAGTGCGGCGGCTACCTGAAGACCGGCCAGGTCGTCAACGTCGAGGGCACCGGCACGCCGCAGATGGGCAACAGCGACATGTCGTGCGCGAACGGCGGCAACATCGGCAACACCGGGTCCAGCGGCGGCATGTATCCGATCAACAAGCTGTACGTGACGCTGATGAACGCCGTCGGCTGCACCGCCACCGGCATGCCGGGCGGCGGCAAGGTCACGCAGTTCGGTCAGTTCGACGGCACGGGCTCGACCGGCGGCATCACGAACCCGGGCGAGGTCACCAAGCTGACATCGGCGGGTTAGACCCCGCGTCGCCCGCTCAGATCGTCGGCGCCCGGCGCGTCCGTGCCGTCGCCCCCGCGCGCGGACTCGAACGGCCGCCCGCCCGCGATCCACGCCTCTGGAATCGTCTCCGGCCCGTTGAGCAGCAAATCCAGCGCTCCGCTCAGGTCCAGGGGACGCATGTCGACGCCGCGCAGGTCGGCAACGGCGATCTGCAGGCCGGCGCTGACGGCGTGGAACGCGCGAATCGGCTCCCTGAACGAGCGGCCGCCCACCCCCTTCGCGAGGAACGCCGCGCGCGCCTCGGGGTCGCGCAGGCGCGTCTCGCAGTCGCCCGCGTCCAGCGAGTTCATGCCGCGGCAGGAGAGCGGGCGCACCTCGTAGATGGTGCAGCGTCCGCCCGTGACATCGAGGAACGGGCACGGATGGTCGGGCGAGAAGCGCTCGGCCGTCGACAGGTCGCGCGTACGCGCGCGGTGCGCGGCGACGTGCGCCGCGACGCGCTCCAGCTCGCCGTCGGGCAGCGTGCGCGACAGGTGGTCGAAGATCGCCAGCGCCTCGGGCGGCGTGACGCCGACGCTCTGGTAGCAGCAGTGGTCGCAACCGGCGCGGCAGGCGACCGCGCCGGCCGGCGCCCGCGACAGCAGGCTGCCGATCAACTTTTCCGTGGCGTCCATGGCGTTGCGCGCGAGCGCGACCATCGACGCCAGGCTCGTTTCCCGCGTCAGGGTGCCGTGGGCGGTCTGGGCGGCCGCGGTCGCGATCTCGTTCTGCCAGTCCTCCTCGAACAGCGGCGCCGTCAGGGCCACGCGCTCCTCGCCGCTCGCCGGGTCGCGCTGAACGGCCAGGTGCACGCGGCCGGCGGGATCGCGTTTGACCGGCGTCATTGCGGCCCCGCAAGCCGCGGGTGACCAACGAAGTACAGCGGCATCACGTTCCCCGGCGCGACGAAGCGGGCCTTCACTTCGCGCTCGGTCGCCTCCTTCATCTTGTCGCGATCGCAGATGCGCGCATCGGCGGCGCACGCCTGAGCGAACAGAGCCGCCTGCCCGTCGAAGTTCGTGTCGATGGTGGCGAAGCGCAGAAAGACCCGCGCCCGCCCCGGACCGTCGGCGTCAGGAATCCTGTCCAGCTCCGCCCGGAACATCTTCCGCGCGGCGTCCTCGCTGCCGAACGCCCAGGTCGCGTTGGCGACGGCCAGCGCCGCCGCGGACACCGGGTCCTTGCGCGCGTCGCCCGCCAGCCGGCTGCGTCGCTGCATCTCCTCCAGCGCGGGCCGATCGCAGCGCGGCCACTTCAGCCCGCGGCACGTCGCCTCCGCGCGCGCCCAGTCCGCGCGCCCGTCGTTATCCAAGCCCTGTAGCGACACGACCAGGTCGAACGCGTCTCGGCTGTCCGCTGCGAGCGCCGTCCGCACAGCGCCGACGTCGATGCGCGACCTGCACGCGACGGGCGCCAGCAAGACGGCCGCCGCGAACGCCACGACCCGCGCCCTCGAACGAATCGCCATGCCCATACACTACAATTCCCGGCGGACTGTCATCCATGCCAGAGATGTCCTGCCTGTTTGGTGTCGCCAGCAGCGAGCTGCTGGCCGCGCTGCGCGCCGACCCCGATTGCGACGAGCGCCTCCACCGCTTCACCAAGTGCGAGGGGCTGACGCTGTCGGGCGAGGGCCTGGCCGTGGTGCGCCTGGGCGGCCGCCTCGCGCCGCCGTGGGGGCCGGTGCCCGAGCGCTGGCAAGCCGACCCTCCCACCGACGGGCCTCTGAAGGACGCGCTGCCACACCATTCGTTCCTCCCCGAGGCGCTCCCGCCGCCGGACGTCGCCGCGCGCTTCGCGGGCATCGCCCGCGACACCGGCCGCCGCCTGTGCTGGTGGTGGTGGTGGGAGCGCGGCGACGACCTCTACGCCGACGCCGCCTGGTGTTTCGGCCCCGACCGCCGGTTCATCGCGGCGCGAGAAACCGTGCTGGCGGGCGGCGAATCCTTCGAGGGACGCGTGCGCCTGTATGAGGACGGCTCACCCGACGGGATCGGAGTGAAGCGCGCGCCGCTGCAGCTGGTGATGCAGGCGCTCGGGTTTCGGTCCAGCCTGCAGTACTTCGCGCCGATGGACGACTTCCACTTCGACTGGTCGCCGCACCGGACCTGACGTCAGCGCCGCGGTTCGTACAGCTCCAGGACCTGGTTGGCGACGAACTTCACCTCGGCGGCCAGCGCGTTGGCGTCGTCCTCGTCCTGGCAGCGGGCGAGGATCCGCTGCAGCGCCTCGCGGCTGCGGCGCAGCTCGAACACCAGCCAGCGCGTGTCGCGCGCGCAGCCGTGGACGTCATCGCGGTGGGCGCGCTCGATGTCGCGCATGCGCCACTCGGCGCGCTCGGCGAGCGCGACGTGGCGCCCCTCGCCGAAGCAATCTGGGCACGAGACCGGGCCGTTCTCGGTCCCGATCTCGCCTTCGCCGAGGCAGGTCGCGCAGGCGGCGGACTGCGTCTGGTTCATGACGGCTCAGCCCTGCGTCGGCGGCTTCGGCGGGACCGGCGCCGTCGGCGCGGGCGCAGCAGCGGCGGGCGCAGGCGCGGCAGCCGCAGGCTTCGGGGCCGGCGCGGGCGCCGGGGCGGCAGGCTTCGGGGCCGGCGCAGGCGCGGCGGCGACGGCCGGCTTCGGCGCGGCGGCGGCAGCCGGCTTCGGCGCAACCGCAGCAGCAGCAGGCTTGGGCGCGGCGGCAGCGGCCGGCTTCGGCGCGGCGGCCTTCGGCGCGGCGGCCGGGGCCTTGCCCGCGCGGGCGGCCTTGTTCTCCGGCGAGTTGAGCTCGCTCCGGCGGGCGTGACGGCGGCGGCGGTGCGCCGCCTGGGCGGCGGTACGGGGTCGGTTGCGCTTGCTCATGGCGCGCACATTACCATCGAAGCGCTCCGGCTGGAGGCCAGCCAGTACGGCGATTGCTCCGCCCAAGGCGATTGCCATGTTGAAGCTATGCCTTCCGTCCCGCTGGCCAGCACAGCCGTTCACCGCGCCTGGTTGTTCGTTGCGGCCCGCGGCGCGGTGGCGGTCGCCGTGGCCGCGTTCGTGCTGACGCGGCCGGGAATGGGGCGCGACTTGCTGCTGGGCGCGCTGGGCGCGTATCTGTTCGTCGACGGATTGCTCGCGCTGGGTATCGCGCTGCGCGCCGAACGCGGGGCCGCGGGCCGCGGCCGCTACATCATAGAAGGTCTGCTCAGCCTCATCGTCGGCGCGCTGGCCTTCGCGCGTCCAGCCGCGATGGCGAGCGCGGTCCTGATGCTGGTCGGCGCGCGCTCGATCATCACCGGCCTGGTCGAGATCGCGACCGCGATCTCCCTCCGGAAGAGCGGCGGCGGCGAGACGCACTGGCCGATCGGGGTGGGCGGGTTCGCCGCGCTGGGTTTCGGGGCGTTCCTGCTGGTGCGCCCCGCTTCCGGCGCCCTGCTCCTGGTGCTGCTGGCCGGCCTCTACATCATGATCTTCGGCCTGAGCCTGATCGGAGCCGCCTTCCGCCTCCATCGCGCGTACGGGCGACTCCGGACCGCGGGCTGAACGCTCCGCGCCGGGCGGGAATCAGTCGTCCCCTTAGTACTGCGCGCCAGGTTTGTCCTTACATTTGGCGCCGTCATGCCACCGCGAACCTCTCATCGACGATCAGCTTCCCGGGCGCGCGCGACCACCGCGCATGCAGCCCGTCCGCCCGCCGCGGTCGCGGCGTTCACGGAAGAGTGGTGGACCTCATGGCGGCGCGCCAACGCGCTCGCGTGGGACTACCTGAACGCCGTCTCCGGCCTGATGCGCGTGAACATCGACGCGCTGTCGCGGGCGACGCGTTTCCCGTTCGACGTCGCCGCGAACAATTCGCGATAACGGTTTTGTAGACAAACCTGCCATGGCGGGCGTCGGGCCCTGCCCGGCAGTCTGAGGGCATGAGCTCGTCGGGCCCATCGCCCACCGTGCGCAAGGAGACCGCCCACACCGTGTCGCTGGTGCTGCCGCACCTGACACCCGGGACGTCGGTGCTGGACATCGGCTGCGGCGAGGGCTGGGTCGCCGACGAACTGGTGCGCCGCGGGGTCGGCGAGATCGCCGTGGTCGACGTCGTCGACGTGCGCCGCACGCGCACCCTGCCCTTCTCGCTTTACGACGGCGTGCACCTTCCGTTCGACGACGGGCGCTTCGACGTGGCGATGCTGAACTTCGTGCTGCACCACGTCCCGGACGAACGCAAGGTCGCCCTGCTGCGCGAGGTGCTGCGCGTGGCGCGCAAGACCGTCTTCATCCTGGAGGACACGCCGGTGACGCCGATCGATCGCTTCGTCAGCCGGCGTCACGGCGAGGCCTACCGCCGCAAGATCTCGAGCGACGCGCCGTTCGGTTTTCTGACCCGCAGCGAATGGACCTGGCTGTTCCGCGGCATGGGCATCCAGGCCGAGAGCACGCCGCTGTCGCGGTTCTGTCGCTCGGTGCTGCAGCCGTTCGCGCGCGCCGCGTTCGTGCTGCACAAGGGCGCATCGCTGGGCGGGACCGTCAAGATTTCACCGCGCGCCGGTGATGAAACGTCGTCGCAGCGTCGAGCCGCAAGCTGATGGCGCGCGGCCGACGGCGTCTTCGAAGTCTGGCGCGTCGGTTGCTACGCGATATTTCCAGTGCACGCGATCACGCCCAACCCGATGGCGAAGCCCGACGCCTTTGAAATCGACGGCGCCGACTTCGCGGCGCTGATCGAGGCGGCCTACCGCCCCGACGGCAACGACACGGACTGGCTGCAACGAATCGTCGCCTGCGCGCAGCCGGGGCTGGATCGCGGCCGCGGCCTCGTCGGTTTTCTGTTCGCGCCCGGCGCCGGCGGCGACGCGGCGGTGACGACGGCGGTCGGCGTCGGCGCGCTGCCGGCGCGCCCGGAGGCGCTCGCCCACGCGTTTCTGCCCGTGCTGGCCCAGCGCGCGGACGGCGCGGCGGCCGGAACGATCCGCGGCAACGCCCGCGCGGCCGTCTGCGACGTGGGGGCACAGGAGTGCTCGGGCATCGTCGCCACCGACGGAGCGGAGCGCGCCGGCTGCGCGCTGCTGGCGCCGCTGACGCGCGCCGCCCGGCTGTCGCGCGCGGCGACGGCGATCTGGACGCGCGTCGCGCAGCACCTGGGCGCGGCGCTGCGCATGCGGCGCGAACAGCCGCACGAGCAGACGGTGTGGCGCGGCCTCCTCAGCGGCCGCTGGAAGCTGATCGATCACTTCGACGCCGGCGGGCGGCGCTTCGTGATCGCGCGCGGCAAGCCGCCGGCGGCGCCCGACCGGCGCCCGGCGGCGCGCCTGACGGAACGCGAGCGCGACGTGTGCGCGCGCGCGGCCGCCGGCTTTGCCAACAAGGTGATCGCCGCAGACCTGGGCGTGGCTGTCTCGACGGTGGGGAGCTTGTTGCTGCGCGCGACCCGCAAGCTTCGCTGCACCTCGCGCGAAGAGCTGATACGCGCCTTCAGGTTCGTGGAGGAGAGATGGAACGAGAACGGAAGCACCGCCGAGCATCCGAAGGCGGCGGCGGACGCGGTGGCGGAGGCGGTGGAGGACGGTCAGCCGCCGCCGCCGCGCCGTTCGGCCGCGGGCTGAAGTCGATCGCACCGGCGGGATTTCTCGCGCGCCGCTTTCTGGCGGGCGACGACGAGCTGGTGGTCGCCAGCTTTCCGCTGCCGGCGCCGCTGCGCGGTCCGCCCGGCCCTGCCCTCACCGCCGCCGAACGCGAGGTGGCGGCGGCGCTGATCGAGGGGCGCAGCTACGCGGACATCGCGCGCCGCCGGCGCCGGTCGGTCAACACCGTCGCCAAGCAGGCGGGCAGCGCCTTCCGCAAGCTGGGCGTCAGGTCGCGCGCCGAGCTGGCCGCGCGCGGGATCTTCCCGACGCGCGATCGCGACGATGGCGGTACGTCGCTGTAAGCGCGGGCGCACAGGTCGCACCCATTTTTTCCGCTTCTTGTCGGGATCACACGCTCGAGGCGCGGGAATCAAAAGACATGACCGCCGTGATCTCCCGGACCGTCGTGTCGCTGCTGATCGGCGCCGCCGTCGTCCTGCTCGGCTGAAACGGTCTCAGTAGAAGATGAAGGGGCAAGCCTCCATGTGCGGCTGCGGCTTCGTCGGCCGCATCGCTCTCAACCAGACGAGACCGAGGGCCAGTTCGTCGCGTCCGTAGTCGAAGATTTCGCACGAGCCCGACGCAAAGAAGCGCAGGCACGCCGCCCGATCCTCCTCGGAGCCCGGCTCCCCGTCGTCCTGACCGCTGCATCCCGAGACGCGCGCGCTGGTTGCCTTTCGCGCCAGCGCCGTCATCTCGTCGCCGATCCGTTCGCGGTCGGCCGGCTTCACCTCGAGACAGCGGACGACGTAGTCCCGCCAGGCCGTCGCGATCTGCGCGCAGGTCTCCTGGGTTTGCTTGCGGTGTTGCTCAATCTCCGCCGCGGCTTCTTCCGTCTTGGCGAACCTGTAATTGGCGAAGAACCCGCTGGTGCCCATCTGCTCCAGGCCTTCGAACATCGCGCGCGCGGCAATCAACCGGCGCCGCTCCTTCTGCCAGGGCAACGAAACCTGCCCCATCTCGTAGCGCGTCTCGAATTGAAACGCGGCAATCGCCAGCGCGACGACGCCGACGGCGAGCCCACCGAGGATCCATTTCTTTCGTTGGGCCATCGCTGTGCGGACGCGGCGAAACATCGTAACGCTGCTGCGTGATGCGCGGCACGTTTCAGCTCAGCCGTGAACGACTTTTACCAAGGATCCTTGAACGTTCCGACGGGCACGATTTGCATCACACCAGAACGAAGTTGAAGTACGATGCCGGCCCGGTACGGGTGTTCCAAACCGTTAACGAAAGGGATGATCCGATGAAGCGATTCATTGCAGCTAGCATGCTTGTGGGAGCGCTTGCGGGGTTCACTGGTTGCCGTCAGATCACGGCGGTCGCGCCGGCTGGTGAGGCGGGTAAGGTGTACGTCACGAAGATCACCTCGTACATCTTCTTCGTTTCGAACAAGGTGCAGTCCTGCTCGATCGCGGGCACCGCGGTCACCGGCTGCACGGACATCTCGGTCGAGTAGTACGCCCGAAACAAAGGTTGTTCGTGCCATTTGCATGAACGCGAACGGCACAACGACCGCTCCCGTCGGCGCCTCCTGTGGGAGGCGCCGATCGGACTTTCTGCTTCGTATCTTTCTTAGCTTCGCCTTCGCCCTCTTCGTGCTGGCCGACGCGGTGTGCTCGCGCAGCGGCACCAAGGAGGAGAACGAGAAGGCCGCCGCCCAGCAGCAGGCGCAAGTCCAGGTGGACCCCGCCCTCGCGCGCGCGCTGGGACACGCGATGCAACCGTGCATCGCCGCGCACCAGCTGCCGAAGTCGACGCTTTACACCGGGCACCTGCGGCTGGAGCGCGCCGCCTCCGGCACCGCGACGGCGGTGTTCCTGCCCGGGCGTACGCCGGGCCACGAGGACTTCGAGGCCTGCGCCGTGAAGGCGATCAACGGCGCGGCAATCCAGATCCCGCAAACGACGACGCTGCCCGTCGCGTTCGACTTCGGCCCCCAGAAGTAGCCGCGCGCGACCTTCGGAATCGAGACCCGTCTGACGCCGTGAGCGTTCAGCGCTGACGGCGTCTACGCCGGTGCGCGAGCGCCAGCAGGAGCAGGCCGAGGGCCGCCGAGATCGAGCTCGGTCCGCCACGAACGCTGCATCCACATCCGCCGTCGTCGCCGTTCATTCCGGCGCCGCCGGTTCCCGCGCCGCCGCTTCCCGTCGTGCCCGCGCTTCCCGTCGTGCCCGCGCTTCCGATCGTACCGGCGGTTCCCGTCGTCCCGGCCGCTCCCGTCGTACCGGCGGCTCCTGTCGTGCCGGCGCTTCCCGTCGTGCCGGCGCTTCCCGTCGTGCCGCCGGTTCCCGTCGTGCCGCCGATGCTCCCGCCCGCACCGCCACGACCGGCTGTGCCGCCGCCTGTGCCGGCCGCGCCGCCGCCTGCGCCGCCCGCGCCGCCACCCGTACCGCCACGGCCGCTTCCCCCGCCGCTGCCGCCCGTACCGCCCCGGCCCGCTGCGCCACCGGTGCCACCGGCGCCGCCGGTGCCGCCGGTGCCGCCCCGCCCGCCCGCGCCGCCTGTGCCCGTGCCGGCACCACCGACGGTGATCGACACAGCCCCCGACGTCGCGATCGCACCCGTCCGGTCGGTCGCCCTCGCCTTCAGCGAGTACGCTCCCGGCGTCACGTTCATCCACGTCGTCATGAACGGCGGTTGGGTCAACGTCGCAATCGGCGTGGTCGCCGTTCCCGACAGGATCTCGACCAACGTGATCGGCACCGTTCCGCCCGAGGCGTCAACGCTGACGGGGACGCTGGTCGACGGAATCGAAGCATTGTTCGCCGGCATCGTGATCGCGACCGTCGGCACGCGCAGCAGGCCGTCGTGCATCACCTGCGCGACGAACGCGTAGCCCGCGTCGGTGGGGTGAACGCCGTCGCTGAAATAGTCGGCGTGACCGGTGGTCGGCGTGTGCACGTCGATGATCGGCATCCCCTTCTGCATCGCGACCTGCCGGATGATCGGGCCGATCTCGTTGGCCGTGACCGACTCGACGATGCCGAAGCTGTTCGTGTAGATCGCCGGCGGCAGCGCCAGGTACACCACCGGGCGCGGGACCGTGTTCGTGAAGTGATCGACCATCGCGGCCAGGTCGGTCATGAACTGCTGCGCGCGCGTGCTGCCGGCCTGCGGCGACCAGTTGTAGGACTTCGAATCGTTCGTCCCGAGCATGATGATCACGTCGACGGTCGACCCGTTCGCGCCCGCGCCCGCGACGAAGTTCGTGGCGGCCGTGTACTCGGTCTGGTTGATGTACGGCAGGTCACCCACCGACAGCAGGGTCGCGCCCGAATGGCCGAAGTTCCGCACCTGCACGCTGGCGCCGAACAGCCCCTGCAGGACCGACGGATAGGATTTGCTGCTCGACGACGCGGCGTAGCCGGCCGTGATGCTGTCGCCGACGCAGGCAACGTGTGTCGGCAGGCGCGCCTGAGCCCGCGCGTTGGCCGACGGAAGCGCAGCCGCCGCGAAGGCCAGCACGGCGCACGCGGTCAAGAGAGTCTGATTCCGCATGCCCTTCGTATGCCCGAACTGGGGCGGTTCGATCAACGATCGAACGGGACCGGGGGATCAGAAGCGGTATTCCAGCCCAGCCGAGACGGTCGGCCCGTACGACGTCGCCGAGGATCCGCACGGGAACGCGTTGTTGTACTCGCAGGGCGACTTGTCGACGATCATCGCCAGGCCGAAGCCGGCGCTGATGTACAGGGTCCCGGGCCCACCGTTGCCGATCACGCGGTGGCGCAGGCCCAGCGTCGCGAACGCCCAGGTGTCCAGGCTGACGCCGGCGTCCAGCTCCAGGGCCAGCCCGCGCGCCACCGGCACCTGCAACCTCGCCAGCGCGTTCGAGAACCCGGTGGTCAGCTTGTTCGTGTACTTGTTGGGCGCCAGCGCGTGCGTGTACGTCAGGTACAGGTTGAGCCCGTCGATGCTGCCCAGGCGCACCGAGGGCGCGACCGACAAGCCGCTGGATCCGTAGCGCTGCACCTTCGCGCCCACGCCCAGCCCCAGGGTGAGGTGCTTGGTGACGAAGGCGCCGACCGCGCGCACGTGCGTCGCCCCGCCCACCCCGTCGCCGTTGGACGCGAACGCCACCGGCGATACCTCGACGCCTAGCATGAAAGGCTTCTTGAAGTAGTGCTCGATGCGCGCCTCGCCGATCGCCCCCCAGCTGTTGCTGACGAAGCCCAGGAACGGACGCCACCTCGTCTCGACGCGCGTCAGATCGCGCGGCGGCGGCGGCGCCATCAGCGACGGCAGCGGTTCGATGGTGCGCGCGACGGTGGTGTCGGAGGTGGCGGCCGCGGATGGCGACTGCGGCACGCGCAGGTCCAGCTGCGACGGCACCGACGGCGCAGACGGCACCGGCGGCACCACTGGTTCCGCCGCCAGCGCGACGAGCACCATCAGCCAGCCGATCACGCGATCACCTTCACGGACTCCAGCTCCTGGGCGCGGCGCAGCCAGCTGCGCACCCGCTCCTCGCCCGAGCGCAGGTCGACGTGCCCGGCAGGCACGCCGTGCTTTTCGGCCAGCGCGTGCATCTCCGGCTGGCTGGTCGCGCGCAACGGCGAACGCAGCGTGCGCGATTCGCTGAGCGCGACCGCCGGCAGCGACGGCGCTGGCGTGACCACCGCGTCCGGATCCAGGCACGACGTCAGGTCATTCGCGGCGTCCATGCGCCGTCCCAGGCTGGCGATCCCGAACCGCGTCTTCAACGTCGCGGCGATCGACACGTGCTCGAACAACGTCGACACCACGGCGCCCCGCCGCACCGTCGGTCCGGCGACGATCGCCGGAACGCGGAAGCCCAGCTGGCGGAACTCGGGATTGGGATCGTCGGTCTCGGGCGGCGGCACGTGATCGTAGAAGCCGCCGTGCTCGTCGAAGTTGATGACCAGCAGACAGCGCGACCACTGCGGCCCTTCCGCCAGCGCGCGGTAGACGCTGGCCGCGAACGCCTCGCACAGCGCCAGATCATGAGGCGGGTGGCCGTCGTTCGCCTCGAAGTCGGGGTCGATGATCGCCAGGTTGGGCAGCGATCCCGCCGCCGCGTCCGCGAAGAAATGGTCCAGCGTCTCGGGCGTGACCGCGTCGTCGCCCGAGAAGCTCTTGGCCGGGAAGGCCAGCGAGTACCAGGGCAGCTTGCTCGAGTAGTAGTTCTTCGCCGTCCAGCAGCGATCGGCCATGCGTTCCCAGATCGTCGGCGGCGGCGCCAGCCCCATCGGCAGGTTGGTCTTGTGGCCGTCCGCGGTCGCCGCGTGCAGGTAGAAGCGGTTGGGCCAGGTCGGCCCCATCACCGACGAGAACCAGCGGTCGCACACCGTGAACTCGCGCGCCAGCGAGTAGAAGAACGGGATGCGATCGCTGTCGTACCAGCTCATCACCTCTTTCTGGTGAACGCCGGGGTTGGGTAGCAGGAAGCCGTCGTTGCGCCCGTTGTTGAACGCCGTCCGCGACGACACCCAGTCGTGCTTCGGATCGACGCCGCCGTTGCCGGCCATGCGCAGCAACGGGACCATCGTGCCGTTGCCGTCCGGGATCTCCTCGCTGCCGGTCAGACCGTCGACCGCGCTCGCCGCGCGGTAGTGCTGGTCGAATTTCAGCCCGCCCAGGAAGTTGTCGAACGAGCGGTTCTCCAGCATCAGCACGACGATCGTGTCGATCGCCGCGAGCTGCGCGCTCCCGATGCCGTCGGCCGGCAGCTCCGGTCCGCCCGCGCAGCGATTCGCGAACTGCCCGCAGGCGGCGCCGCCCGTGGTCGCCAGCGCGCCCAGACCCAGCCCCGCCTTCAGCGCTTCGCGCCGGGTGAAACCATTGTCCGTGGACGGCGGCCGTCGGTCTTGTGGGTTTTTACTGCGGGCCAAGACTGCTCTTCGATCTACGGTTCCCGCGCGCCTCTGGGCTTTCGGGGTGTCAACTATTCGGGCGGCCTCGTCGGCACGCAAGCTGAGCCGCGGTCGTTTGCCGGCGTTTGCCAGATCGGCACCGCGCAAATCCGCGCGCGCACGCGCAAATTCCGCGCGCGCAAAATATAACTTGACGGTTATCAAACCGATTGGTTATATAGAACCCATGACGACAGCGACCTCCCGCCTCTCGGCCGACGACCTGGACGCGACGTTCGCCGCCCTCGCCGACCGGACCCGTCGCGCGATGATCGCCAAGCTGGCCCGGGGCGAGGCCTCGGTGCTCGAGCTCGCTGAACCGCACGACATGAGCCAGCCCGCGATCTCCAAGCACCTCAAGGTGCTCGAGCGCGCCGGCCTGATCACGCGCAGCCGCGACGCCCAGCGCCGGCCCTGCCGCCTGGAACCGCGCCGCCTCAAGCTTGTCGCCGACTGGATCGCGACCTACCGGGAGTACTGGGAGGAGAGCTACGCGCGCCTCGACGACGTTCTGCAAGAGCTACAAGGCCAAACGACCCAAAAGGAGAAGTCCCATGGCACCGTCACAAAAACTCGAAGTCATCGTCGCCTCCGATAAGCCGACCATCGTCACGCGCCGGACGGTCGACGCCCCGCGCGCGCTGGTATTCGACGCCTGGACGAAACCCGAATACATCAAGCGCTGGCTGGGCCCTCGCAACATGGAGATGGTGGTCTGCGACGTCGACCTGCGCGTCGGCGGCGGCTACCGCTTCGTCCACCGCACGCCCGACGGCCAGGAGTTCGGATTCCACGGCACCTACCGCGAGATCTCACGCCCCGACCGCATGGTCAGCACCTACGTGTTCGAGATGTTCCCCGACGCGGAAGCCGTCGAGACGCTGGTGCTGGAAGAACGCGACGGGCGCACCACCGTCATCACGACCACGGTCCACAAGTCGATCCAGAACCGCGACGCCCACCTGGCAAACGGCGCGATGGAGGCCGGCATGAACGAGGGCTACGCGCGCCTCGACGAGCTGCTGCCCGATATCCGCCGCGCGGCGTGAATCAGCTGCCGATCCAGCCGATGTTGATGGTCACGGGCGGTCCGGGCGGTACGCCCAGCGTCAGGCCGGCCGGCGTGGTGATCCCCGGGAGCGAGGTGGCGCGGACGAAGGTCGTACAGCCCGTGTCGCAGCCCCCCTCGCAGACGCTGATGTCGACCAGACCATCCGCGGTCACGGTCATGGCGGCCGAGCGGGCGTCGCCGTTCAGGAAGGTCGTGAACTGTGGCCCGACGCTGGTGGGAAAGAACAACGTCAGCGTGTTGTACTGCGACAGATCGTCGGGCAGCGGCGGTACGGTGCCGCAGTAAGGCGTCGACAGCGCCGCCACCGCGTTGGTGTCGATCGACAGCGTCACCGATCTGGGCCCCACGATGACGGCGTCGACGATGTACCTGCCGGTGGTCAGCGGCGCCAGCAGCGCTCCCTTGGCGGTGTTGCTCGTGATCTTGTCCAGCGGGGCATCGAACCCGTCGCAGCTTTGCACCGAGACATCGGCGCCGCCCTCCAGCACCCAGCGCGTCACCCCTTCGCCGGGAACGTCGACCGTCCTGTGCGTGGCCCCGCTGCCGCACGCGGCGGTCAGCTCATGGGGCGCGGCGTCCGCCGGGATGGTCGGTCGCCCGCACTCCCACTCGCACACCACCGGCGTCTGCTTTTCGCCGATCGCGGCGGTCCACACGTCGTCCAGCGACATGTGATAGATGCTCTGGAAGACGGTGGCGATCTGGTCCTCCGTCGCGTTGATCTGCAGGCTGCCGTACAGGTTGACGAACCAGGTCTTGCGGAACATCCGCATCATGTAGCCGACCAGCCAGCCGCCCGCGCCGTACAGCTTCGGCGACAGGCGATCGGCCTTCAGCGCGTCCCGCCACGAACCTTGCGGCCGCGGGTAGCGCTCGCACGACAGCGCCACCGCTGCCCCCTCCATGAACAACCGCGGCGGCGATCCGTACGACGCCAGGTACGTGTGAACCAGCTCGTGGCGATCGAACGCAACGGTCGAATTCACGGTGGCGTTCCGCGCGCAGGCCGACGCGTCGGGGCCGCAGTCGGCGTTGGCGGCATAGTCAGCGGCGCTCAGGTACTTGTAGTACGTGACCACCGTGCGTTCGATGCCCAGCCGGTCAGCGATCACCTGTCCATGCTCCTCCAGCTCGTCGAGCAAGGCCGGGCACACGTCGTCGTCGGCGGCGCGCGTGAAGTAGCGAACATGCTCCGATCGCGTCAGCCGGTCGGGCAGATCCGGCCCACAGGCCGCGCCGCCGCAGCAGACGACGACCACGAGGGCAACCGGCGCGCGCCGCATGCGCAGATGTTAGACCAGACGCGACCGCGGTATAAGAACGACGATGACGGGCGGCCGACGGCGGGGCGGCGTTCACGGCGAGGTCGTTCCCGTCGTGACGCTGCTTTTGTTCCTCGTCCAGTCGGCGACCGGCTGCTCGCTGGCCTTCGTGAAGGGGCCGCCGGAGACGCCTCCGCCCGATGAACGCAGACTGCGCCGGCCGCCGCCGCTGACATGCACCACGAGCTCGTTTCTTCCCTACGCGGATGCCGTCGGAGCTGCTGTTGTTCTGTTCGAGCCCGCGATAATAATCGCCAAGAGCGACGAGAACGCTGTGGCACTGGCGTCCGCGCTCGTCGGTGGGTTGCTGGCCGCTTTGCTGCTCGGGTCCGGGACCGTGGGAATGACCCGCGTCGGCAAGTGCCGTCAGGCGAAGGAGAAGGAGCGCCTGAACCCGCCGCCACGAACGCCGCCTCCATCGCCATCGGTCGCGGCACCGCCGCCCGCCCCCGCACCACCGGCGCCCGCGCCTCCGCCCCCGCTGGTGCCCCAGCGCGCGGATCCCGAGTAGTTCGTCAGTCGCCAGCGGGCGCGTCGCGGGCGCCGCCGTCGAACGCGGCGCAGTCGTGGTCCGAGGTTCTACCGGCGTTCCAG
>Ga0207645_10001628_pt1 | contig 18323 bp, 17 predicted proteins | sample KBSM53metaG_FD_184331 | JGI IMG/M metagenome (GOLD analysis project Ga0207645, IMG submission 184331) | Miscanthus rhizosphere microbial communities from Kellogg Biological Station, Michigan, USA - KBS M5-3 metaG (SPAdes) (version 2) | ecosystem: Host-associated > Plants > Roots > Rhizosphere >...
CCCGCGACGCCGCCGACAAGTGGTACGCCGATCAAATTGCGTCGCGGGTGGCGGCGACCGACGCGAACGACATGCTCTACCAGTACAACGCGTCGCGCGATTACGATCCGTCGCCGAACCTCGAGAAGATCACCGCGGCGGTGCTCGCGGTCAACTCGGCGGACGATGTGGTGAACCCGCCGGAGCTGGGGTTGATGGAGAAGCTGATGCCGCGGGTGAAGCGCGGCCGCTACGTCCTCATCCCGACGAGCGACGAGACGCGCGGGCATGGCACCCACTCGCTGCCGAAGATTTGGGGCAAACACCTCGCGGAGTTCATGAAAGAATTGACGCCGGCGCCGACGCAATAACGAGGAGCCAGTCGTCAGTCGCAGTCATCGAGGCGGAGCCGGTAGCGCAGGCCTTTCCGCCTTCGCTGAAGCTACGGCGGACCCGCCATAGCCTTGGCGACGGCGGGCAGGCCTGCCGACGGCCGCCGGGGCAGCCCTGAAGGGCTGCGCTACGTTTCAAGACCGGGGCAGCCCTGAAGGGCTGCGCTACGTTTCAAAACCGGGGCAGCCCTGAAGGGCTGCGCTACGTTTCAAAACCGAGGCAGCCCTGAAGGGCTGCGCTACGTTTCAAAACCGAGGCAGCCCTGAAGGGCTGCGCTACGTTTCAAAAATGAGCGATCGCAAATATCGCCAGCGGGGGTACCAGGACGAGGATCGGCCGAAGGGCCCGAAAGGGCCGCGGCCGCCCAAGCCGCCGCAGGAGCGCGCGCCGGGGCGCGTGCTGCAGGACGCGTCGGGCCCGAAGACGCCGAACCTGATGGCCGCGCACGAGGTATGCCGCTGCGCGCGATGCGGCAACCTGCTGTCGCTGTCGATTGCCGGGGATGCGCGCTGTTCGCGCTGCGGCGTCGATCTGCACAGCTGCATCCAGTGCGTCTCGTTCGACACCAGCGCGCGCTGGGAGTGCACGCAGGCGGTCTCGATCCCGGCGCGCATCTCGCCGAAGGACGCGCGCAACAGCTGCGCGCTCTTCACCGCGCGAACGACGGTCGAGCGCCAGACCGGCACGCCCGCCAGCAGCAGCGGCTCTTCCCCGTCCGGCCCGTCGAGCAGCGCGCGCAAGGCCTTCGACGATTTATTCAAGTAACGTCCGGCTTCAGCCGGACCGTACGCCAGCCCCTAGCCCCCGGGCCCCAGCCCCGTCATAATCGCAGTCATGTCGCTCCTCGCCCCCAACGAACAGGATCAGCTGCGCGCCTGGTTCGGAGAGATGACCGCGCCGGTCCGCCTGCTCTTCTTCACGCAGTCGATCGGCTGCGAGCCATGCGTGCAGACGCGCCGCATCCTCGACGAGTTGCCGCCGCTGTCGGACAAGATCGCGATCGACGAAGTGAACTTCGTGCTCGAGAAGGACAAGGCGTCGCAGTATGCGGTCGATCGCGTGCCGGCGATCGCGCTGGTCGCCGGCGGCACGAACGGCACCGCGGACAAGGATTCGAGAATCCGTTTCCTCGGTTCCCCGTCAGGCCACGAGTTCATGTCGCTGATTCAGGCGATCCTGCTCGTCGGCGGCGCCGCGTCGCACCTCACCGACGACAACCGCAAGCGGATTGCCGCCGTCGACAAGCCGGTGACCATCCAGGTGTTCTCGACCCCGACCTGACCGCACTGCCCGCGGGCGGTCAGCCTCGCACACGAAATGGCGTTCGCGAACGAGCACATCACCGCCTACGCGGTGGAAGCGACCGAGTTCCCAGACCTGGCGCGGCGCTACCGCGTTACCGGCGTGCCGAAGACGGTGGTCAACGACGCGGTGGAGATCCTGGGCGCGCTGCCGCAGGACATGTACGTGTCGCAGGCGCTGGCCGGCTTCTTACCGGCGGCGGGCCAGCCAGAAGAGCAGCCCAAGGGCTGACCAGGCGGCGAAGGCAATCCATTCGGCGCGGGTGAAGCTGCCCGGCACGCCCGGCACGACTTTCATCAGTACGATCGCCAGCGCCACGGCTACGCCGAACCAGGCGATCGCCGGCGATTCATCGCGGTAGCCCTCGTTCGTCCGGCGCGCGCGCTCGCGCCGCCAGCGCGCGATATAGGCGGCGCACGCCGACATCCAGCCGACGCCGACCGCCAGCGATCCGACTTCGGTGACCGGTACGAGGATCGCGTCGCCAAACATCGACGCGGCGGCGGTGAGCATGCCCATCAAGCCGATGGCGACGACCGGCGTGCCGGTCGCCGCGTGCACGCGTCCGAGCGCCGGGTGGACGAGGTTGCGGCGGCCGATGGCGTAGAGCATCCGCGTCGCCGCCACGAAGTTGCCGTTGAAGATCTTGAGCAGCGACAGGAACGCGCCGAAGAGGATCAGCTGCGCGATCGACTGCGAGCCGAACGCCCGCTCGAAGGCGACCTCCGTGCGGACGTGACCCGAGACGATCTGCCCCCACGGGTAGACCCACGTGACCACGGCGATGACGAGGACGTAGAACACCAGCCCGCCGAACAGCGCGCCGTAGATCGCCTTCGGGAAGTTGCGCGGATCGAACCCGCTCTTCGCCTCCTCCGAGCCCTTCGCCACCGACTCGTAGCCGGTCATGAAGTAGGGGACGATCTGCATCACCAGGAAGATCGACAGCAGCACGCCGCCGGCGCCCGGCCGCGTGAACAGCGGCTGCATGTTGGCGCTGGTGCCGCGGATGAAGCCGAGCGTCGTGAAGACCGCGAAGATGGCCAGCAGCCCGAAGGTGGTGACGTTCTGGAAGACGCCGCTCGGCGCGATGCCGCGGTAGTTGATCAAGACGATCAGCGCCGTCAGCGCCAGGCCGACCGCGAGCCGCGGCCCGAAGATCGGCGTGCCGGCAATCGAGTAGAGCTCGTACGAGTTGAGCGCGGGGAAGACGCGCGCCAGCAGGTTGCCGGTCGCGACCGCCTCCCACGGGCACACGATCGCGTACGACAGCACCATCGTCCAGCCGGCGGCGAAGCTCACCGCCGGCGGAAAGACCGTTTCGGTGTAGGCGATTTCCGCGCCGGCGTCGCGAATCCGCTGCACCAGGCGGCCGTAGGTATGGGCGATGGGGAAGAGCAGCAGGCCGCCGATCAGGTAGCCGAGCATCGCGCCGCCCGGGCCGCCGCGCGCCAGCCAGTCGTCCATCACGACGACCCAGCCGACGCCAATCATGGTGCCGAAGCCGAAGGTGAAGTACTCGACGGTGCTGAGGCTTCCGTGGAGCCGTTCGCGCGCCATCAGAACTTCAACCGCAGGAACGCCGGCGCCGCATCGCTCCGGGGCACGACGATGAAGAGGTTGTCGTAGTCGGCGTCGGCGATCGTCACCGGCGCGTCGACCTTGAGCGCCCGCAGGATCAGCGGCAGCGTATTCGAGTGGCCGACCACCAGCGCGCGGGCCCCGGCGCCAAGCGAGCCGAGCCGCGACGCCAGCGCCTCGATGTCGGTCCCGGGAAGCCTTTGCGGCGTCACCCCCAGCGCGTCCGCCAGCGGCCTGGCCGTGTCGATCGCTCGCCGCAACTCCGAGGTGAAGATGTGGGTGATCCCCGCCTCGCGCAGCAGGTCGCGAAGCTTGAAGGCGCGGCCGACCCCTTCTGTCGACAACTCGGAGTCGGTCGACTGGTCGAGACGCTCGGCGTGCCGGACGATGTAGATGGCCTCCTGCGCGCGCGCGATCGAAGGCTGCGCTGCGACAGACGCGAGGACGAGGAGGAGCGCGCCGCGTATCACCGGACTAGTCCTCCCGTAGTCTCGCTTCTGCCGGACCGTGGCCGGTCCGGCTGAAGCGACACTATACAATCGGCGCCATGACGCATCAACCGCGCCCTTCCTTCCAGTCGCCGCGCTTCGCGCAGCCGGCGACCTTCATGCGGCTGCCGCACATCGAAGATCCGCACGGCCTCGACGTCGCCATCGTCGGCGTCCCCTACGACGGCGGCACGTCGTATCGCCCCGGCGCGCGGCTGGCGCCGCGCGAAATCCGCGCGCAGTCGTCGATGATCCGCAGCTACAGCTATTTCCAGAAGGTGGCGCCGTTCGACCGGCTCAATGTCGCCGATGCCGGCGACGTCGATCCGCCGCCGGTGAGCATCGAGAAGGCGTATCAGGCGATCGAGGCGCGCATCGGCGCGATTGCCGACGCCGGCGCGCGGCCGATCGTCGCCGGTGGCGACCATTCGATCTCGCTGCCGATCCTGCGCGCGCTGGCGAAGCGCCACGGGCCGCTCGGGCTGGTGCAGTTCGATGCCCACATCGACACCTGGGACGAGTATTTCGGCGGCAAGTATTTCCACGGCACGCCGTTCCGGCGGGCCATCGAGGAAGGGATCATCGACGGGCGGCGCTTCATCCAGGTCGGCATCCGCGGCCCGATGTACGGCGAAGAGGATTTCGAGTTCCACCGCGAGCACGGCATCACGATGATCGACATCGACCAGGTCAAGCTGCGCGGCATCCCCGCGGTGGTCGCCGAGATTCGCCGCGTGGTGACCGGCCCCGCCTACATGACGTTCGACATCGACGGCGTCGACCCCGCGTTCGCGCCCGGCACCGGCACGCCGGAAGTCGGCGGCCTGACGAGCCACGAGGCGCAGCAGCTGGTGCGCGGCCTGGCGGGGCTGCAGCTGGTCGGCTGCGACGTCGTCGAGGTGTCGCCGGTGTTCGACGGCCCCGGGCAGATCACGGCGCTGCTCGCCGCAAACCTGATGTTCGAGTTCCTCTGCGCCCTCGCCGTGGGAATGAAGAGATAATTCCAGCGTGACGTCCCGGATCCTCCTGGTTCTCGGCATCCTGCTCGGCGCGCTGCGCCTGGACGCGGCGGCGCCGATTGCGTATCGCTTTTCGTTTCCCGAGCCGCAGCATCGCTGGATGCAGGTCGAGGCGACGTTTACGGAGCTGCCGGCCGCGCCGGTGGAGCTGCGGATGAGCCGCTCCTCGCCGGGGCGATACTCGCTGCACGACTTCGCGAAGAACGTCTACGACGTCCACGCCTTTGCCGGCGACGGTCGCGAGCTGACGGCGGCCAGGCCCGACCCGTACGGCTGGACGGTTGCGGGACACGACGGCCGGGTGACGGTGAAGTACAAGGTGTATGGCGATCGCGTCGACGGCACCTACCTCGGCATCGACAACACCCACGCGCACATCAACATGCCGGCGGCGATCATGTGGGCGCGCGGCCTCGACGAGCGGCCGGCGACCGTCACCTTCGTGCAGCCGGCCGGGATGAAATGGCAGGTCGCCACCCAGCTGCACCCGGGCGCCTCGCCGCTCGAGTTCACCGCGCCGAACCTGCAATACCTGATGGACAGCCCGTCGGAGTTCGGGCCGGTCACCATCCGTCAGTTCACCGTCGGGCAGCGCACTTTCCGTTTTTCGCTGCACCACACGGGCACGGACGCCGAGCTCGACGGCTACATGAAAGACGTCGAGAAGATCGTCCGGCAGCAGGGGACGATTTACGGCGAGTATCCCGACTACGAGCCAGGCACCTATACCTTCCTCGCCGACTACCTGCCGTGGGCCAACGGCGACGGCATGGAGCACCGCAACAGCACCGTGATCACCTCGACCGGATCGATTGCCGCCGCGCGGCTCGATCTGCTCGACACGGTCGCGCACGAGTTCTTTCACTGCTGGAACGTCGAGCGGATCCGCCCGCGGGGGCTCGAGCCGTTCGACTTCGATCGCGCCAACATTTCCGGCGAGCTCTGGCTGGCCGAGGGCTTCACCCAGTACTACGGACCGCTGACGATGCAGCGGACGCAGCTGGTCGATGTCGGCGAGACGGCGCGCACGTTCGGCGGCCTGGTCGAGGCGGTGCAGAACCCGGGGCATCTCGTCCGATCGGCCGAGGAGATGAGCCGGATGGCGCCGTTCATCGACGGCGGCCGCACCGTCGATCGCACCAACTGGTCGACCACGGTCATTTCTTATTACCCGTTCGGCGGCGCGATTGCGCTCGCCCTCGACCTGACGCTGCGCGACCGCAGCGAGGGGCGCGTCTCGCTCGACGATTACATGCGCGGGATGTGGCGGAAGTACGGCAAGCCCGGCGGCGCGCGCGAAGGCTACGTCGATCGTCCCTACACGATCGACGATGCCGAGGCGACGCTCGCCGAGGTCAGCGGCGACGGGGCATTCGCCCGCGATTTCTTCGCCCGCTACATCCGCGGCCACGAAGTGGCCGATTACCCGAAGCTGCTCGGACGCGCCGGCTTCACCGTGCGGAAGCGCAACGCCGGCCGCGCCTGGCTCGGCGATCTGCGCCTCGAGTCGCGGGGCGGCATCCGCGTCGCGACGCTCGTGGCCCCGACCTGGCCGCTCTACGCCGCCGGCATCGAGCAGGACGACGAGCTGCGCGAGGTCGATGGACAGCGCGTCACCAGCGACGCCGACGTCTTCGGCGTACTGGCGCGCCATGAACCAGGCGACAGCATCACGATCGTGTTCGCTGATCGGACCGGCTCCTCGCGCAGCGCGCGCGTGACGCTGGCCGAGGATCCGCACGTCGAAGTGGTGCCGGCCGAACAGGGCGGAACGCTGACGCCGGCGCAGCGCGCGTTCCGCGACCGCTGGCTGGGAGCGAAGTGATGCCGGTGCCGTGGCTGCAAATCTTCGACGCAGTGATGGGCGTGGCGAATTTCGCCAAGAGCCGCCGCGCCGCGACGCAGACCGAGGAGCAATACGAGCAGCAGCAGATCGAGACGGCGAGCCGCAAGCCCGGCGGCCTCGAAGCGCGCATGGCCGGCGTGGTCGTCGCCGCGCTGAAGGAGGCGTTCGATCGCGACACGCGGCGGCTCGAGCTCGAGCGCGAGCAATTGACGGCGGAACGCGAGCGCGCCGAGCGCGCGCTGCGGATGGAGCTGCAGCGTCAGGCGGCGGACCGCGAGATCGGCCGCCTGCGCCTGCTGGCCGGCGTCGCCATCGCGGGCTGGCTGGTGACGCTGCTGCTGGCCGCCTGGCCCGGCAGCCGGCTGGTGGCGACAACCGGCGCGCGCGTCGCGCTCGGCGCCGGGTGGCTGCTGCTCAGCGCCGCGCTCGCCGCATCCTTCACCGCGCAGGGCCAGGTCGCCACCGCGATGGCCGGCGCCGCGATCCCCGGGTCGGCCCCGAGCGGCGCGGTGTCGTCGGGTAACGCCGGAGCGGCCGCGCCGTGGCTGATCATGGGAGGGCTCGCGCTGGTCGGCGTGGCTGCACTCATGGCTTGATCGGCCAGCTGGATTCCCGCGACAGCCGTGAGCAGGATTCCGGCGACAGGCAACGCCACGAAAGACACGAAAACACGAAATACACGAAAAGAAAACACGATGTACACGAAAAAGAAAAAATGTCTTTTTCGTGTCTTTCCTTCTTTCGTGGCTTTCGTGGTCGTTCACTGACGGGGGAAGAGAACTCCTGGCGCGAGCTTCCACTCCGGATCGAGCACGCGCTTGATCGCCCTCATCTGCTCGATCCCCTCGCGCCCATACAGCTCCTCGAGCAGCCGCTGCTTGACCGGATTGCGTCCCACCCCATGCTCGGCGAGCGGCGCGCCGCCGAGGCGGATCGCCTCGCGCCCGAACTCGAGGATCGCCTCGCGCCCGGCCTCCACGTCCGCCATCGATCGCGGGATCACGTTCGGGTGCAGGTTGCCGTCGGAGATGTGCCCCCAGATCGCGGCATCGAGCCCGCGCCGCCGGAATTCCCCGTCGTAGATCGCCATCAGCTCGTCGAGGCGCTCGAACGGCACGACGACGTCGGCGGCGGTCTTGGCAATGCGGTCGTCGACCTGCCGCTTCGCCCGCCCGACGCGCGCGTTGACGCCGGCGGGCACCGCCTCGCGCAGCGCGAGCAGCTGCTGTTCGCGCGCGTGGTCGCCCGGCACGGCAATCTCGACATCGTCGAGGACGCCGGCCTCGTCGAGCGCGCGGCAGAAGCGCACCAGCGGCGTGACCGGCGCGCCGGCGTCGCGCGCGCGGCCGATCTCGTCGAACGCCCGCGACGAGGTCATCGCCGGATCGAGCTCCAGCGTCACCAGCAGCGCGATGGCCGTGCCGTCGGGAATCCGGACGCCGAGCGCGCGATCGGCGCCGTCTTCGCGCAGAACGGTCACACACCGCGCGTCCATGTGTTCGATCGCCGCGACGTCGAGCCCGCGCGGATCCCGCGTGCGCCATGTTTCACGGGCGGCGTCGCGCATGCGGGTGACGAACGCCAGGGCGGCGGCGCGATCGCGGAACGGGACGAAGGCCAGGCACCGCGCCGGCGCCGCCGGCACGACCCGCAGCGTCACCTCGGTCACGACGCCGAGCGTGCCTTCGGAGCCGACGATGAGGTCGATGAGATCCATCCCTGGCGCCGCGAAGTAGCCGGCCGACAGCTTCGGCACCTGCGGCATCCGGTAGCCGGGCATGCGGAGCCGCCGCGTCTCGCCCGACACGAGCACGATCTCGATCGCGCCGCCGGCATCCGCGGTCGTGCGGCCGCGCTCGATGTCGAGCACGTCGCCGTTGGCGAGAACGAGCGTCAGCGCCTCGACCCAGTCGCGCGTGGTGCCGTACTTGAACGTCGCCGCGCCGGCGGCGTTGGTGGCGACGATGCCGCCGGCGAATGCGCCGGTGAAGGTGGGCACCGGCGGATAGTGGCGCCCGGACGCGGCGAGATGGGATTCGAGCTCGACGAGCGGCACGCCGGCGCCGACGCGAACGCGATCCTCGCGTTCGTCCTCGATGCGGTTCATGCGCGCGGTGCTGAGCACCAGATCGCCGTTCGGCGTCGCGCCGCCGGTCAGCGACGACTGCGCGCCGATCGGGAGCACCGCGCTCGTCTGGCGCAGCAGCGCCGCCACCTCGGCCTCCGACGCCGGCGAGGCGACGCCCGCCGCTGTGCCGCCGGGGAAATGCGCCGCGTCCTCGATGAACGACGCCAGGACGCGCGGGTCGCGCTCGATGCGCGGCGGCTGCTGAGGTCCCCGCGCAGGCCGCGCGCGGATGACATGCTCCGGCACGTCACGCATCGTAGCGCAGCCCTTCAGGGTGCCCGCGCGGCGGTTGGCAGGCCTGACCGCCTCCGCCAAGGCTCCGGCGAGTCTCGCCGAAGCGCTTCGCGCGAAGGCGGAAGGCCTGCGCTACGGGAGCCCATCCCCGTACAATGTTGCGTATGCGATTTATCGCCGTTCTGGTCGCCCTCATGATGCTGCCGGCGCTGCCACGCGCGCAGGGGATCGACGCGCCGCGGATTACTCAGGCGGAGTTCAAGAAGCTCCTCGCCGCGAAGAACGTCGTCGTCGTCGACACCCGCCATGTCGACGTCTTCGAGCTCGGGCACATCCCGGGCGCGCTGCTGCTGCCGCTCGAAGGCGCGATGACGTGGCCGGAGGAGTACGAGAAGACCGTCGCCAGGCTCGTGGCGACGCGCAAGCCGGTCGTCACCTATTGCGCTTGACAGGACGAGTTCACGAGCGCCCGTGCGGCGCTCATGCTGAAGGAGCGCGGCGTGAAGAACGTGCGCGCGCTCATCGGCGGCTGGAACACCTGGGTGAATACGAACAGCCCGATCACCAAGAGCAGGTAGCGCAGGCCTTCAGGCCTGCCGACAAGCGGTTGCCGCCTCGATGTCGGGCAGCCCTGAAGGGCTGCGCTACCGTGCCAGCGCCTTGATCAGGCGGTACTGGAACTCCAGCCCCTCGTAGAACTGCTTCACGCCAATCCGCTCGTCGCGCCCGTGCGCGCGCACGTCGTCGATGTCGCCGAACGAGCCGTCGACGCCGTAGGTCGGAATCTCCCCGTTGCGCAGGTAGAGGCCGTCGGTCGCGCCGGTGCTCATCACCGGGACGACGATGACGCCGGGGAACATCTCCTTGGTCAGCGATTCGACGGCGCCGATCACGTCGGGGCGCAGGGGCGACGGCTTGCTCGGCGTCGCTTCGCCGACGAACGACACCTTGATCTTCGGGTCGGCCAGCACCTCGACCAGCTTGTCTTTCACCGCCGCCGGCGACACGCCCGGCAGGATCCGGCAGTTGACGTTGGCGCCGGCCAGCTGCGGCAGCGCGTTGTTGGCGTGGCCGCCGTTCAGCCGGGTCGCGACGCAGGTGGTGCGCATCTGCGCGTTGTAGTACGGCAGCGACGCCGACAGCCGCGCCGCGGCCGCGAGATCGGGCGGCGTCTTCGCCACCGCGCGCATGTCGGCCGCCATCTTCGAATCGGTCTGGACGGTGGCCGAGCGCTCGAAGTAGCCGCGCGTCACCTCGTTCAACTCGACCGGGAAGTCGAACTTCGCCAGCCGCGCCAGGCCCTCGGCGAGGTGATAGATCGCGTTGTCATTCACCGGCAGCGAGCTGTGGCCGCCGGAATTGGTGACCTCGAGCCGGAAGTCCTGGAACACCTTCTCGCTCGCCTGGATCTCGTTGGTCAGGTACTTGCCGCCGCGCATCGTCCCGCCGCCGCCTTCGTTGATCGAGAACTCGGCGTCGATGAGATTGCGGTGGTTCTTGATCAGCCAGTCGACGCCGTTGAAGTCGCCGCCTTCCTCATCGGCGGTCAGCGCCAGGATCAGGTCGCGCTCCGGCCGGAAGCCTTCGGCCTTGAGGCGAATCAGGTTGGCGACGAAGTGCGCCGCCATCGACTTGTCGTCGCTGGTGCCGCGGCCGTAGAAGTAGCCGTCCTGCTCGCGGAACACGAACGGATCGAACGACCAGTCCTCGCGCTTCGCCTCGACGACGTCGAGATGCGCGAGCAGGAGCAGCGGCCGTTTCGCGCCGGTGCCGCGCAGCCGCGCCACCAGGTTGCCCTTGCGCGGATCGGGACCCAGCACCTGCACGTCGGCGTCGGCGAAGCCGGCCGCCTTCAACCGCGCCGCCATCGCCTCGGCCGCCCGGGTGACGTTGCCGCCGGGCGTATCGGTGGTGTTGATCTCGATCAGCTGCTTGAAGATCTCTCGCGCGCGGGCGTCGTTGGCGCCCGGCTGCGCGACGAGCGCGGCAGACGAGAGGCCGGCGATCGCGGCGGCAATGATGGCGTGGCGCATGACAGAGGCAATTATAGGTCGGGATATACTGCCGTCGATGCGGTTCGCGCCCGAATACGTCGCCTTCGTGCTCAACGAGAACTTCGAGGACGCCAAGGCGCTGCTGCTCTCGCCGCTGATGGCGATTCACTACGCGCACCTGGTGATGCTGACCGAGGAGGGGATCGTCTCGGTGCAGGATGCGCGCGCCATTCGCGACGCGCTCGATCGCATCTCGCAGGACGAGATCCGCCGCGTCAAGTACGACGGCAGCTGCGAGGATCTCTTCTACTACGTCGATCGGCTGATCGCGCAGGCGTGCGGCGAGGATGTCGCCGGCCGCCTTCACACCGCGCGCTCCCGCAACGACATCGACATGACGATGTACCGGATGCGGCAGCGCCAGTTCATCCTCGAGCTCGCCGCCGCCACCTTCGCGCTGCGGCGCGCGCTGCTCGATCTCGTCGATCGGCACCGCGAGACGATCCTCGCCGTCCACACCCACACGCAGCCGGCGCAGCCGACCACCGTCGCCCACTACTTTCTCGGCGTCATCGAGCAGCTGGAGCGCGACTGGCCGCGGCTGAAGGCGGCCTACGAGCGGACCAACCGCAATCCGCTCGGTTCGTGCGCGATCACCGGCACCGGCTTCCCGATCGATCGGCAGCTCACCTCGGATCTCCTCGGCTTCTGCGGCCCGACCGGCAACACCTACGGCAGCATCGCCACCGTCGACTATCTGCTCGAGAGCACATCGGCCGCGGCGGTCGCCGCGGCGGGGCTCGGCCGCTTCCTGCAGGACATGCTGCTGTGGAGCACCGCGGAGTTCGGCTACCTGCGCCTCGGCGACGGCTTCGTCCAGGGCAGCAGCATCATGCCGCAGAAGCGCAACCCGGTGGCGATCGAGCACGCCCGCGCCATCGCCAGCAAGGCGCTGGGCCAGGCGCAGGCGATCATCCTCGCCGTTCACAACACCCCCTACGGCGACATCGTCGATACCGAGGACGATCTGCAGCCGCTGGTCTTTGCGATGTTCCGCGACGCGACGCGGGCGTTGGCGCTCGCCGCCGCGGCGCTGGCGACCGCCGAGTTCGACGCCGCTGCGCTCGAGGCGCGCGCCGGCAACGGCTGGACGACGCTGACCGAGCTGGCCGATACGCTGGTGCGCGACCACGGGCTGCCGTTCAAGACCGCGCATGGGATCGCGGCGCGGCTGGTGCGCGGCCGCGAGCGGGATTCGAAGCGGCCGCTGTCGGAGCTGCTGAAGGAGGCGTCGGGCGAGCTGCTCGGGACGCCGCTGACCTACTCCGAGAAACAGCTGCTCGAGATCCTCAGCCCGCGGCATTTCGTCGAGATCCGCCGCACGCTCGGCGGACCGGCGCCGGAAGAGACCGCGAGGGCCGCCAAGGCGTCGCGGCGGCAGCTCGCCGCCGACGAAGAGGCGTGGACGCACATCGGCGAGGCGCTGGCCAAGGCGGAGGCCACGCTCGTCGAGCGGAGCGCCGCCCTGTGAAATTAGGAATTGCGGGGAATTAGGAATTAGGAATTCGTGGATCCCGAACGCGACTCCGATCTCACCCCCACCTACGTCAAGGTCCTCCTCCTCGAAGCGGCGATCATCGCCGTGCTCTGGATCTTCGGCCGGATGTTTGCGTGACCTGGATCGACTGGGCCGTCGTCGTCGCCTACATCGGCTGGATCGTCGTCGATGGCCTGCGCCGCTCGAAGGGCACCGATAAGGTCGACGGCTATTTCCTCGCCAACCGATCGCTGCCCTGGTGGGCGGTCGGGTTGTCGGTGATGGCGACGCAGATGAGCGCGGTCACCATCGTCGGCACCACCGGCCAGGCGTACCTCACCGGCCTGCGCTTCGTGCAGTTCTACTTCGGCCTGCCGCTGGCGATGATCATCCTCTCGCTGACGGTCGTGCCCTTCTTCACCAGGGCGCGGGTTTACACCGCCTACGAGTATCTGGAGCGCCGGTTCGACGTGCGGGTGCGGTCGCTCACCAGCTTCATCTTCCTGATGGGCCGCGCCGCCTCGCTCGGCGTCACGCTGGCAGCGCCATCGGTGGCGATGTCGGCGATCCTCGGCTGGACGCTGCCGGTGACCGTGCTCGCGATCTCCGTGCCGATGATCCTCTACACGACGATCGGCGGCGTGCAGGCGGTGGCGTGGACCGACGTCAAGCAGATGTTCGTCGTCGTCGGCGGCATGTCGGTGGCGGTGGCGATCGCGCTCTACGGCATCCTGCAGCACGCGGGCCTGGGGCAGGCGCTGGAGCTGGCCGGCGCCACCGGCCGGCTGAACGCCGTCGATTTCCGCTTCAACCTCGCCGAGACCTACACGGTCTGGTCGGGGCTCATCGGCGGGCTGTTCCTGATGCTCGCCTATTTCGGCTGCGACCAGAGCCAGGTGCAGCGCTATCTCACCGCGCGATCGATTGACGAGGCGCGGCACTCGCTGCTGATGAGCGCCTACGTGAAGATCCCGCTGCAGCTGCTGATCCTGGCGAGCGGCGTGCTCGTGTTCCTGTTCTATCTCTTTCACACCCCGCCGATGCTGTTCAACCGCGTGCACGACGCGGCGGTGGCGGCGAGCCCGCAGGCGGGGGAGTTCGCGTCCCTGCAGCAGTCGTTCGACGCGGAGATCGCCGTGCGGCGCAGCGCCGCCGAGCGCAACGACCGCGAGGCGTTCCTCGCCAGCGATGGCCGGGTGAAGGACATCCGCGCCAGGGCCGCGACGGTCGTCCGGCAGGCCACCGGCGACGAGCGCTACAGCGACGTGAACTACGTCTTCCCGACCTTCATCATGACGCGCATGCCGATCGGGCTGGTCGGGCTGATGATCGCGGCCATCTTCGCGGCGGCGATGTCGGCGAGCGGCGGCGAGCTCAACGCGCTCGCCACGGCGACGATCATCGATTTCTACCGGCGTCACTTCGTCAAGAGCGCCGGCGATGCGCACTATCTGCTGGTGTCGAAGCTGGCGACGCTCTTCTGGGGACTGCTTGCGGCCGTGGTCGCGATGTACGCGGCAAACCAGGGGTCGCTGATCGAAGTCGTGAACCGCTACGGGTCGTTCTTCTACGGATCGCTCCTCGGCGTCTTCATCCTCGCGATCATGACGACGCGCGCGACCGCGACCGGCGCGTTCTGGGGCATGCTCGCCGGCCTCGCCGTCGTGCTGACGGTGGCGTTTCAGCTGCCGTGGATCGCGTTCCTCTGGCACAACGTCATCGGCGCCGTCGTCGTCGTCGTTGTCGGGATGGCGATCAGTTACATTCACCCCTCGCCAGCCCCAGCTTTCCCTCCGACGCGTACGTAGTCGCTCGAGGCGCCTGTGAAACCGCGGAGACCGCAGAGCCCGCAGAACAATTGGTCCGCTTTCAGGTTTGTAGTTAGGAAGCTGGAGGCGGACTCTTTTGAGGCGCGCCAGGCCTGCGAGAGCCGAAATTGAACCACAAAGACTCTGAGTCTCGGAGTCTCCGTGGTTCCTATTTGCGTTTGGGTTTGACAGCCGCCGGCGACGCAAGCTACCCATACGCTTCTCCAAGCAGCAAGAGTACGCAATGACTCCGCGGTCTCTGCGCTCTCTGCGGTGAAGCGGGCGCCGCGAAGAGATCGTAAAAGAATGTCTACCTGACGACCGCTGGTCGTAATGCTGCGGCTTCGCGGGACAATACACGCGTGTTCGCCGCGGAGCACCTGACCAAGCGGTACGGGCGGCTGACCGCGCTCTCGGGCGTGTCGTTCTCGGTGCGCGCCGGCGAAGTGCTCGGCCTGATCGGGCCGAACGGCTCGGGCAAGACGACGCTGTTCGAGTGCCTCGGCGGCGTGCTGCCGCTCGACGAAGGCTCGATCGTCCGCGACGGCCGGCCGATGAGCGATCGCGAGCGCGCATCCACCCTCTTCTATCTCCCCGACGCCATCGTGCCGTGGCCGGCGCAGACCGTGCGCTGGGCGATCGATTTCACGCTCGGCTTCTTCCGCGGCCGCGCCGATCTGGTCGATGAAATCGTCCGGCGCCTCGACATCGCGCCGCTCATCGACTCGACCATCGGCAGCCTCTCCAAGGGACAACGAAAGCGCGCGCTGCTCGCGATCGGGCTGCTGATGCCGCACCCGGTGCTGCTCGCCGACGAGCCGTTCGACGGCCTCGACCTGCGCCAGAGCCGCGACGTCGGCGAGACGCTGCGCTCGTACGCGTCGGCGGGACGCACGATGTTCCTCTCGATCCATCAGATTCGCGACGCGGCGCGCGTCTGCGATCGCTTCGTCCTCTTGAGCGGCGGCCGGACGCGCGGCGAGGGGACGATGGAGGAGCTGGCGGCGCTGGCGGCGGCGCGGAGCGGATCGAGCGGTTCGCACCGCGACCTCGAAGAGGTGTTCCTTGCGCTCACCTAGATCCGCGTTCGCCTGGCTCGTCGCCAAGGAGGCGCGCGAGCTGGCGGCGGCGCCGTCGTGGTGGGTGCTGCTGGTCGCGATCGGGCCGCTGGTCGGCGTCACCTTCATCAACGCGGCGCGGACCTACGCGGAGGCGAGCGGATTGAACGGCACCACCGCCGGCGTCGGCGAAGCGTTTTCGCCGCTGGTCGGCATCTGGTCGCCGACCTTCAGCGCCTGCGAGGTGGCCGCGGTGTTCCTACTGCCGTTCGTCGCCATCCGGCTGGTCGCCGGCGACCAGCAGAGCGGCGCGCTGAAGATCGAAGGGCAGCATCCGATGCCGCCCATTGTCCGCGTCGTCGCCAAGGTGGTGGTGCTGATTGGCGCGTGGATCGTCGCGTCGCTCGCGCCGTTCGCCGCGGTGTTGCTGTGGATTCAGTACGGCGGCCACGTGCATCTCCCCGAGTTGATGACGGTCGCGATCGGTCATCTCTTGAACGCCGGCCTGACGATTGCGCTCGCGGCCGCCGCGGCCGCGCTCACCGAGCATCCTTCGACGGCAGCCATCTTCACGCTCGCGGTGACGGTCGGCACGTGGGTGCTCAATTTCGTCGCCGCCGTGCAGGGCGGCGTCTGGGAGACGATGGCCGGCTACACGCCGCCGGCGATGATTGCCGAGTTCCAGCACGGTCTCGTCCGCCTCGATGCGGTGCTGATCTCGCTGGTCTTCATTGCCGCCGGCATGGGGCTGGCCGCGATAGGCATGCGTCGCGGCGTCGCCGTCCGCCGCCGGCTGCGCGAGTCGCTGGTGCTCGGCGCCGTCACCGCGGCGGTGGTGTTCGCCTGCAGCTTCGTCAACTCCAGCTGGGATTTTTCCGAGAACCGCATGAACTCGTTCCCGCGCGCGGACGAAGAGGCGCTCGAGCGGCTCCGCGCGCCGCTGTCGATGGAAGTGCACCTCGCCCCTGAGGATCCTCGGCGCGCCGACCTCGAGCACAAGGCGATCGCGAAGCTGCGCCGCGTGCTGCCCAAGGTGCGCGTCCGCTACGAGTCGGCGACCGCGATCGGCCTGTTCGAACAGACCAGCCCGCACTACGGTGAAATCTGGTATGAGATCGGAGGACGGCGGCAGATGAACCGCGCGACGACGGCGGAATCGGCGCTCGAGACGATTTACGAGCTTGCCGGCGTGGCGCCGCCGGTCGAACGCGACGAGGACATCTTCCGCGGCTACCCGCTGGCGGTCTACCCGAGCGGCGCCGCGACCGTGTTCTACGGCATCTGGCCGGCGGCGATGTCCGCGGTGGCGCTGGTCGTCAACAGGAGACAGAGATGAAGGGTGTGCGTCGTTTGGCGGTGGCGGTTCTGCTGGTTGCGCCGCTCGCGGCGGCAGAGATCAAGGTCGACCTCTCGAAGGAGCAGGTCGGGCGGCCGCCGAAAAGCTTCGAGCCGATGGTCGGCACCTGGATCGTCGCGCAGGACGGCGCCGACAAGGTGGTGATGGTCGACGGCCGGCCGTGGGTGGCGAGCAAGGACAACCCGACGAAGCTGCTGATCGAGACGGCGCGCAAGCTGTATGGCACCTCGAACGAGGAGCTGATGGACAACGCGAAGCAGTTCGCCTACTTCCCGGTGGCGGTCGCGACCGGCGTCAGCTCGTTCACCAACGGCACGATCAGCGTGAAGTTCAAGACCATCGCCGGCGACGCCGACCGCGCCTCGGGCATCCTCTTCAACGTCAAGCCGAACGGCGACTGGTTGGCGGTGCGCTACAACGACACCGAGAACAACGTCGCGCTCTGGGAGTTCCACAACGGCATGCGGCGCAACATGCGCTTCAGCGATCGGGCGAAGAAGTTCATGCTCGATCGCGCGGCGTGGCACGAGCTGAAGCTGACGGTGCAGGACGCCGACCTGAAGACCTGGCTCGACGGCGAGCTCGCGCTCGAGTACACGCTCGGCTCGATGCCCGGCCCCGGCCGCAACGGCGCGCCGCCGAACCCCGATCTCATCCCCGCCAACAACGCCGTGCTGCGCCCGCCGGTCAACGGCAAGGTCGGCCTGTGGGCGAAGACCGACAGCACCAGCTATTTCAAGGACTACGTAGTCGTCACCAAATAAATTCTTCAGCGCTGCGCGTCGGTCGTCGAGCGCGCGCCGGCATTCTTCACGTACTTGTCGAACCAGTTGAGGCGTTCGGCGATCACGTGCAGCAGCGTCTCGCGCGCCGCGTAGCCGTGCGCCTCGTGCGGCAGCGTGACGTAGCGCACCGTCGCGCCGTGGCCCTTCAGCGCCATGTAGAGGCGCTCGGACTGGATCGGGAAGGTGCCTGAGTTGTCGTCGGCCTCGCCGTGCATCAGCAGGATCGGATCCTTGATCTGGTGCGCGTACCAGAACGGCGACATCTTCGCGTAGAGATCCGGCACCTCCCAGAACGTGCGGCGCTCGGCCTGGAAGCCGAACGGCGTCAGCGTGCGGTTGTAGGCCGCGCTCTCGGCGAAGCCGGCGCGGAACAGGCGCGAGTGCGCCAGCAGGTTGGCGGTCATGAAGCCGCCGTAGCTGTGGCCGCCGACGCCGATGCGATCGCGATCGGCGACGCCCATCTCGACCACCTTGTCGATGGCCGCCTGCGCGCTCGCGACCAGCTGCTCGACGTAGGTATCGTTCGCGGTTTCCCCCGGGCCGATGATCGGCATCGTCGGGTTGTCGAAGATCGCGTATCCCGACAGCAGCAGGAACATGTGCGAGGCGCCGCGGATCGCCGTGAACGAGTTCGGCGATCCGGTGACCTGGCTCGCCGAGTCGGCGTCGCCGAACTCGCGCGGATAGGCCCACATGATCACCGGCACTTTCGTCCCCTGCTTGTAGCCGGGCGGGAGATAGAGCGTGCCCGAGAGCGTGACGCCGTCGTTGCGCTTGTAGGTCACGTACTGCCGGAGGATGTCGCGAATCCCCG
>Ga0207645_10001629_pt1 | contig 18308 bp, 12 predicted proteins | sample KBSM53metaG_FD_184331 | JGI IMG/M metagenome (GOLD analysis project Ga0207645, IMG submission 184331) | Miscanthus rhizosphere microbial communities from Kellogg Biological Station, Michigan, USA - KBS M5-3 metaG (SPAdes) (version 2) | ecosystem: Host-associated > Plants > Roots > Rhizosphere >...
CCAACGCGGCAAATGCACAGTACACTCTGCAAACAGCTCGCGCTTTATGTGACACTCTATAGCCCAGTGCAGATGGTGGCTGATCTCCCGGAAAACTACGCTCTTCACAGCGATGCATTTCAGTTCATACGGGACGTGACCACAGACTGGGACGACACAAAAGTGCTGGCCGCTGAACCCGGAGATTTCATCTATATTGCCCGGAAAGAAAAAAACAGCGACCGCTGGTTTATAGGGGCCATTACCGACGAAAACAGCAGGAAGGCTGACCTGTCCCTCTCTTTTCTTAATCCTTCCCGGGAATACGCGGCCACGATCTACAGGGATGGCGCCGATGCCGACTGGAAGGACAATCCGGAATCATATAAGATTGAAACCTTCCTGGTGAACAGCAGGACCAGGCTGAAGATTGATCTCGCTAAAGGCGGTGGTGCCGCCGTGAGTATTCGCCCGGCCAATCCGGGGGATTTAAAAACACTGAAAGGATATTAGCCGGAGGTTGAAATGCCGGCTGGATTTGAAATCTACGGACATATCCGGCAATGCAGGAACAAGTTCCATATGATGAAGTAGGGCGTAAAAAGCTGGTGGCTTTTTTCCATAACAGCCGGCTGGTAAGTCTTCCTAATGCCGAAGATTTTGCATCCCGGTTTACACCCCTTATATTGGCGAAACATGATTTTCTTCTAATCAAAGGAAAGATAAACGATGAATATCTTTTCCTGGAAGATGGGTTCATGAGGTCCTTTGCCTACGACACGGAGGGCAACGAAATCACCACGGGATTTTTTTCGCCCGGTCAGGTCGTATTTGAAGTAAATTCCTTTTTTAACCGGGTACCTTCCAAAGAATTTATTCAGGCATTGAGTGTTGTCCGTGGCTGGTATATTCCCTATACCGAATTGAACCGTTTATTTCATGAAGTACCTGAGTTCAGGGACTTCGGCAGACAAATTCTCGTCCGCGGATTCAGCGGACTGAAAGTCCGGATGCTCTCCCTGATTACCGAAACTGCTGAAGAACGCTATGCGGCGCTCATGCATTCAAATCCGGAAATTTTTTCCCATGCACCATTGAAGACCATCGCGAGCTTTCTCGGCATTACCGACACCTCACTCAGCAGAATCCGGAAAGATTTTTCCAGAAAATGATTTCTTGTCATTTGCGAAGAAAAACGGTTCCCGTGCGCCGTTCCTTTACGTAAAAATTGAAGTCATGGAAAATCTGAATCTATTCACCGGCTTGCTGTTCGTGCTTGTCACCGGAGTCACCATCTATTTTTTCTATTCCGCCGTTCCGGCCGGAATCGCATCGCGAAGATTCGGCATCATTGTCCTGTGCTGGATTGTTCTGCAAACCACACTTACTCTGTCGGGCTTTTATCTGAAAACAAATTCCGTTCCCCCAAGGATTGTCCTTCTCTTCGTTCCTCCTCTTTTTTTAATCCTCGTCATGTTTCTGACGGTGTCAGGAAGAAACTTTATGGATAGTCTGAATGTGCGAAAACTCACCCTTCTGCATATCATACGTGTGCCTGTTGAAATCGTATTGTATTTGTTATTCCTTGACAAACAGGTTCCCCAACTGATGAGCTTTGCAGGTGGAAACCTGGATATCCTGTCGGGCCTCAGTGCGCCGGTTGTCTATTATCTTGTTTTTAGTTCGGGCAAAGCCGGTCATCGCCTCTTGCTAAGCTGGAATTTCATCTGCCTTGGACTGTTGCTCTGGATAGTTGTGCGCGCGGCCATGTCGGTACCCACTCCCTTTCAGCGATTGGCTTTTGACCAGCCGAACTGGGCCATCCTGCATTTTCCCTATAGTCTCCTCCCCTGCTGCATCGTCCCCCTGGTGTTTTTTTCCCACCTCTCCATTATCCGCAGGCTGACGACCGGAAGAGCAACACTCACCGCTATACATTCATAGCACACACGCCAATTCATCCGGCGATTATTACAGTTCATCAAGCGGACTATTTTCTTTGCACGCAAGCTTTATCATTTTTACGGTGCAACCATTGATCAACCTTAAATCATGATCAGATGAAAATCGTAAAAAGAATTCTCCGCTGGACTGCCATCATTATCGGGCTGCTCCTCATCACTGTCACGGCACTTACGGCCAGCCGGCAACACCTTACTTACAAAGCACCCTATCCGGAAATCCAGTCTACCACGGATACCGCTGTAGTCTCGAGAGGAAAACACCTTGTAACGGCTATTGCCCATTGCAGCGACTGTCATAGTCCGCTCAATGCAGACTCCCTGCTGGCGCTTGGTCAGGATCCGCCTTTTAGCGGTGGCGTCGCTTTTCGCCTTCCCGTCGGAACTATTTATTCAGCCAACATAACATCGGATCCTCAGTTCGGGATCGGAAAATTTTCAGATAGGGAAATCGCACGTGTGCTTCGTTTTGGAGTCCATCCTGACGGAACGGCGGTATATGATTTCATGCCCTTTCACAATATGAGTGATGAAGATCTGACGGCTGTGATTTCCTATCTGAGAACTCAAAAACCGGTTGCCGTGAAGAAACCTGACAATGAATTGAACGCCGTAGGCAACCTGGTGAAGGCGTTCCTGGTGAAACCCGTAGGGCCTTCAGAAAAGATTGAACCGCGTATGATGCCGGATTCCACTGCAGCGTATGGAAAATACCTCGTTCTGAATGTCGGAAACTGCAGTGGATGTCACACCAAACGCAGTATCAGTGGAGAGCAAATCGGAGAAACCATGGCCGGGGGAACTCCGATGGCATATGGTCTCGTTCCGCCAAATCTCACACCGGACAGCAGCAGCAGGATTTTCGGATGGTCTGAAAAAATATTTATCGACCGCTTCCATTCCGGAAAACTGAATCCTAAAAGCGAAATGCCCTGGAATTCCTTTAAACGCATGAACGATACTGAACTCAAGGCAATTTATCGCTATCTGAAAACCCTGAAGCCGGTCAGAACCACAAAATCCTAGCCGGCCGGCCCTATACTATTTCCCAATCATTTGGTCACGAAACTCTTTTTACATCACTCAAACCATTAAACTTTATTAACATGAAAAAGTATCATTTTTATCTGGCGGGAAAAATTTCCATCTTTTTGCTGATCCTCCTTTTTTCGGCAATCACGCTGGTCTCGTTCCGGGCTGTACGCCCGCTCGATGATCTTTTCGGAACCCTCGGCATCACCCGCAATGAAGCCGATTCAAAAATCACCGGAAGCCTGCTGGGAGGTTATTTTAATAGTTATGGAATAAAAAACCTCCGTTACATCGCATCCGTCGATCGCACAGCGATCGCGAATGATCTTCTGGAATACACAAAAAATTATACAGGATCAGATAAATTCCGGAATGAATATCAGGCGTTTCGTGAACAAAATAAACCGCAGACCCTTAATATTCAATCACCGGAAGATATGAGAAGTCAGATGATTTCCAGCTACAGGAAATCCATTGCAGAAATGGAAAAAGCAGTTCAAAATGCACAGCCCGAAATGAAATCGATATTTGAAAATGTGCTGCAGGAAACGCGGAAACAACTTCGTGAGGCGGAGAGCTCCCAGGACCAGACCATTATAAACTATGCAAAAAGCTATCCGCAACTGGTGGAAATGAACCGGACTGCTTTTGAACAGACCATCAGAGAATGGGAAAATCTCTATCCCGTCAATGCCGAAGACTACATAAAACGCCGCCTTGAACAGTTCCTCGAATATACCCGTGACATAGATTTCGACGCAACACTCAGGGAGAAAAATGGCAAACAGGTGTTCGTGAATCCTGTCTATGAATCGAAGAGTAAATACTGGAAAATGGCTTTCCGCAGTGGCAGGAATGTAGTGGCAGCATCAAGAATTTTTGCGCAGCGGTGGATCACTGAAATCAACTCACCCACGGCCCGGGGGAAACATTGACAGAAAAACCGAACGGCCCACTAAGAACAAAGGCTCCCGAATTTTACGGGAGCCTTTAACCGTTAAACACGGCCGTCTTAAAGCCTGAATCAGAGATTTCGCTACTTTGGGGAAGGTTCAATTCTATCACTTCAAGCCATTTGTCATGAATCTAAAAACATGGATAGTATCCGCCTGCTTTCTGTTCCTGGTGCATTATGCCGGCATCGCACAAAATACGCCACAGGAATCCCTGGATTCTTCGCGGGCTCTTGTTAGTGGAAACTATGTGAACGGAAAGAAAGATGGTGTATGGGATTATTTTAGCGCAGGCAAAATATTGCTGGCAAGGCATTTTTATAAAGATGGAGTAAAAATCAATATCTGGGAATTTTATGATGGCGACGGAAGCCTCTCATGGACCTATGATTTCAATAATGGTCAGGCTAACTATCTCAAGGCGAATACCGCCGGAGGCTACTATGCCTATCAGGGACCCGGCGGCCAATGGGTCAAATCGGAGCCCGATAAAAAAACCATCTGGTTAAATTCCGAAGCACAATGGCAGAATTTTCAGGAGCTCAATCTCAGGTATCCGGAATCCGCCGTTAAACAGAGAGTACAGGGAAAAGTTTCTGTAAAAGTAACCGTGGATGAAAACGGCAACCCGATAGCCTATGCCATCCAGGAAAGTCTTAACCCCAAACTGGATGCCGTAGCACTGAGCGTTGTCAAAGCCTACGGACCTGAATTTGTACCGGCAGAAAAAATGGGCGCCAAAGTGAAATCCATCTATATTATTAAAGTGAATTTCCGGATTCAGCAGGGATAAAAGGTCAAAAAAAAGCCCGCCCCTTTCTATGAAAGAGACAGGCTGCGTACCGCCCTGTGAAATGTCTAGTGTGAATTCTTCACCAGTTTGAGTGTTTTTATTTCATTGCCGTTGCTGATGCTAACCATGAATACACCGTCCGGCAGATCGGCCACGCTGATCTGCATGGATGCCTGGCCTGCCATGCTGAGTTGAGCTTTCATCAACCGGCTGGCCGTTGTGTTGTAAGTGCTGACCTGCACGGGTCCCTGCATCTCACCCAGATTCACGTTCAGAATGCCGGAAGCCGGGTTAGGATAAATTCTGGTCAGGGTTTCGTTTCGTGTTGACGTGGAAGCGGCATCCAAAGGCAGGGCAATCGGCAGATATTCCTTTGAGCCCGTCGGGGTCAGGCTCATATCATGATCGATGAACTGACCCCACACATATACAAACGTGCTGAGTTGGCGTTCGTTGAAATGAGTTACGGGTTCATCACACAATAGATTGGAAATCTGTCTGGCGCTGGGCCGGCCGGCGCCTGCCATTGCATTATTCGGATCGGATTTGTCATATTGAGCCGGAAGCTCAGGAAACAGGGCAATATCAGATGCACCATATTCAAATGCCTGCCGGCTGGAAACATTATTGCCGGTTCCATCGTAGGCGCGGAATGGCCGGTGGAGGAAAACAGGAATTATATTTTTGTCTCTCAACGGCGTTATCCGGGGCTGCACTAAAAAAAGATCTCCCTTGGAGGCGATTGGTGTTTGTGCTACAGAGATCAGCGTAAAACAGACCTGGAAGGAAACAATAAGAAGGCGGAGCGTAGAAAATCGTTGCATGATCGCAGGTTTTAAACAGTGATTGGTACTGATAACTGAAACCTCCGGCCCTGAAGTTTGAGAATGTTAGGTGAAAACAACGATCTGTTGTCAGAAAGACTGGCGACGGTATTGCCTATTAAGCGGTCATCTCCACAAGCTTCTGGTCTCAGCAGTGACAAAAAGGACTGGGCATCCTCTTTGGGGATTCACCAACGATACGCAATAAATAATTCACAAATACCGGGCCTCCTGTGCAGATCGGTCTTATATAATTCAGGATGGCACTTATATAGTTCTGACCTCGAAAATTATCCTGCGCCGCCGAGAACCTTTTTTCTGAAATGAGATGGCGTAATACCGGTTATTTTTTTAAACTGGGCTGAAAGATGGGCAGTACTGCTGTATCGCAGTCGCCATGCAATTTGTGTAAGAGTAAGATCTTCCTGGCTGGAAAGAAGCTTTTTCACTTCCTCAATCCTTTCACCAATTATGAATTGTTCTATCGTCATTCCCCAGATCTTGGAAAAAGATTTAGAGAGATGCGTGTAGTTGATACCAAGGATCTTACTGATGTATTCGGAGTATTTGAGCGAAGGTTGTTCGGCGGAATGGTGGATCATGTCCAATATCAGGTTTCGGACCCTCTCCGCAAGTACTGCTTTTCTATCTGATCTGGTTTTCATGGATATACCTGCCTCCATCAAATATTTTGCCATAAGTCGAAAATGTGATAAAAAAGTCTGATAAGCTTCTTATATCCATGAGAATCACCGCTCAGCGCGAAAGAAACTCCATTCACAACTATTCCCGGACAGACCCTTGTATCGTTGCCTATATTCAATTGTCAAAACAACCGCATGAAGGCCTTTTTCAGCCTGCACAGCCTCCTGGTTCCCCTGTTCGTGGTCAATGTCCTCCACGCGCAACATCCCTTTAAGTACGATAGCGGAATCTATCGTACGGTATATCTCCAGGATGCTGTTTCGATGATGGATTCCCTGCAAAATTTTCTGTTGATAGATGTCCGAACCCCGGGAGAGTTCAGGGATACATCAAGAGCTACCGCCCTGAATATCGGCCGGCTGAAAGGCGCGGTAAATATTACCGTAGATTCCGTGCCTGCCCGTCTGACGGAACTCAGGAAATATAAAAACGAACCCATATTTATTTATTGCTCACACAGCCAGCGAAGTCGCAGAATGAGCAAGCTGCTGGTGGAAAATGGCTTTCAAAAGATTTACAATATCAATGGAGGCCTTACCCTCCTAAATGAAGCGGATGCCCGGGAATTTCCATTCAAAGACAGTATGCTGCTGACTTCCCTGGACTATACCCATATCGCCTCCGTGCAGGCGCTTGACCTGATCAAAGCGGGTAGGAACCTGGTGATCATCGATATCCGTACCGGGAGGGAATTCAATTCCAAAGACTCTGTACAGAGAAACAATATCGGCCGTTTGAAAAATGCCCTTAACATTCCGCAATCGGCCTTTGCTGAAAGAACAGCCAGGATCGGGTATCCGCAGAACACGGTTTTTCTGGTATATGATCAGTTTGGTTACAATAGTATGGATGTCATTCCCATTCTCCGAATGAAAGGATACACAAAAATTTATAACCTGTTCGGCGGACTCAATGCATTGATAGCCGATCATAAAGTAAACCCTGAGCTGATCCGGGATTTTATGGCAGATGCTCCCACTTACATTCCTGTCGATGCAGCATCCTGCATTCAATTGCTGAACTCGGAACCGGATCTGCTAATACTTGATACGCGTCCCCTGTCGGAATTTGACAACCGGGATAGCCTGTCTTACAGGAACCTCGGCATCATCCGGGGCGCTGTTCATTTGTCATCACCCGACAGCCTGAATATATTTTTAAGGAGCCGGAAAAAAACAGAGCCTGTACTCGTATATGGATCAAACTCTGACCTTGGCGTACTGACCTGCCTCAGGCTGCGAAAAGAAGGATATACACAGGTATTTTATTTGCAGAAAGGATTTTACGATCTGGTATGGTCGGCAGCCAACGTAAAAGAATGCAGGGACGGCCGCCAATGGCTGACCCGGCATGAGGGTTTATATTGAATTTTTCACTCGTTCTCCATCTCAACCTTCCCGGATTTTTTTCCTGTTCCAGTTTTCAATCTGACTTCAGCGCAACCCTACCCCGGAGGCTTTCGTTTTATTTGAGGAATCCCCCAACATAGCCCCGCCCGACACCGGAAAAATCTGTTTCCCCGGTCGATTTACAATACTTGCTGACCGTCTGCAGACCGTTAGTGCAAATCACCCATTTTATCACGCTTGTCAAACATTCCATTATGAAAAAGTTGATTAAACCCGGAAAAAGGACCGTCTTCAGCACGGCCGTTTGTGTAGTGCTTATGATGTTGATCATCATTTCATCCTGTCGGAAATCGAATGTCAGCAAAAACGATTTGCGAAATTTCGAGCAGGTTAACCTTGTCGCTAACAATGGCACTTATCATCCGGTCCTTACAGACCCAACCCTGATGAATGCCTGGGGACTGGCCTGGTCTCCCAATGGAATAGCCTGGGTAAATTCACAGGCTGGTCACGTGAGCGAATTGTATACCGCAGAGGGTGCGATAGTGAGGCCCCCGGTAAATATTCCATCACCCGGCGATACGATCGGAGGACTACCAACAGGAATTGTGTTTGCGGGAGGCAGTGGATTTAAGCTGTCCAACGGGCAGGGTGCTGCATTTCTGTTTGATGGTGTGGACGGGGTTGTCTCCGGATGGAACCAGCCTGCGGGAAATAACGCTATACGCATCGCAGATCTTTCCTCCACTTCGGCATACACAGGACTCGCACTGAGTGTCTGGCATGGTGCCCATTTATTGTATGGCGCGAATTTCAGGACCGGAAAAATCGACGTATGGGATACCCTTTTTAACCCCGTGAACCTTCCTTTTACAGATCCGAATCTCCCTCAGGGATTTTCCCCGTTCAACATTCAGGCTGTGGGCGACTGGCTTTATGTTCTTTATGCAAAAGTAGGATCCGATGGTGAGGACGAACCAGGACCCGGCCTTGGCTTTGTGGATATCTACCAGCCCGACGGTACCCTGGTCAAAAGATTCGCTTCCGGGGGCTGGCTTAATGCTCCCTGGGGAGTTACCATGGCGCCTGCCGGATTTTTGCAATCCTCGGATATGTCAGGAGGTAACGGTGACGGCAATAAGCCGGGTGGAATGTATGGCAGCAGTATGCAAAAGCCGGATCAGCCTGTTATTCTGATAGGCAATTTTGGCGACGGAAAAATCAACGTATACTCTACAGAAGGAGAATGGCTGGGACAGCTTCAGTCACGTCATAGTCCCATTGTGATTGAAGGACTCTGGGCTCTTTCCTTCGCGCCGGCTACAGCAATGTCCATTGATCCGAACCGACTTTATTTTACGGCAGGACCGAATGATGAAAAGGATGGAATTTTCGGATACCTGATAAAAAAATAAGGTGAAAGTAATCTATAGGGCCTTTTCCGGCAGGCGATATAAATTACATTATGCTACAGAAGGTGTTCGGAAACGTACAGTCTTTCGGGAAATGCTATGTTGAAAACGGTCATAGTTAAGCAGTTCCGCGCTGGCATGCTCATTGTCCCTGCATGAATACACCACTCAATGCAGTAATATGCTCAGGAACTATTTGAAGACCGCTTTCAGGAACCTGAAAAGAAATAAAAGTTATGCCGTCATCAATACCCTCGGACTCACCGTGGGTCTTGCTGCCGGCCTTTTATTATTCCTTGTTATCAGGTATGAAACAAGTTTCGACAATTTTCATCCTAAAGGGAATTCAATATATCGTGTAGGTACAGAATTTCATGGACAGGACGGAGTCAGTTATTCCGACGGGATTGCATTTCCTGTTGCCAAGGGCATCCGCGCCGATTTTCCCGAGATAAAAGAAGTGGTTTCTATATTCAGGAACGGTGGGCAGATAACGGTAGAAAACATAAAATCCGGTTCGGACAAATTCATAGAAGATAATTTCTATTATGCCGATCCTGAATTTTTCTCCATGTTCCGGTTTGAATGGCTCACAGGAAGTCCTGCGACTTCTCTGAAAAATCCGAATGATGCCGTGCTCACCCAGGCTACCGCCGAAAAATTTTTTGGAAACTGGAAGAATGCAATGGGTAAAACCATTCTCTACGGTAACAAGGCATCCTATAAAGTCGCCGGCATCCTGGCCAATCCACCGGCCAATACGGATTTCCCTCTGCGTATTGTCGTTCCTTACTCGGCTTTACAAAACACGAATATCAGCCGCAACCTGAACGACTGGGTAAGCACTTATGGCGGTGCATATACCTTCGTTGTTCTTCCTCCCGGGCTGGCAATGGAAAAATTTAACTCGCAGCTCAGGGTATTTTCAAAAAAGCACAAGCCGGCCGAATATGCCTCAGATACTTATATCGCACAGCCATTAAAGGAAATCCATTTCGATGAGCGGTTTGGAAACTTTACCGGACATCAGTTCAGTCATGCGCTGGTAAGTGCACTTACCGTTATCGGCATTTTTCTGCTGATCATTGCGTGTGTAAATTTTATCAACCTCGCAACAGCACAGGCCGTTAACAGGTCAAGGGAAGTAGGCGTAAGGAAAGTGCTCGGAAGCAGCCGTAAGCAGCTGGCTTTTCAGTTTTTGGGAGAAACCGGACTGATTGTTTTCTCTGCCTTGGTCCTTGCCGTTTGCCTGGGAGAAATCGTATTGCCTTATCTGAACAATCTGCTGGATATACATATTTCACTGAATATTATTGCTGACCCTTCCCTGCTCCTGTTTGCGTTCATTGTGGGCATACTGGTTACCTTTCTTTCGGGCATGTATCCTGCAGCCGTAATTTCCGGGTTTAATCCTGTGACCGCGCTGAAAAGCAAGATCAGCTCCGAAATGATCGGCGGTATTTCCCTCCGCAGGGCACTGGTCATTTTACAGTTCGCCATTGCACAGATCCTGATCATCGGTATGATCCTTGTTGTCACACAAATGAATTTCTTCCGCAATGCTTCGCTCGGTTTCAATAAGGCACAAATCATCAACGTACCGGTCATTAATGACAGCATCAGCCTGACCAAGCTCGATTTTGTGCGTGACAGACTGCTCGCCAATCCCGACATCACGCGGGTTAGTTTCAGTTTTGGAAGTCCTTCAGCAGACAACAACTGGAACAGCGATTTCAAATACAATCATTCTGCAAAGACCACAGAATTCAGCGCCAACCTGAAATGGGCAGATCCCGAATATTTCAAAACGTTCGATATCCGGTTTGTGGCAGGTCATCCCTATGGGAACAGTGATACGGTAAGAGAATTTGTTGTGAATGAAACCCTGCTCAACAAACTGGGTATCCGCGATCCGCAGGATGCGATCGGAAAAGAAATCAATTTCTGGGATGGGGGAAAAGTGGCGAATATCGTGGGAGTAATCCGTGATTTCAATGCCTATTCCCTCCGCGCGCCGATGGCAGCCGTCGTTCTTTCCACCTGGAAAGCGGTTTACCAGACGATCAATATTAAAATTAAACCCGGAACGGAAAAGAACGTACTTCCTTATATCGAGAAATTATGGAAGAGCGTATATCCTGATTATGTTTATGAGTTTCAGTTTTTAGATAAAACCATTGAAAATTTTTACCGGCAGGAAAACCAACTGGCACAGCTGTATAAAATTTTTGCAGGTATCGCCATTTTCATCAGCTGTCTCGGCCTTTACGGATTGGTTTCGTTTATGGCTGTACAACGCACCAAGGAAGTTGGTATTCGCAAGGTACTGGGTGCTTCTGTCTCCAATATCATTTATCTTTTATCCCGCGAGTTCACGCTTCTGATACTGTTGGCCTTTGTGATCTCTGCTCCAGTCGGATGGTATCTCATGCATCAGTGGCTGAACAACTACAGCTACCGCATTCCCTTAAGTCCTTCTATTTTTGTACTGGCCATCGTAAGCTCTGTACTGATCGCCTGGATAACGGTTGCACACCGCGCGATTCGTGCAGCCCTCGCCAATCCCGTCAGGAGCCTTCGTAATGAATAGCTCCTGAATTTAGTGAAGAGAGCAAGGCGTAACGGGTATTACTGTATGACCATTTTCCTTGTATAAATGAAGTGACCCGCGCGCATGGTATAGAAGTACATGCCTCTCGCCAGTTCACCGCAGTTTACTTCACATTCATATTTGCCCGCCGCCTTCACCTCATTAACCAGCGTTCTCACGGGTCTGCCCTGTACATCATAAAGCACCATCTGCACCAGCCCCGCTACCGGAATACTGTATGCAATTTTCGCCGTGCGGTTGGCCGGATTCGGATAATTCTGTCCGAGGAGATAGGAATAGGCCAGCGTTGAATCCGGCGGGTCGATGGCGATGCCGTTCTGCTGTCCCAAAGGTGCGCCAGTTGAACCCGTAGACGTGCTGAATATCGGGTCAACCCAGTAATTCGCCGAACGATAAAGCTGATTCGGGAATGCGGGCGATGACGTGTATTTATAAGTACCCTGACCGGTTCCCGGATCGGTACCGCTGGCGCCATTTGTGCCGTCTGCCGGCGCTGTAAGCGGGCCATTGGTTTCAGAATGATTCAGGAAATAGTCGTTGTCTTCCACATAATTTCCAAGGCTGCTGAAATACGCAGCGGTGTAGGTTGTGTTGGCTGTGATCGCAACAGGTGTGGCAAATGACACGACCTGCCATCCCGTGGCGGTCTCTCCGGTAAACGTTGCCTGTGCGAGCCGCGTACCATTGGAAGAATACAATTCTCCGATATGGGTTCCCGTATTGCCAGTGGTCTTATAAAACCTCACGCCTGTGATGTATCCTGCCAGGCTGCTCTTGAATTTCAATCCCACTTCATGTCCGACCGTGGCCATATGATCGTTGTCCGTAACTGCCGTGGGTATCTGCGTGGTGAATACGGTGGATGCGGATACAGCCGGATTTACGGTTATGGTTACCTGTGAAGTGCTAACACCGCCATTGACCGAAAGCTGGAATATGTACGTACCCTGAATCAATCCCGTAACCGTCGTTGAAACAGAGGCCGGTGAAAGGATCGAAGAAGTATTCGGTCCTGAAACCTGGCTCCAGGCATAGTCAGTAACCGTACCGGTAGATCCGCTGCCGTCGAGCGTAACGCTGGATGTGGGCAGGGTGATGGTTTGATTCGTTCCTGCATTCGCAACCGGTGGCGGCGCAGGGTTTACGGTTATAGTTACCTGTGAGGTGCTCGCACCCGAGTTGAGGGAAAGCTGGAATACATAAGTGCCCTGGGTCAGTCCGGTCACCGTGGTGGACACAGCATTCGGTGTCGTGATCGTCGGTGTGCCCGGACCGGAAACCTGGCTCCAGGTATAGTCAGTAATTGTACCTGTCGATCCGCTCCCGTTTAAAGTGACCGAAGACGTGGGCAGGGTGATGGTCTGATTCGTGCCTGCATTCGCAGTGGGCGGCGGCGCAGGATTTACGGTTATGGTTACCTGTGAGGTGCTCGCACCGGAATTCAGGGAAAGCTGGAAAACATAAATGCCCTGGATCAGTCCGGTCACTGTGGTGGACACTGCGTTCGGTGTAGTGATCGTCGGCGTATTCGGACCTGAAACCTGGCTCCAGGTATAGTCAGTAATTGAACCTGTCGACCCACTCCCGTTTAAAGTGACCGAAGACGTGGGCAGGGTGATGGTCTGATTCGTTCCTGCATTCGCAGTGGGCGGTGGCGCCGGATTTACGGTTATGGTTACCTGTGAGGTGCTCGCGCCGGCATTCAGGGAAAGCTGGAAAACATAAGTTCCCTGAATCAAACCGGTCACCGTGGTGGATACAGCATTCGGCGTAGTAATGGATGGTACATTTGGTCCGGATACCAGCGTCCACGCATAACTGGTTATTGTACCCGTAGATCCGTTGCCATTTAAAGTTACAGACGAAGCAGGCAGCGTAATGGTCTGGTTAGATCCTGCATTGGCTACGGGCGGTGGCGCCGGATTTACGGTTATGGTTACCTGTGAGGTGCTCGCACCGGAATTCAGGGAAAGCTGGAAAACATAAGTACCCTGAATCAAACCGGTCACGGTAGTAGAAACAGCATTGGGTGATGTGATGGTCGGCGTATTCGGCCCTGACACACGTGTCCAGCTGTAACTCGTAATCGTACCGGTAGATCCGTTGCCATTTAATGTAACGGATGACGTGGGTAGCGTGATGGTCTGGTTCGATCCTGCATTCGCGACCGGGGGAGTACTGGCTGTACTGAAGATTACATCCACCCAGTAATTTGCCGAACGATACAGTTGATTCGGATAGGCTGGCGCAGATGTGTATTTATAAGTTCCCTGGCCCGTACCCGGATCGGTGCCGGTACCGCCGTTGGTGCCATCGGCCGGCGCTGTCAGGTTCCCGTTAGTAACTGATTTCCCCAGGAAGTAATCATTTTCTTCTGTATAGTAACCGAGGCTGCTGAAATACGCTGCTGTATAGGTTGTATTGGCCGTGATGGCGACGGGTGAACTGAAAAGGACAGACTGCCATCCTGTAGCCGTTTCATTGGTGAACGTAGCCTGGGCCAGCCTGGTACCTGTAGAAGAATACAGTTCTCCGATATGCGTACCGGTATTACCGGAAGTCTTATAGAACCTGATTCCCGTAATATTGCCGGCAACCGTACTCTTGAATTTTACGCCCACTTCATGGCCCACGGTTGGCATGTTATCATTATCCGTTGTCGCTACCGGAACCTGATTGGTAAAGATATTGGCACTGGACCCGCCTGAAGCATTCACGGTGATGGTTACCTGCGAAGTACTGGCTCCGCTGTTCAGCGAAAGCTGAAAGACATATGTTCCCGCAATGAGTCCCGTAACATTCGTTGTTACGGCGGCAGGTGTGACAATCGTCGGATTATTAGGACCGGATATTTTTGTCCAGGCATAGCTGGTAATGGTTCCTGTTGAAGCGCTGCCGTCAAGCGTTACAGATGAGGTCGGCAGGGTGATGGTCTGATTGGAACCGGCATTCGCGACCGGAGCCGTAGATCCGTTGGTAAATACAACGTCTACCCAATAATTTGGTTTGTTGCCCGCGTAACTCGTAGGGAAAGCCGCCGTGGCTGTGTATTTATACATGCCATTGTTGCCATCGGTTCCATCTGCCAATGCAGTAAGCGGACTATTGACAAGGGCCGTCGTGAAGAAATTAGCCGTGCCGTTATAGTTTCCGGAAGCACTGAAATAAGCGGCTACATAAGTTGTGTTTGCTGTTATGTTCACAGGGCTGCTGAAGGTAACGGTCTGCCAGCCACTTGCGGTTTCATTGGTGAAAGTGGCCTGTGCGAGTCTTGTGCCGGTGGATGAATAGAGCTCTCCGATATGGGTGCCGGTGTTGCCGGCAGACTTATAAAACCGCACACCGGTTATCTGCCCGTTGCTGCTGGATCTGAATTTCACGCCAAGTTCCAGAGCCTGTCCATCATTGCTGGTTCCTGCAGACGGCGTCTGGGTGGTGAAAATATTACAGGGACAACCCGCAACAGCTACCGTGATCGTAACCACATTGGATCCGGAACTTCCCGTTGCTTCCATATTTCCGGAATCATCATATGCCCGGCTTTTAATGGTGTAATTTCCGGGAGCCGGTGCCGTCCATGCAAAGGACCAGCTGCCTGTTCCTGTTGCCACCTGCCAGGTGGTTCCTCCGTCGGTCGATACTTCAACACCTCCTACGGCACCAGCAGCATCCGATGCTGTTCCGGTAATATTGATGGCCGAGTTAACCGGAATGCTGGCTCCGTTGGCCGGAGCAGTGATTACTGAAGTGGGAGCTGTGAAGTCAGTCGATGCTGTTGCCGCAACGAGATCGGACTGCTTTGATCCGGGTTGTACGCCCATATCAGCAAACAGATTCAGCGTGGCCTGTTGCATATCCCGGCTTACGGCGTTGCCGGTACCTCCGAAATGCTGATTGTCCAGTCCCCACATCCACTGAACCGTACCCGCACCAAAAACAAGCGCACCGCCCGTACCATTATTCCGGTAGAGCGAAAGTTTGTGAATCTTACCCGGGTTCACCGAAGTGCTGGACATTGTTATCCTTCCGCGCGGATAGGTGGATTGAAATTGTTCATAGTCGTACTCATAGCCAAGCGATCCGGGTGCCAGCGAAGCGGTCTGTCCGCTGGTTAGAGTGGCTACACTGGTATTTCTCCAGAACCTTAAATTTTTATATGCGAAGGGAACGGTGATCGGCGCAGGTGCGTGCTCATCCCAGCTGATCTGCCCTGTTAATGCATTTTCCGGCAGCGGTGCATCATAAGCCGCACCCATTCTCCAAAGGCCCGTCCATACTGTCGGATTCGGATCACATTTACTGCCGCAGCTTGCTTCGCCGAGACTGCCATCCGCCATTGTCCCTTCCTTATAACAAACCATGATACGGTTCGGCTTGCCACTCGCATCGTTCTCCCATCTTGTCTTCCAGTAGTTTTCATTGCCCGTAAAAAAGGCGAGGTTCACACCGGCAGCTCGGGCAGTTTCAATATTGTCCCTCATTTCCTTGGACCAGTATTCATCATGACCATGGGCAACATAAATTTTGTGATTGAGGACCAGACTTCCTGACCGGGCCAGGTCGGTGTTGGTAAAATAGGTAACGTCATATCCGTTTCTTTCCAGCCAGCGGATCATCGGATAAGAATCGTTCATATACCAGTCGGATCCGCGTCCGTCTGTAAGAAAGGCTGCATTGTACACAAAGAAGGGACGGTTGTAACTCACCTTGACGGCGTGGCCCTGTGGGAAGCTGGTTGTACCCGCATATAGATAGTTGCCTCCATAACCATTATAGGCCTGCCAGGTAGCGTCAGGGGCCTGCACGAGAATATCGGAATGACTTGCATCATCCCGTACTATAAAAACAATATTATTAATGTTGCCGCCTGCATCCTGCAGTTTCACAATATAAAATCCGGATACTGCATTGGAGGGAACAGCCCAGCTCGTTGTCTCTGACCAGTTGCTGCAGTCCAGCAGACCTGTGGAAGGATCAGAAACTCCCTGAGGTTGTTTAACACCGGTAAAAGTTCCGAGATCAGCTTTAAGCCTTGCACCCATTCCGCCATAATAACCCAGCCTGTAGATCTTCACCGTAAAGGATACGCCATTCTGTGCGTCTATTTTGAAGTGAACCGTAGTTCCTTTATTTACGCTGATGTCCGTCGTATATCCGTTAAGGTTTGGATTCCTGAAATCACTGGAACTGTTTACACCCCATTCTGAAATCGGGTTTCCGGGTAAAAGGTTTTCCGTGACGATTGCGTTTTGGGCAATAGAATACAAACAGACAGTGAGACTGAATACCAATAAAGAACAGATTCTCTTTATTGCGGAGAAAGAAGGATTAAGGGTAGTAGGCATAGTTAGGGCATAAGGTTCAGTGCGTTCGAATTAAAAGATCGCTGGAAATTTCTCAGGAACTGGAAAAAAACCGGACTGGATTTATATCAGAAAGCAATCGGAGCTGGCCTGTAAACTATGACGGATTCGTTTACCAATGGCGCTGTAAAATAGTCACAAATATTTACTAAGGGAAAAATACGGTCAAGAATGTTAATAAATACTTTTAAGCTTTACTTATCAATTAGTTATAAAGTATAACTCACCAACATTTTCACGTATTTATACTCGAAACGAAGCCTGTTTCCCGCTGTTGGCCGTTGCCTGAATAAGTGCCCGGAACAGGAATCGAACCTGCACATTGTTGCCAATACCAGATTTTGAGTCTGACGCGTCTACCAGTTCCGCCATCCGGGCCGTGGAGCGCGAAGATAAGGTGAAAAGATATTTAGTTCAATAAGCTGATTCATAAACTTTTAAACAGGAAAACAACGGCCGTCACGGAGCAGATGACCAAAAGCGTGGTATGGTGACTGTTGTTCCTCTGATTTAGCTTATATTTATAAGGCCCAAACCCCCTTTACCAATGCGCAAGACCCTTTTTGGACTTTTGCTCTGCGGAACCAGTTTGCTTGTCCAGCAGTTCTTCAACCACTATCATGGGCATCTTATTCCCTTTCCGCGGTTTTTTGCGATAACCAGTATTCTGCTGATCCCCCTGGGCATCATGTTTATTTTTTACGGCTGGCAGGATATCGAAAAAACGAAAAAGGAAAAACTGAAAAAAGCTGTCCGTGAGCTCCGCAACAGGGGAGAAAAAATCGTTGTGGAATATGAAAAATGCTCATTCGGATCAGAAGATTCGCCTGAAGAAATAAAGCCACCTGATTTCAGTTCAGGAATGGATGAATCCCTTAGGGGCCTTCCGGCGAAAACAGAAATCCGGAAATCCATGGTCATATACCACTACAACAACGGATCAAGAATAGAAAATTTCCCCAGTCCTGTTTTTCCCATTGATTCAGATTTGCTCCAGAAACATATCATTAAAAAGGACCTGATCCTTTACCTGGACCGCAAGGACCATTCGAAGTTTTTTTTCGATCTTCACGATGAAGATCTCGCCGAGATGGATAATGAGTACCCATCCTGAGACGAAAAAAAAATGCCATTTACACCTGATATCATCGAAAAAATGTTACTGGCTATCCTGGTAGGCGGCGCCATCGGTGCAGAACGGGAGTATCATAGTAAATCCGCCGGATTTAAAACGCTTACCCTGATCTGCCTGGGGTCTGCACTGTTCACTGTTTTTTCCACGCTGATAGGCTCTGGCAACAACCCCGATCGCATCGCTTCCAATAT
>Ga0207645_10001630_pt1 | contig 18304 bp, 17 predicted proteins | sample KBSM53metaG_FD_184331 | JGI IMG/M metagenome (GOLD analysis project Ga0207645, IMG submission 184331) | Miscanthus rhizosphere microbial communities from Kellogg Biological Station, Michigan, USA - KBS M5-3 metaG (SPAdes) (version 2) | ecosystem: Host-associated > Plants > Roots > Rhizosphere >...
GGTCTGGCAGCACCGCCGCGACGTCGGCAACGTGGTCGAGACGACACTGTCGAACCTGTCGAAGGACAACGTGCTGTTCGGCGTGCAGGCGATCGATCGCGACGGCAACGCCAGCCCCGCCAGCTTCCCGCTGCCGTTGACCCGTTGACTCGATCCGACTGCTAATCCATCGGGAGGAAACTGCGATGACCATCGTCGTCCGGCGCGATCGAACGCGCAGCATGATGCACACCGTGGCCGTGCGCCAGCACGCCTTCACGGTCGACGAGCCGCCGGCGAACGGCGGCGAAGACGCCGGCGTGACGCCGCATGAGCTCTACGACAGCGCGCTCGGCGCCTGCAAGGCGCTGACGGTGCTGTGGTACGCGAAGCGGCGGAAGATTCCGCTCGACGACGTCGAGGTCACGGTCGAGCGCGACGACAGCGCCGAGCGCCAGGGCGTCTACCGGCTGCGCGTCGCGCTGGCGCTCGGCGGGCCGCTGAGCGCCGAGCAGCGCCAGGAGCTGCTGAACGTCGCCGCGAAGTGCCCGGTCCACAAGCTGATGACGCAGGTCACGACGGAGATCGAGACGGCGCTGGTTCCGATCGCCGGCTGAAGCGGCCATGCGAGCCACCATCGTCTTCCAAGGACAGATCCTCGAGCCGGATGCGTTCGAGCGGCGCGTCCTGCGCTCGGCGGCGGTGCTGCGCTCGGTCGGCATCGGCGAAGGCGATGTCGTCGCGATGCTGATGCGCAACTCGCCCGAGGCGATCGAGGTCATGGTCGCGACACGCCACCTGGGCGCCCAGTGGTGCCCGGTGAACTGGCACTTCAAGACCGACGAAGTGCAGTTCATCCTCGCCGATTCCGGCGCCAAGGTGCTGATCGCCGATGCCGCGTTGCTGTCCGCGCTCGGCGGCCTGCAGACCGGTGACGCGAAGCTCTGGACGGTGCGCGGCAGCGTGCCGGAGGCGGCGGCATGGGAGCCGGTTCGCGACGCGATGCCGCCGCTCGACGCATTGCCGGCCGCCCCGCGCGGCGCGATGTTCTACACCTCCGGCACCACCGGCCGGCCGAAAGGCATCGTGCGCGAGCCGATGACGCCGGCGCAAGCTGAGGCGTCGGTCGCGATGCGGCGCGCCGCCTACGGCATCGAGTCGCCGCTGCGCGCACTGCTCACTGCGCCCTGGTACCACAGCGCTCCGAACGGCTTTGCGCTCGGCGTCGTGCTGGACGGCGGCACGCTCTACATCGAAGAGCGCTTCGATGCCGAGCGCACGCTCCGGCTGATCGACGAGCACCGTCTGACGCATGCGTACCTGGTGCCGACGATGTACGTGCGGATGCTCGCCTTGCCGGCGCCGGTGCGAGCCCGATACGACCTCGGCTCGATGCGCTTCGTCTCGTCGACCGGCAGCCCGTGCCCGCCCGACGTGAAGCGCGCGATGATCGACTGGTGGGGGCCGGTGATCAACGAGTGCTACGGCGCCAGCGAGCTCGGCTATATGACCTTGCTGACCAGCGCGCAGGCGTTGCAGAAACCCGGTTCGGCCGGCGCACCGCTGCCGGGTGTCGTGTTGAAGATCCTCGAGGACGACGGTCGCGAACTGCCGGCCGGCACGCCGGGGTTGATCTACATCCATCAGCCGGCCACGCCCGACTTCAGCTATGTCGGCAATGCGGAGGCGCGGGCGCGCATGGAAGTCGGCGGCCTGAAGACGATGGGCGACATCGGCTACCTCGACGACGACGGCTTCCTCTTCATCGTCGATCGCAAGGCCGACATGGTGATCAGCGGCGGCGTCAACATCTACCCGGTCGAGATCGAGATCGCGTTGCAGGGAATGCCCGGCGTCGCCGATTGCGCGGTGTTCGGCATTCCCGACGACGAGTTCGGCGAGGCGCTGGCCGCCGCCGTGCAGCCCGCAGCGGGCGCCGTGCTGACCGCCGACGCTGTGCGGGCCTGGCTGAGCGAGCGCATCGCCGGCTACAAGGTACCGCGGATCGTGAGCCTGCATGCCGAACTGCCGCGCGAGGACACCGGCAAGATCTTCAAGCGCAAGCTGCGCGAACCCTATTGGGCGGGGCGCGCGCGCAACGTCTGAGCCGATCCGCGGCGTCGGTCAGGGACGGCCCTTCGAGACGATGCTGAAGTAGATCAGGCCGACGATCACGGCGACCGCGATCGCGGCGAGCGCGATCGCGATCCAGATGCAGCCGCGCGGACGCTTCATGCGGCCCGATCGGATTCGGGTGCCGCTCGACCGGCGCCGGCGGCGAGCTCGCGCCAGACGGCCACCGTGACTGCCATCAACGTCGGGCCGACGAACAGTCCGAGCAGACCGAGCGTCTCCAGACCGCCGACGATGCCGAGCAGCACCAGCACGAACGGCAGCTTCGACGGGCCCGCGATGAGCAGCGGACGGAGGAAGTGATCGACGACGAAGATAAGCGCCGCGCCACCGACGAGCAGCACGAGGGCCGCGGTCGTGCTCTGCGCGACAAACAGCGACGCGGCGGCGCCGGCCAACGCGAGGCCGGCGCCGAACGGGACGATGCCGAGCAGGCCCGTCAGCAGGCCCCAGAACGCCGGATGCGGCAGGCCCGCGAGCCGGTAGCTCGCCGACATCGCAACCGCCAGGCCGAGGCCGACCAGCAGCAGTCCGTTCACCGTCTGCCGAACCATCACGACCGCCATCCGCGTCGTCACGAGACCCTGCGGTCCAAGATAGCGCGCGATGACGGCCTCGAGCTGCGCCGCGAGGCCGGCTCCGCGCCAGTAGACGAAGAACAGCACGAGCACGCAGAAGAACACCGCCATCGCGCGATGGGCGATCTGCGTGACGATGCCGCGTCCGGCCTCGAGCCGGATGTGGGCGACCAGGCCGTGGAGCAATTCACCGAGCGCGCCTGGCTCGGCGATCCGGGCCGCCCATTGACCTTCGAGCCAGCGGCCGATGACCGGCAGATGGGCCAGCCACGCGGGTGCCGGCACGCCGGTGTCCTGGCTGCTTTCCCAGAAGCGCAGCAGCGCCGGCACTTCGCGCAGCGCGTAGTGCGTCAGGATCACGACCGGCAACAGCAGCAGCAGCGCGGCCGCGAAGGTCAGCAGCGCGGCACTGATGCGCTCGGGATGGCGGCCGCCGATCGACCGTTGCAGTCGCCGGTGCAGCGGCCAGGTGCTGATCGCGATCAGCACCGACCACGCGATCGCGATCAGCGAGCCTCTGAGCAGATAGCCGGCCGCCACGAAGACGGCCAGCGCGGCAGCGGTGCGGATGGTGACGGATTTCAAATCAGCCGGTCGGACGCTGGAACCGAGCGCACTGTAGGCCATGCGTCCAGTCCGCCGGGCTCGGATCGACCACCCCCGATCCGTCGCGCGCTTGGCCGCGGCATGAACCCGCGGTCGGACTCGCGCGGCTCCCGCAGCCGGTCACCTTCCTGTCGACAACGTCGCCTCGAGGCTCTGCTTGCCGTCGAGCACGGCGGACCATGGGTCGCCGCGCTTCCGGTCCACGTTGACGGTCGCGATGCGGAACTGCACCGGCTGCGCGTCCTCGAGTTCGCGCCAGGAGAGCGGCATCGAGACCGGTGCGCCGGGCAGGCCGCGGGGGCCATACGGCGCGCTGATCGACTTGCCGCGCACGTTCATGTTGAAGTCGATGAAGACCTTGCCGATGCGTTCAGCGGTGCTCCATTCGGTCGTGATCGCCGCGGCGTGCTCGCTCATCACGTGCTTGCTGATCATCGCGGCCATCCGCCGCACGACATCGAAGGAAAGCGTCCGCTCGATCGGCACCACCACATGCAGGCCGGTCTTGCCGGAGGTCTTGACCGACGACTCGAGCGCCATGCCGTGCAGGACGTCCCGGAGCCAGAACGCGACCCGCTTCGCCTGCTCGAAGCCCTCGCGATTCGGCTCCGGCTCGGCGCCGCTGCGCTCGCTTCCCGAGTAGATGTACGGATCGAGGTCGAACAGCATGTAGTCGGGGAAGTTGACTGCCGACTGCGCCAGCTCGGCTGCCGATCCACTGCTCACCGAACGCACGGCCGGCGCGTCGTCCGCGCTGACCCTCGAATGCCAGGTGTGGACTTCGAGGACGCCGCGCTCGGCGAGCCAGACCAGCGTCGCCAGGTTGTTGCAGAGCAGGTACGCGTCGTCGACGCCTTTGGTTTCGGAAAAGACCGTCGCCGTCTCGACATACGCCGGCAACGCCGACTCCGGATGCTTCTGCAGCATGCGCCGCCCGCCGATGCCGCCCGGCCAGCGGAACAATGTCAGCGGACGGTCGCGCAGATGCGGCAGCATCAGCGGTGCCATCCTGATCAGGTAGCGGATCAGGTCGAGCTTCGAGGTCGCCGCCTGTCCGAGCTCCGGCACCTCGGGCCAGTAGACCCGCTGGAGGTTGCTGAGCCGGATCGAGTGTCCACCGACCTCCAGCGTCGACAGCGGCTGCTCGAGCGCGGCGAGCAGACGACGCAGTTCGGTCGCATCGGGCAGGTTCGGATGCTGCGTTCGACTCGCGGGTCTGCTGTCGGTCGTGGCGCGCTGCGAGGCGGTCGCAGCGACGGCTCTCGGCGGCGCGACGGCGTCGGCCGGCAGGTTGCCGCCGCGCCGGATGGAGCGCGGATCGACGTCACCGCGCATCCGCACGAAGACCGGGGCGCGGAGGCGCGCGTCCGGGGTCCAGTCGGCGTAGGCGACCTCGGCGACGAGTTCGGGCCTGAGCCACGTCGTGCCGGCGCGCACCGGCACCTTCTCGGCGAACGGCGACCGTGGCACGACCAGCGGCGCGACACGGGCCAGCAGGTCCGCGATCGTGCCTTCGTCGTAGCCGGACCCGACGTTGCCCGCGTAGCGCAGCGTGTCGGCATCGTCCCAGTAGCCGACCACCAGCGAGCCGAACCGTTCGCGCTGACCCTTGCCCTTGCTGAAGCCGCCGATCACGAACTCGCCGGTGTGCGTGTGCTTGACCTTGAGCCAGTCGGGCGACCGCTGTCCGGCCTGATAGAGGGAGAGCTTGCGCTTCGCCACGACCCCTTCGAAGCCGGTGTCGAGCGCCGCGGCATAGAGCGCGACGCCGTCGTCGTGCGCGTCGACCAGCTTCACGTGAGCGGTCGGTCGGACCCGCGCGTGCAGCAGGCGGCGCCGCTCCACGTACGGCAGCCCGCGCAGGTTGCGGCCCGCTTCGTGCAGCAGGTCGAAGCAGAAGAACAGCGCGGGCGCGCGCCGTTCGGCAGCCGCGATCTCGCCATCGGTCGACAGGCCCGCCCGGTTCTGCAGCGCGTTGAACGACGGCCTGCCGTCGGAACCGAGCGCGATGATCTCACCGTCGAAGATGCAGTCGGCGTCGCTGACGGATTGCAGCTCGGCGGCGATCGAAGGGAACATGCGCGTGTAGGCGAGTCCGCGCCTCGACACGAGGCTCACCGCGCCGCGCTGCAGGAAGGCGAGGATCCGGTAGCCGTCGAGCTTCGGCTCGAAGAGCCAGGCCGGGTCGCGGAACGGCGCTTTCGCCGACTGCGCCGCCATCGGCACGAGCTTCGTGGGGAACGCTTCAGGGGTGCCCTTCCCCATCGCGCCTCACGCCGCCTTGCGCGCGGTCTTCTTCGAAGCCGTCCCCTTGGTTGGTGTCGATGTCGACGCCGATCGCCTGGCGGCCGGCTTCGCAGTCGCCGGACCCTTGCGCGCTGCGGCGTCCTTCTTCGGCGCCCGATTCGGCGCGCTCCGTTGGGCCGACGGTTTCGCCGCCGCGGTCTTTGCGGCGTTCGCGTTCCGCACCGGCGTCGCCTTCTTCGCAGCAGGCGCGCGCGCGGCTTCTTTCGCCTCGGCCGGCTCGGTCCGCGCGCCGAGCGATTTGCGCAGGACCTGCATCAGGTCGATCACCTCGGCGCCTCCCGCGGAGTCGTCGTCGACGTCCTCGAGCGTCTCCATCGCGATCACGCCCTTGCCGGATTTCGCCTTGCGCTGCGCGAACTCGCGCAGCGCCTGCGCCTCGAGGTCTTCCATCTCGGCCATGTCCAGATCGTCCTCGCTGAGCGCATCGATCGCCTTGCCCAGCGCGCGGACTTGTCCGGCATCCGCCTTGCCGGGCCGGGGCAGGCCGATGGTCTCGGGCGTGCGCAGCTCGTTCGCATAGCGCAGCACTTCGGCGCGCAGCATGCCGTTCTCGGACAGGATCGCCACCAGGTACTCATGGTCGCGCATCACGAAGCTGCCGATCCCGGCCTTGCCGCTCTTCGCCATCGTCTGGGCCAGCAAGGTGTACGCCTTGCCGGCACGCTCGTCCGGCGCGAGGAAGTAGGGCCGCTCGTAGAAAGACGGCGGGATCGCAGCGACCGGCACGAAGCTCTTCAGGTCGATGTCGCGCGATTTCTCCGGGGCGATCGATTCGAACTCCTCGTCCGTGATCACGACCATCTTTCCGGATTCGGTCTCGTAGCCGCGCACCAGGTCGTCGTTGTCGAGAACCTTGTCGTCCTTCGGGCAGTAGTAGCGCCGGCCGAGCGCATGACCCTCGTCGTCGACCAGCTTCATCGACTTCTGGCGGGCTCGCGCCGCGGCCAGCAGATCGACCGGAATGCTGACCAGCCCGAACGTGATCGTGCCCGACCAGAACGAGCGGACCGGAGCCGACGGCGCCTTGTCGTCAGGCAACCTTCTTCCCCTTGGACGCCGCGAGGCTGGCACGCAGGCTCTCGGCGAGATCGCCGGTCGGCTTCTTGCGCTCGGGCTTCACCAGGCGCAGCTTGCTGCCCTTCGCCTTCGCGTCGATCAGCTTGGCAAGGCGCTCGCGGTGCTCGTTCTGCCATTGCTCGGGCTCGAACGCGCCGGTGATCGAATCGATCAACTGCTCGGCCAGCTTGACCTCCGCATCGGACGGCGTGCGCGCCTTGTCCGGCCGGATCGCCGGCAGGTCCAGCACCTGCTCGGCACGGCGCAGCGTCGTCATCCGCAGATAGCCGTCGGCGACCGACAGCGCGCCGAGATAGCGCTTGTCGCGCATCACCCAGCGCGCGATCCCGATCCGGTCTTTCGCGTCGACGGCCTGGGCCAGCGCGAAATACGCGCCGTCGTCATCGTCGGGGCCGAGCACATAAGGGCGGTCGAACCATTGGTCGCCGAGCGCGCCGCGCGGCACGAAGCGCAGCAGCTCGATCGTGCGATCGGCGGCCGGCTCGAGCTTGTCGAGCTCATCCGGCTCGAGGATCACCGCGCGCTCGGCGTCGAGCGGGAAGGCCTTGCGCTGCGCCTCCTTCGGCACCTCGCGACCGTTGTCCTTGCGGACGATGCGCTGCTCGACCGGGGTCAGGTCCTTGTCGTGCAGCAGGTGGAAGTGCACGACCTGATCCTGGACCGCCGAATACAGCTTCACCGGCACTTGGTGCTGGCCCAGCACCAGCGCGCCCTTCCAGATCGCACGCGCACTCATCGTGTCGGCCGCGGCGTTGCTCGCAAGGTTCGATCGGGGCGCATCGCCTTGTATTGGCAATCGATGCGCCCGACACCGCATCGATCCGGACCCGTGCGCGCCGGTGCGCGGGCGCGGTGACTGCTACGCCGGCGAGCCGTCGTCGGCTGCGCGCCGATCGAATTCGACCTGCGCCTTGTCGATCGAATCGAGATGGGCGAACGCCCAGCTGCCGAGTTCCTCGACCGGTTCGCGCAGCGAGTGGCCGAGCGCGGTCAGCTCGTAGTCGACGCGGGGCGGAACCGTCGGATAGACGGTGCGCGTGACGAGCCCGTCGCGCTCGAGGCCGCGCAAGGTCAAGGTCAGCATGCGCTGCGAAACGCCGCCGATCTGTCGCTTCAGCTCGCTGAACCGACGCGGGCCTTCGGCCAGTTGCATCACGACCAGGACGGACCACTTGTCGCCGATGCGGGCCAGCACGCGGCTGACCCGCGAGCACTCGCTCGCGAGCGAATGTCCGGCCTTGCCGACGCCGTTCGGAGCCGGGGCCGGTGCTTTGCGCCGGTCGGTTCCCTGCGTGTGCCTGCGTATCAAAGTTGTGCCGTCTTGACGTGCCATCCCTGGTCACCAATTATGCCTAGGTATCCATTTTATACCTTGTGAAAGGCTGATCATGTCCAAACGTCTTCTTCATCTCGATTCGAGCATCCTCGGCGGCAACTCCGTCAGCCGGGCGCTCTCCGCCTCGGTCGTCGCCCGTCTGCAGAAGGCCGACCCCGGCCTGCAAGTGACCTATCGCGACCTCGCCGGAACGCCGATCGCGCACCTGACCGGCGCTTACCTCGCCGCCGGCCAGACCGACAAGAGCGGCCTCGACCCTGCGCTGCAGGCCGACCTCGCAGTCGGCAGCGCGGTCCTCGACGAGTTCCTCGGCGCCGACATCGTCGTCGTCGGCGTCGGCTTCTACAACTTCGGCATCCCGAGCCAGCTGAAGGCCTGGGTCGACCGCCTGGCCATCGCCGGCAAGACGTTTCGCTACACCGAGAAAGGACCGCAAGGGCTGGCGGGCGGCAAGCGCGTGATCCTCGCGATCGCCCGCGGCGGCTACTACGGCGCCGGCTCGCCGAGCGCGTCGTTCGAGCATGCGGAGAGCTATCTGCGCGGCGTGTTCGCGTTCTTCGGCATTCCGGAGATCGAGGTCGTCGCGGCGGAAGGACTCGCCGCCGGCTCCGAGGCGCGCAAGGCCGGACTCGAACGGGCCGACCAGAGGATCGCCGAGCTGGCGTGACGCCAGCGCGGCTGCGGGGAAGTGCCGGACGGGAGGCCGGACAATAAGCGGCACCGCCGAACGAAGGGAACCCCGTGGCCGAGACCGCAGCACCGGACACCGCCGGCAAGGACGCCGATCAGAAGGAAGCCGACAAGAAGATGCGCGACCGGGTCGACAAGCTGGTCGCGCAGGCAGCCGCCAGCAGCACCGGCTCGATCGAGCTGGGCGGCAGGACGTTCGAGTACGGCGTGCAGGCCGCGTTTCTCCCGGTGCTCGCCGAAGGCTTCGACGGCGCCCTCGGCGAGCCGCAAGCCGCGGTGATGGCGACGAGCTACATCGCGACCGGTGCCGAGGCGCGCAAGCGGCCGGTCTGCTTCGCCTTCAACGGCGGTCCCGGCTCGGCATCGATCTGGCTGCACCTCGGCGCGCTCGGCCCGAAGCGCATCGTCACGCCCGACGACGGCAGCATGCCCCCGGCGCCGCATGCGGTCGTCGACAACCCGCAGAGCTGGTTCGAGCACTTCGACCTCGTCTTCATCGACCCGCCGCACACCGGCTGGTCGGTGTGCGCGAGCGCCGAGACGCGCAAGAAGATGCTGTCGGTCGACGGCGACGTCGCCGCGCTCTGCGAAGTGATCCGCGTCTGGCTGACGCGCCACAAACGCTGGGGCTCGCCGGTCTATCTCGCCGGCGAGAGCTACGGGACGACGCGCGGCGCCGCGATGGCCGACAAGCTGCAGAGCGCCGGCGTCGCGCTGTCGGGTCTGATCCTGGTCTCTTGCGCGATGGACCTGCAGAGCATCGTCTTCGCGCCGCTGAACGATCTGCCGTACGCCCTCTTCCTGCCCGCGTTCGCCAACGTCTCGCAGTACCACGGACTGCTGAAAGGCGCACTCGCCGAGTCGCCGGCCGCCGCACGCGCCGCCGCCGAGGAGTTCGTCGACGAGCAGTACATCGCCGCGCTGCAGGCCGGCGCCCGCCTCGACGGCAAACGGCGCGACCGGGTCGCGCGCCGCATCGCCGAGCTCACCGGGCTGCCGCTCGCGCTCGTCGAAGAGAAGAACCTGCGCGTCAGCGATCAAACCTACTTCATGGAGGCGCTGCGTGCGCGCGGCCGGATCGTCGGCCGCCTCGAGGCGCGCGCCACCGGGCCGATGGCGGCGAGCCGCGACCGCGAGATGGAGTTCGATCCGGGCATCGAGGCGATCGCACCGGCGTACACGATGGCCGCGATGGCCTACTTCGGCGAGCAACTCGGCATGGCCACCGAGCTGCGCTACGAGGTGCTCTCGCTCGACACGCACAAGGCCTGGAACTGGAATCGGGGCGAAGACAAGGGCAACAGCTACGCGACCACCAGCCCCGATCTGGCGCGGGCGCTGCGCCGCAACGCGCATCTGAAGGTGTTCGTCGCGAGCGGCCGCTACGACCTCGGCACGCCGTACAGCGCGAGCGACTGGTCGCTCGCGCAGCTCAATGCGCCGGCCGACGTGCTGGCGCGCGTGCGCCATCACTACTACGACGCCGGCCACATGATGTACACGCGCGAAGCGGACCTGAAGCAGCTAAAGGCCGATCTGAGCGCGTGGCTCGAGAGCTGAGCCGACGCCGAGCGCGTCTCGATGGAGCGACGTCGGGGCAACCGCGGACGCTCGACGGCCGACCGGCGTGCTGAAACACGCGAAACAAAGCGGACGCCACCTCGACATCCGCTCGACACAGTGAGCTCCTAGCCTTTGGACGGCAGCGGGTGCCGGTCGTGGGCGACCGGTGCAGTCGTTGTGCGGATCACTCAACCAAAGGATGAAAAATGAACCGAACCAAGCGGGCCATCAAGCTGGCCGGCGCCCTTGCCATTTCTTTCGGGGCGATGGCGCAGGCCCATGCGGTCGCCGTGGCGGCCATCTGCAACGATCTGGCCTGCAGCGGAGGCGACGATCTGATCGTCCAGGACAACGCGGCCGGCGACACGCTCGGCGCGCTCGGCGCGATCGGCATTTCGACGTCGGCGTTCGGCTATTCGATCGCGGTCGACACCGTGCAGAGCAAGCCGGTGCTCGGCAGCGCGAGCGCCCCGCAGCTCGACCTGACATTCACCGCGACGACGAGCTCGGCGACCCCGGCGAGCATCTTCCTGTACGCGTCCGACATCGACTTCACGACCGGCGGCTCCTTCCTGCTCGGCATCGGCGGCACGAATTCGGGTGACAGTGGAACCGTGACCGGTCGGGCCTGGGGCGGAACCAGCGATGCCGCGCTGCAGTTCTCGGGCGCGAACCTGATCCGTTCCAGCGGCGCGCTGGCCGGCGCCGTCTACTCGGCGAGTGCAGAAGGCTTGTTCTCCCCGGTCGTGAACCCGTACTCGCTGACGATCGGAGTCGCGATCAGCCGAAGCAGTGCCGGTACGAGCACCGGCGACTTGAACCTGCAGGTCGCGGCCATTCCCGAGCCCGAAACCTATGCGTTGATGCTGGCCGGCATCGGCGTGCTCGGGTTCGTCGCCAGGCGCCGCAAGGGCGACGCGTGATCGATGCGAAAGCCGCCCCTCGAACGGGGGGTGGCTGCAAGTTTTACTGATGAGATCCGCTTCGAATTGGCAACTTGCAGGCCTGATCGCCTCCTGATTAACGCTGTGGCAAGCGCGCGAAGTTGGGACTACTTTCCCAATACCGTACTGCGTTGTTTCAACGTCAACCACATCGGGAGAGAGCCATGACGTACCGATCTCTGACGAGTCCTGCGTCGTTCCGGCGCACCGTCCTGTCGCTTGCACTGCTGGTCGGCTGCTCGGGCGCGTGGGCGCTGCCGCAATTCACGTTCAGCCCCTCGGCCGTCGGCTTGACCGGTGCCAACGTGACCGCCGACAACATCATCGTGTCTGACTTCGCGACGGTGACGTTCAGCAGCGCGACGGCGTTTTCCGAGCAAGGCTTCCTGTCGGTCACGAATTTCCAGGTGGGCGGCAGCAACATCACGGCTGGCGGGCTGAACAGCACCTACAGCCTCTACTTCCAGTTCAGCGGAACCGGCCATCTGACGAGCGCGAACTCGAATCCGTTGACGGGGGTGACGAGCGGCGTGTTCGACACGCTGACCTACTCGTTGATCGGGGCGAGCGGCAACTCGACCTTCAATGTGACGACCGGCAGCAATCCGACCGTCACCAGCACGAATCCGCAGGTCCTCGGCACGGGCTCGCTGATCGATGGCACGGTGGTCTCCGTGCCTTCCGACGGAGCCTTCGTGCCGAGCGCGGCGGCGACGGTGTCGTTTGCGGTTGCCGCCGGCAAGCAGGGGTTCTTCTCGCCGCAGCCGTTCTACAACGTGGCCTTCACGGCGTTCACCAACTCGCTGTCGACGGTCACCGGCTTCGGCAACGGGTTCACGATCAACAACGGCGGGGGCAACCTGAATTACGCCAGTCCGATTCCCGAGCCGGAAACCTATGCGTTGATGCTCGCCGGCCTTGGCACGATCGGCTTCATCGCACGCCGCCGCAAGACGGGTTGAGGTACGAGTGACCGCCTGGAGGCGGCTGTGAAAACGATCCGGGCCGCCTCCCTTTCTCGGAAGACTGATTCGATGCGAACCGCCATCCGCGTTGCGCTGGCAGCGGTTGCGCTGTCGGCGTCCGCGTTCGTCCAGGCCGTCACCGTGGTGCTGGACCCCGTCGCACAAGGGCAGTTCGCGGGCACGTTCCAGTCCACTCACAGCGAAGCGGGCAATTTCGCCGACACCTTCGAGTTCGTCTCGCCGGTCGACGGCTTCATCACGATCACGCTCGATTCGACGACGACGGGAATCCTGAGCGTGCAGTTCCTGGGCTACCAGCTGACGCAGGGCCCGCTGGTCTTCCTGAGCGCCTCCCACGAGGTCATCGGTCCGCTCGGCATTCTCGAAGGGCCGCAGACCCTCACCCTCGGAATACAGGCGGCGCCGCCGATCGCCCCGCATACGCCGGCACTCACCAGCTACACCGGCAAGATCGTCATCCAGGCGTTGCCGATACCGGAACCCGGGACGTGGCTGCTGACGACCATCGGTCTGCTCGCCCTGGCGAGCCGCATGAAGCTGGCGCGGCATCGGCGTCAGCGCTGATGTCAGCCTGACACCAGCCGATAGCCGACACCGGTCTCGGTCGTGATCAGCTTCGGGCGGGCCGGGTCGTCCTCGAGCTTCTGTCGCAACGACGCCATGTAGACCCGCAGGTAGTGGCCATGCTCGACCCGAGCCGGCCCCCAGACGCCGAGGAGCAGCTGCCGGTGGGTCAGCACCCGCCCGGCATTGGCGACCAGGAAGGCGAACAGCTTGTACTGCGTCCGGGTCAGGCGGACCTCGGAGCCGTTCTTGCGCACGAGGCGCGCACCCGGATCGAACTCGACGTTGCCGACGGTGATCACGGCCTCGGCTGATGACGTCGCGCCGCTGCGCCGGATGTGGGCGCGCACGCGGGCCAGGAACTCGGCGACGCGAAACGGCTTCTCGACGTAGTCGTCTGCGCCGGCATCAAGGGCGCGCACCTTGTGGTGCTCCTCGGCGCGCGCCGACAGCACGATGATCGGTGCCTGGAATCGCTCGCGTACCGAGCGGACCAGCGCGACACCGTCGCCGTCCGGAAGCCCCAGGTCGATGACCGCGAGCGCGAGGTGATGCGCGGCGACGGCGGCCATGCCGGATGCCAGCGTCTCGGCCTCGAGCACCGACCACCCGTTCATCTCGAGGGCGGACCGGACCGAGCGCCGGATGTTGCTGTCGTCCTCGATGACGAGCGCGTTGGCGCCGAGGGTTTCGATCACTCGACCTCCTCGATCGCATCGAGCGCGGGCCGGTCCTGCGGCTGCTCGCTCGGCAACGGCAGGCTGAACGTGACGACGGCGCCGCCGCCGGCGTGATTGGCGGCGCCGATGCGGCCGCCGTGCGCTTCGACGATCGCCTTGCAGATCGCCAGGCCGAGGCCGACGCCGCTGGTCGACGATTCGCGCACGCCGCGCGTGAACTTCGTGAAGATGCTCTTCTCGCGACCGGCCGGGATGCCCGGCCCGTTGTCGGCGACGCTGACGCTGAGCTCGGTTGCGCCGACGCGGGCCGCGATCCGGACGCAGGCATCGGCCGGCGTGTACTTGGCGGCGTTCTCGAGCAGGTTGACGACGACGCGCTCGATCAGGACCGCATCGCACTTGACGAGCGGCAGATCGCGCGGCACATCGGTCGTGACATCGCGTGACGCCAGCGCCCATTCGGAAATCCGGATCGCGCTGCCGATGATCTCCTCGATCGAATTCCAGTCGGATGCGAGCCGGAATTCCGGGCTTTCGATCCGTGCCATGTCGAGCAGGTTGCTCACCTGCATCGTCATGCGGCGCGCGGCCGCGTCCAGCTTCTCGCACAGGTCCTTCTGTTCGCCGCTGAGCGGCGGCTCGGTCAGCTGCAGGCTCTCGGCCAGGCCGGACAGTCCGGCGAGCGGCGTCCGCAGGTCATGCGACAGCGCCGACAGCAGCGAGTTGCGCAGCCGCTCGGACTCGATCTGGACGGTCGCCTTCTGGGCCACGTCGACGTAGTGGACGCGCTCCAGCGCGATCGCGGCGAGCGCGGCGAACGTCTGCAGCTGGCGCCGTTGCTCGGGCACCGCGAACAGCCGCGGACTCTCCGGTTGCAGCGCGAGCACGCCGCGCGTCCGCATCGACGCCTTCAGCGGCAGGTAGTGCCAGGCGCTGCCCGGGATCGTGTCGGTCCCGAGGCCGGCCGGTTCGGCGTGGTCGAAGGCCCAGCGCGCGGTGCCGGCGTCGAGCCCAGCGCAGGTGCTGCCGACGAGCGCGAGGCGATCGTCCTCCGCCAGCACGAACATGCGCACCTCCGCGTGGAACTCGCGCGCGATCGCCTTTGCCGCAGTCTCGACCACCTGCTCGACGACGAGCTCGGCAGACAGGTCGCGCGCGACCTCGAACAGCGCATGCGAGCGCCGCTCGCGGTGGACCGCGATGCGGGCCTGGAAGCGCAACCCCGCGGTCAGCTGACCGACGATCAGCCCGACGGCGAGCATCACGCCGAAGGTCAGCACGTACTGGACGTCGGACACCGCGAACGACAGCTTCGGCGGCACGAGGAAGTAGTCGAAGGCGACCACGTTGACGACCGCGCACAGGACCGCCGGGCCCCTGCCGTAGCGCATCGCCACGCCGAGCACCAGCAGCAGATAGAGCATCACGATGTTGGCCTGGTCGAGCACGCCTTCGAGCGGAACCACCAATGCGGTCAGCAGCCCGCAGGCGACGAGTCCCAGCGCATACCCGGTCGGCCTCCAGTTCGCTGCGACCGGCTTGGCGTCGGCGCGGCGCCCGGCGGCGGTCGTCGCGACGGTGCCCGGCGGCGCGCCGATCTCGATCAGGTCGACGTCGGCGGCGCGCTGGCCCAGCTGCTGGGCGAGCGTGCCGGCGGGCCGCCAGAAGCTGGCCCGGTTGTGGCCCATGACCACCTTCGACAGGTTGTTGTCGCGCGCGTAGTCGATCAGCGCGGCGGCGACATCGCTGCTCGGCAGCACGGCCGTTCGCGCGCCGAGCTGCTCGGCCAATTCGACGACGAGCAGGATGCGGCGGCGCGCGTCGCCGGCGAGGCGCTGCAGCCGCGGCGTCTCGATGTAGACGGCATGCCACGAGACGGCGAGCTGCTGGGCCAGCAGCGCCGCGCTTCGAACCACGTGCTCGGCGCTACGGCCCGGACCGATGCAGCACAGGATCGCCGATTCGGTCTTCCAGACCGGCGTGATCGAGCGGTCGGCGCGATAGGTCTGGACATCGTCCTCGACCCGGTCGGCGGTCCGCCGCAGCGCCAGTTCGCGCAGGGCCATCAGGTTGCCCTTGCGGAAGAAATTGGCCGCGGCGCGCTCGGCCTGCGCCTCGCCGTACACCTTGCCGGCCTTCAGGCGCCCGAGCAGCTCGTCGGCGGGCGTGTCGACGAGAACGACCTCGTCGGCCGCATCGAAGAACGTGTCGGGGAGCGTCTCATGGACGCGGATGCCGGTGATGCCGCCGACGATGTCGTTCAAGGTCTCGAGGTGCTGGACATTCAGCGTGGTCCAGACGTCGATGCCGGACGCGAGCAGCTCGTCGACGTCCTGCCAGCGCTTCGGATGGCGCGAGCCGGCGACGTTCGAATGCGCCAGCTCGTCGACGAGGATCAGCGCGGGCTTGCGCGCGAGCGCGCCATCGAGATCGAACTCGGTCAAGAGCGGCCGATCGGCCCGCGCGATCCCGCGCCGGGGCAGCAACTCGAGGCCGGCCAGCTGGGCCGCCGTCTCGGCGCGGCCGTGCGTCTCGATCACGCCGGCCACCACGTCGGTGCCGGCAGCCTTGCGAGCGCGCGCCGCGACCAGCATCGCGTAGGTCTTGCCGACCCCTGCGGCGGAGCCGAAATAGATGCGCAGACGTCCGCGTCCGGCCTGTCTCGCCTCTTGACGGATCCGCTCGACGAGCTCGTCGGGATCGGGACGCGCGTCGGTCGTCACGGCGATCCGGCTCGCCGGCGTGACGGGGCCGCAGGCCCGCGCTCGATCGGATCGGTCAGCGGCCGCATCGCGAACATCCGCTAGCGCACCGGAGCCGTCACATCGAGCGCCCTGTTCAGCTCGAGCACGTTGACGCGCGGTTCGCCGAGAAAGCCGAGCCACTGGCCGGCGGCGTGTTCCAAGATCAGCGCCTCGACGCGTTCGCGCGCGATGCCGCGCAGCCGCGCGATGCGCGCGGCCTGATAGCGTGCGGCGGCGACACTGATCTCCGGGTCGAGCCCGCTCGCCGAGGCCGTCACGAGGTCGACCGGAATCGCCGTCGTGTTGTCGGGGTCGACGGCGCGCAATGCCCCGATGCGGCCTTTGACGGCATCGATCAGCGCCGGGTTGGTCGGGCCGAGGTTCGATCCGCCCGAGGCGACGGCATTGTTCGGTCCGGGTGAAGTGGCCGACGGCCGGCTCCAGAAATGGCGGGGATCGCTGAAGCGCTGGCCGATCAGCACCGAGCCGATGGCCTTGCCGTCCTGCCGCACGATGCTGCCGCCGGCCTGGAACGGCATCGTCAGGCCGGCGATCGCGGTGATCGCGAGCGGATAGGCGATCCCGGTGACCAGCGACAGCACGCAGAACAGGACCAGAAGCGGGCGAAGGGTGGCTTTCATGACGAGGTCCAGGTGCGCTCAGACGAACCGCGCGGCCGACAGAACGAGATCGATCAGCTTGATGCCGATGAACGGCACGACCAGCCCGCCCAGCCCGTAGATCAGGACATTGCGGCGCAGCAGCTCAGCGGCCGGCGCGGCCCGGTACTTGACGCCCTTCAATGCCAGCGGGATCAGGAACACGATGACGACGGCGTTGAAGATCACCGCGGACAGGATCGCCGAGCTCGGACTGGTGAGCCGCATCACGTCGAGCGCCGCGAGCTGCGGGTAGGTCGTCGCGAACGCGGCCGGGATGATCGCGAAGTACTTCGCGACATCGTTCGCGATCGAGAACGTGGTCAGCGAGCCGCGCGTCATCAGCAGCTGCTTGCCGGTCTCGACGACTTCGAGCAGCTTGGTCGGGTTGGAATCGAGGTCGACCATGTTGCCGGCCTCCTTCGCAGCCTGCGTGCCGGTGTTCATCGCCACTGCGACGTCCGCCTGCGCCAGCGCAGGCGCGTCGTTGGTGCCGTCGCCCGTCATCGCGACCAGCCGGCCTTCGGCCTGGCAGGCGCGGATCATCTTCAGCTTCGCTTCGGGGGTCGCTTCGGCGAGGAAGTCGTCGACGCCGGCTTCGGCGGCGATCGCGGCGGCGGTCAGCCGGTTGTCGCCGGTGATCATGATCGTCCGGATGCCCATGCGGCGCAGCTCGGCGAAGCGTTCCCGGATGCCGCCCTTGACGATGTCCTTCAGTTCGACGACGCCGACGACCCGGTCGCCGTCGGCGACGACCAGCGGCGTGCTGCCGCGGCGCGCCACGTCTTCGACCTGCGCGATGAGTGCAGCCGGGAATGCGCCGCCCTGCGATTCGACATGCCGGCGGATCGCATCGCCGGCGCCTTTGCGGATCCGGCGCACGCCGTCCGCAGCGGCGCGGGCCAAATCGACGCCGCTCATCCGGGTCTGCGCGTGAACGGAACGAACGTTGCGCCGAGTGCGGCGATGTCGCGTTCGCGGAGGTTGAACTTCTGCTTGGCCAGGACCACGATGCTGCGGCCTTCGGGGGTCTCGTCCGCCAGCGAGGCCAGCTGGGCGGCATCGGCCAGTTGCTGCTCGGTCGCGCCCGCTGCCGGAAGGAACGCGGACGCCTGCCGGTTGCCGAGCGTGATTGTGCCCGTCTTGTCCATCAGCAGCACGTCGACGTCGCCGGCAGCCTCGACCGCGCGCCCCGATGTCGCGATCACATTGGCCTGCATCATCCGGCTCATGCCGGCGACACCGATCGCCGACAGCAGCGCACCGATCGTCGTCGGAATCAGGCAGACGAGCAGCGCCACCAACGTGGTGACGCCGACCGGCGAGCCGGCGTGCGCGACCTCGGCACTGAAGATCGACATCGGCAGCAACGTGACGACGACGACCAGGAAGACGATCGTCAGCGCCACCAGGAGGATGTTCAGGGCGATCTCGTTCGGCGTCTTCCGCCGGCGCGCG